>OBJC01000150.1_pt1 | contig 12003 bp, 10 predicted proteins | sample 1481521 | NCBI WGS metagenome assembly OBJC01 (sample SAMEA2341961, study PRJEB22496) | metagenome | biome: marine; feature: hydrothermal vent; material: water | place: Pacific Ocean | collected 2011/2012 | reverse complement strand
TGGGGCTGGGGCTGGGGCTGGGGCTGGGGCTGGGATAAACACCGCGGCAGCTTGCTGATTCAATTCTTCCTCGAGGCGCAAAATATGCTGGTCAATCTCTGAAAACTTCGAGGGTTCAGCGACACCCCGGTATTGGTACAAGACATCGATCGCCTTTTCTAGTTTACCGAGATGTTCATGACAATACGCGATCGAGCGCAACACATTGGGCCGACCGCTCAACCGAAAAGCCATATCAAAAGCCATTAATGCCTTGGCATACTCTCCATTTTCGTACAGATCCTGGCCATTCACAAACCACGCTTTGGCCTGTTGGTCGCCCTTGACCACAGTCTGGGCAGACACTGGGGCGCCTGCGATCAATGCACACAGCAAGACCACGACTTTCATTCGCTCGATGGGGCCTCCTGGCCCTCCAAATCGATATCAGACCAGTCACCAGCTGATGGCGTTGGCGGAGCCGCCGGCGGCGATGCTGCAGCGGGTACCGAGGATGGCTTTTTCACCTTCGGTTTGGTGACAGCCGGTGGGGGTGCAGGTGTTTCGACTGCCGGCTTGGTCGTGGCTGGTGCCGGCATTGGTTTTGGAGCGGCTTTTGTCGGCCTCACTTCAGCTGGCGGCGGGCTGGACACCGCTGCGGGCTGTTGGGCCGTCGGTATCTCAATCCCAGGCGCCGATTCCCGCATTTGAAAACCCAAAACCGCTGTGGCCACCAACATGGCCACCAACACAGCGATCACGCCGCCAACCACTAGCCCCGCCCAAACAGAACTGAGGTCCCGCCTCGGGGCCACAGCATTCGCTGCCGTGAGGGTATGGAACTCACCGCTGACCCCTTCAAAGGGGCTACCCGAGTGGTATGGCAACAACTCGGCGATCAAGGCATCCATGCTCGGGTATCGCCGCCCAGGCTTCTTTTCGAGGCAGCGACGAACCACCGCCTCAAGCCCCTCTGGGATTCGAATACGGGGAGCAATATTCGCAAAGGTGGGCACATCTCGAGTGACATGGGCTGTGATGATGGCCGTCGCGTGTGGCCCGTCGAAAGGATATTTCCCGGTCAACCCACAATAAAGAAGCACGCCGGTCGCGTAGATGTCTGCCCTGTGGTCGACGGACTGCCCCGTGGCTTGTTCGGGCGCCATAAAATGAGGCGAGCCCAAAATCATACCGGTTTGCGTCAGGCCTGAGTCGGTTTTGGAGAGCTTTACCAATCCAAAATCCACCACCTTGGCCTGCTCCTCACCGTTATCCAGCGTTCGCACGAGCACGTTGGAGTTTTTCACATCCCGATGAACGACACCCCGTTTGTGGGCATACCGCAAACCCTTCGCCACCTGGAGCACCAGATTCACCGCCCGCCCGGGTTCTAGATACCCAGTATTAAGCAGGTCCAAAAACCGCCCACCGCCGATGTACTCCATGGCCAAATAATACCGACCGTCATCGGTTTCACCATAATCAAATATGGTCACAATATTGGGATGGTCCAAAGCCCCAAGGGTGCGCGCCTCCAACAAAAATCGCTGCTCGAAGGCCTCCCTCTCCTCGTCTGTGGCTTCCATGCTCGGGGGTGAAAGAATCTTGAGCGCCACTGGCCGATTAAGCGGCTCTTGGTGGGCCAAATACACCGAAGCCTGGCCACCCCGAGCGATTCGGTGTTCAATCCTGAACTTTCCGCCAATCAGCGTACCCGCAGGCAACACGCGTATCCCGCCCGGTAAAATCAATTTCACCTCAGGTGAATTTGGCCCTTTAGAAGTGGTCACCGATCTCTGCGTCCTTGTTGTTGGGCATCGTACTTTGATTGTGCCCCATGAATCCAGCGATTCAAAGGCTCATTCCTCTTGCTTGGCCACCGTCGCCATCAAGCTACCGTCAGCAACCTTCACACCTTCAACAGTTGCGACCACACTAAATTTCCAAATTCCACGACGTTGGTACTCCTTTTTAGCAGTGATCAACACCCGATCTCCGGGCCGCACAGGCTTGCGAAAACGCACCTTATCCAGGCCTAGCAAATACACGGCCATACCCGCGAGCTCGTCGTGGGCTGACAGGGCCACGATACCCGCAGTCTGCGCAAACGCCTCGGTCAGCAAGACCCCTGGCATGATCGGAACCCCTGGGAAATGTCCTTGAAAATGAGGCTCATTGATGGTCACGCACTTGACCGCGACCGCCCGCTCACCCGCCTCGAGCTCGATGACCCGATCGATCATCAAAAACGGATACCGGTGGGGCAATAGGGCCATAATTTGCTCGATGTCCATCATGAGGAATTCTCCAATTCTTGTATGCGTTTTTCGAGGGCCCTAACGGTCTTGAGCAGGCTGGGTAGTTGCGCAAATGCTGTCACCGACCTGAGCCACCCACGATGAGGTATCGCGGGAATACCACTCACTTTTTGGCCAGCCTCGACATCGGAGGTCACAGCACTGGCCACACCAACCATCACCCCATCGCCCAATTTCAAGTGACCCATTACCGCAGCCTTAGCTGCCAACACGACACCCCGACCCAAACGTGATGTCCCAGCCACCCCCGAAAAAGCAATGAGCAAGCTGTGGTCGCCAATATCTGCGCCATGTCCTACCTGGACAAGATTATCCAGCTTGGCCCCTGATCGGACATAAGTCGTGCCCAAAGCCCCGCGGTCGACACATGTGTTGGCGCCCAGCTCAACATCGTCGCCAAGGGACACATTGCCCGCCTGTGGAATCTTAATGTGTCCTTGTTCGCTTGGGGCAAAGCCAAAGCCCTCACCACCCACGACCGCCCCTGGATTGAGCCAAACCCGGTCACCGACAACGCAGCCATCCATCACAACAGATTTGGGCATCAGCCTACAATCGGAGCCAATCACAGTTCCGCTTCCAACCACCGCACCAGTCTCCACCCACGTTCCAGGCCCAACGACAGCACCTGGCCCGATCCAGGCGAAGGCCTCGATGCGCGCTCCGTCTACCACAGCGTCCTCAGCCACCCATGCCCGTGCATCGACCTTGGCCACCGGCCTTGTGTAGGGGTGCCAATATTTCATCATGCGGGCAAAGGCCAGATAAGGATCTGCGACCTCTATGCGGCCCCGTCCTGCTAACTTTTGGCCCACAGCCACCAAAATGGCGCCCGCCTGACTGTGTTGGGCATCCCGTAAATAACGCCGATTTGCCAAAAAGCTGAGATGCTCGCCTTGAGCAGACCCCAAAGACCGAAGGCCCATTACCCGGTGTTCAGGATCACCGAACACAGTGCCGCCCACCAAGGCTGCGACCTCTCTCAGTGAGAGCTGGCCGCCCATGGTTTACTCGCCAGCGTCGAAACGGGTCACCAACTCAGCGGTGATATTGTCGGCTTTGCCCACATAAATCACAGCGCTCGCCTCGATCACCATATCGTAGCCTTTCTCTTTACCGATAGACTCTGTGGTTGTCCGTAAACGCTCGAAGAGAGCCATGCTCTTGCGTTCGCCGACCTGCGCCACTTCTTGCTGAGCGGCGGACACTGCTTTCTGAAACTCTTGATTGGCCATCATAAATTCGGCCTGCTTCTTTTTGCGGGTGTCTTCGCTCAGAATCATCTCTTGCTTTTGATAATCGGCCTGCATGGCCATCAACTGCTTCTCCATCTCTTGGAGCCGCTCGCCACGGTCAGCCTTGAGCTCTTCGAGCTCTGCCTGCATTTTGGCGCCCTCACGAACCAAAGACATCGCCTTCCCAAAATCAACCACTGCCAATCCGCCCGCGAACGCGGTCTGTACACTCAGCAGCGCAGCCATCACTAAAATCTTCTTAATCATCATAAAATTCTCCATTTACCTTCGGCCCTAAGCCGGTTTTCTTAAAACAGCGACCCCATAGAGAAGTCAAACACAACCTCTCGCTCATCTGAACGGGGGTTGATGGGAAAGCCCCACTCGAAACGCAGTGGACCCATCGGCGAGAACCAACGGATTCCGAAGCCATAAGCGGTCCTCAGGTTTGCAGGGTCGATCGGGCCGTTGCCCCATACATCACCAAACGCGTTTCCTGCATCAAAGAAGATCACCGTGGATATTCCGGCCTGACGCACGATCGGTGCCTCGATCTCGATGTTGTTCACCCAAGAGCGCACACCACCGATCACCAGCCTGTCATCCGCGGAGGTCGGGTCATCAGAGCCTCGCCAACCCATCACGTTGGTACCTTGACGGTAGCCGCTCCCCCGCACACTCGGTCCGAGCGAATACCAATCATAGCCGCGCATGGAGGTCATGCCGCCGATCTTGTAGCGTTGGCTCCAGGGGATAATTCGCCCATCCGTACTCCCCATATGGCCCAAGGAGATGTTGTATTTGAAGATCAACGCCTCTGACTTGACCAGTGGGTAGTAGGTCCGGAGGTTGGCCTTGAGTTCATAATAATTGAAGTCGCCGCCAAAAACGCTCATGACCTGCTCGTCATTGACCCGCCAGCCGCCGTGAAGCGTACTGCTCAGGGTCCCCAAAAAGCCCTTGGTGGCGTTGATTCGGTTGTTCCGCTTGTCCATGCTGTAGACAAGTCCGCCGGAGCTGCTCACGCCTTGGTTGTACAGCTGGCCGCCGAACATCCGTTGCTTATAAGGCTCAAGACCAATCAGGGACGAATCGGTAATGCTGTAAACCATCTCCACTTTTTGGTCGTCTCGGACATCGAGATAACGGCCCACACCAAAGGAGCCGCCCTGGGTCACTTGGTTTTCGATGAACTGCTCTTGGCTGAGGTATGCGCTCAGGCGCAAGGTCCACCTGGAGTCCAAGAAATAGGGGTCGAATATCTGGAAATTACCCGACTGTCGCATGCTGCTGACATTGGCCGCAGCGGCCATGATGTACCCGAGGCCCAGGTAGTTGTTCTTCTGAATATTGGCGGTGAAAACAAAGTTTTCGAGGTTAGAGAACCCCGCACCAATCGAGAAACTGCCGGTGGGCTGCTCGACTACATCGACCATAACGTCAACGGTGTTGGCGTCTTGAGCCTTGGGTGTGGTGACGGCTACACCCTCGAAAAACCCGGTGCGCTTGAGACGCATTTGGGCTTCTTTGAGCTTGGAGGTCGAATAAAGCTCGCCCTCATTTAAGGGGATCTCCCGACGCACAACCTTATCGTAGGTGGGGTCATTACCGGTGATGTCGATCCGGCCAATCCACACCCGTTCGCCCTTGTCGATTTGGAATTTGATGTCCACCACACCATCTTCGGCATGGTTTTGCTGCAGGGGGCTGACGTTAACGAAGGCGTAGCCCTCTTCACCGTATAGGTCGCTGATTTGACCCATCACCGCTTGAATGGTGCTCAGTTTGTAGTCGTCGCCTTCCTTGAGGGGCTGGAGGACTTCCAGGCTGACCAAAGGATTGTGTGGGGCGTCCCATCCCGCCTGTGCAGGAGGGTCTTCAGCCTCAGAATCTTTGGCAGCTTTTCGTTTGGAATTGGTGTACCAAAGCCGAACCTCGCGAGCGTTATGGCCTTCAATCAGCCGACGTACAGCCTCTTGGGTCAGCCCTTTGTCGGGGTCGAAATCCCCATCGATGGAGATGGTGCCAAGCTTATAATGTTGACCCTCGGTGACATGAATGGTGGCGTAGACAAAGCGTTTATCTTGAGAGAGATAGGTGGTGGCGGGCTCGACTTTGATGTCGACAAAGCCATGCTCCAAAAAGACTTGTCTCAACATGGCCGTGTCGCCAGCTATCATCGCCTCGTTGAACACCCCTTTGGAAGAGAGCCAAGGCATAATGCCGGCCTCTTTGGTCATCATAAACTTCTTGAGGGTTCGGTCGGGAACCTCTGCATTGCCGACAATGTCGATGCGCTGCACCCGAACCTTCTTGTTCTCTTTGATCGCAAACTCAAGCTCGACCACCCCGTCGTCGACGACATGAATGATCGGCTCGATTTCCACCAGATAAAAACCCTTTTCGAGGTATTTATCTCTCATTCGGGCGATATTTTCCTTGATGTCTGAAGGGTTCAACACCGCGAAAGCCGGGATGTCGATCACCTCACGCAAGCCCTCTTCATCGATCTTCTTGTTGCCGCTTATCAATGTGTCCCGAATAGCAGGCTTTTCGACCACCTCGAAGGTCACGACCACAGGCTGCTTACCGTGAACCTCTGGCCCTTCAGCCACAGACACATCAACCCGCACATCTTCGATAAATCCAGTGCCGTAGATGTTCACCAAATCGCGCCGAATCTTGGCAGTCGACACCAACTCACCGCTGCGCATCTGTACCGCTGACATCATCGCGGCCTCTTCGACCCGCCGCAGCCCCACAAATCGTACAGCAACGATATGACCGTCAACCGCTACCGGCGGGCCGACCACCTCGGCCAAGGCAGGGCCCTCAACTTCGGGCTGTGTTTTGGCGGCTTCAGTCACTTGTGGCGCTTTCGGTGCAGCATCTTCAGCATGCGCTGGGAGCAACCAAAAACCGTACAACAGGCCGAACATCATCAGGCGCATGATTGCTCCTGAAATCTGCCGGCCACCAAGGATAATTGGCGAGGAAAACGTTGCGCAAGGGCGACCGAGTGGGTCACCACGATGAGGGTGGTGTCCTGCTCCTCGTTCAACTCCAACATCAAATCCAGCATGTGTGCCGCGGTGGCCGGGTCTAGGTTTCCTGTGGGTTCGTCAGCCAAAAGTAACCGTGGCTTTTGAACCAAGGCACGGGCCAAAGCCACCCGCTGCTGCTCGCCGCCTGACAGCTCTCCAGGTCGGTGAACCATGCGGTCTTGTAAACCCACTCGAATCAACAGGGATTCCGCGCGTTCGCGGGCCTCATCACGAGGGGCACCCCCAATCAATGCCGGTATCATCACGTTGTGCACGGCGTCCTGGTCGGGGAGCAAATGGTGGAATTGGAAAACAAAGCCAATATGGCGGTTGCGCAGCCTATCCAGTTCGGAAGCCCTGTGCGCGAAAGCATCAACCCCGTCCAAAAATACACGCCCCTCGCAGGGGTGGTCAAGCGTGCCAACCACGTGCAAAAACGTGCTCTTTCCTGAACCGCTTTGGCCGACGATGGCCACCCGTTCTCCCACAGCCACCTCGAGATCGATACCGCGTAAAACCGGCAACAAGGTGCCCGCCATCTCAAAGGACTTGCTCAGCCCTTCAACTTTAAGTGCCGGTGCGCTCATTCGTACCTCAATCCATCGACTGGCCGAATACGGGCCGCGATGGTGGCGGGATAAAGGGTCGCCAAAAAGCAAATGAGCACCGCCGAAGCCGCGACCATGGCCACGGTGTCGTACTGAACCACGACTGGGAGGGTGTCTAAATAGTAAACATCGGTGTCCAGAGGAAACTCGTAATTCCGCAAAGCCTCGCAGCCCGCCAAGCCAAACACCGTGCCAAAAATAGTGCCGACCAACCCGATCAGCACGCCCTCAAAGACGAATATCTGCCGAACACGCTGAGCGCTGGCCCCCATCGCCCGCAAGATGGATATCTCTCGGGTGCGGGTGACCACCACCAAAATCAAAGTCCCAACGATATTCAAGCTCGCGACCATCACGATCAAGCTGAGAATCAAACCCATCACCACTTTTTCGAGCGCTAAGGCCTCAAATAAGGACTTATTCAAGCTCTTCCAGTGGCTGGTGTGAAAGGGGTAGCCCAGTACCTTATCAATGCGTGCCTTGACCTCACTCGCAGCCTCGATATCGTGGCCCCGAACCTCAAAGCCAGTGACCATATCGTCGGTCTTCAAAAAGTCTTGGACATCCGGGATGGCAATATAGGTCCACTTGGTGTCGTACTCGTACATGCCAGAGTTGAAAACACCCGCCACCCGAAAAGGACGAACATGCGGCATGGGCGCACCCATGATTCCCTTGCCACCACCAACCGGGTTGATCAGATGCAACCTGTCACCGGGAAACAAACTCAACTGATTGGCCAATTGGACACCGATCAAGATGCCTGGCAACAGGTCAGTGTCGTCTTGGGCTTGAGCGATAGCGCGATCTGGGGTGCGCAGTTTAGCGAACACCTCCGCCCGATCCGCATCGGTATTTAGCGCGCCCATCGGCCCAATCACCAGGTTTTTACGCACATCGGTGACCCCGGGGGTTTGCACCAAATCGATGCCCTTCACGATCACGCCCGACGCCCCAAAACGACCTTGAACCATCGCCTCGGTGTACACAAACGGCGCGGCAGCTGCGACGCCTTCAACAGCCCGCAAAGCCTGTCCGGTGGCCTGATAATCGCCAAAGTATCCATCGTAATGAAGCACGACGACATGGGCATTTGAGCCCAAAATTTTGGAGCGCAGGTCGACCTCAAAGCCCTCCATGACGGCCAACACCATGATCAAGGCGGTGACACCGATGGTCACACCCAGCACGGAGACCAAGCCAATGGCGCTCACGCCCGCCGATTGACGGCGACCCTTGAGATGAGACCAGGCGATCAGGAAAGCAAAGCGCATCAGTCGGTAGCAGCCTCGGTGTCGGCGTCTTCAGCAGCCTTTTGGGGCGCCTCGGGGCGCAATGTCGGAAACAGAATGACCTCGCGAATGCTCGCCCGATTGGTAAGCAACATCACCAACCGATCGATGCCAATGCCCTCGCCTGCAGTCGGTGGCAGTCCGTAGGTCAAAGCCCGAATATAATCCGCGTCAAAATACATCGCCTCATCATCTCCGGCCTCACGGGATTTCACCTGGGCCTCAAAGCGAGAGGCTTGATCGACCGGGTCGTTCAGCTCATTGAAGCCATTGGCGATCTCACGCCCAGCAATAAACAGCTCAAAACGCTCGGCGATCCCAGGCTCGGTGTCACTGCGGCGGGAGAGGGGTGAAATCTCTACCGGAAAGTGCGTGATAAATGTGGGTTGGACCAAGTTTTCCTCAACATAGGCGTCCATGAACAACTCGTACCATTTGCCCAAAGTCGTCGGCAAGCGAGGGTCGGTCGCATCTTGAGGACGGTCTTGCAGCCACCGGGCAGCCAAGGCCTTGGGGTCGCGGGCATCCTCGAGACTCATCTCGGCATATTCAGCGATTGCATCGGCCATGGGCAAACGGCGCCAAGGCTTGGAGAAGTTCAAGGTGATGTCACCGTATTCCACCTGCTCGCTGCCCGTGACCGTTTTGGCCATCCCACTCACCAGGTCTTCGGTCAACTCCATCAGGCCATGCCAGGTCTGGTAAGCCTCGTAGAACTCAAGCATGGTGAACTCGGGGTTGTGCTTGGTGCTCACGCCCTCGTTGCGAAAGTTACGGTTGATTTCGAACACCCGCTCAAAGCCGCCCACCACCAATCGCTTGAGATACAGCTCGGGCGCTACCCGCATATAAAGCTCCATATCGAGCGCGTTATGATGGGTGACAAACGGCCGCGCAGTGGCCCCACCTGGGATGACGTGCATCATTGGGGTCTCAACCTCGAGATAGTCGCGCGCTGCAAAAAAGCTGCGTGTATAGGCCACAATCTGGGAGCGACGGCGGAAAGTCTCGGCTGAGGCCTCGTCCATAAACAAGTCCACATAGCGTTGACGGCTCTTGAACTCGATGTCGACGACACCCTTGTGCTTATCTGGCATCGACGCGATGCATTTACCGGCCAACTGCAATGAGGTCGCCGAAATGGTGGCCTCGCCGGTGCGGGTGCGCATGAATCGACCCACCACATGAATATGGTCACCCACATCCAAACGCTTCCAGATGGCGAAGGCATCCTCTCCGACTTTGTTCTTTTTGATATAAACCTGCACACGACCCGTCCGGTCCTGAATGCGCGCAAAACCGGCTTTTCCCATCAAGTTGCGAAACATCAGACGCCCAGCCACGATGACCTCGGTGGTGTCGGCGGCCAAAGCCTCATTGTCCCGGTCGCCCATCATGTCTACGACCTGGGCGGTGGTGTGGGTGATGCTCAGGTTGTGGGGGTAGGGCTCGTTGCCCGACGCTCGCATGGTGTCCAATTTTTCGAGCCGGCTTTCATCAAAATCGTACATGCTAGTCTCCGCGCCCACGCGCACACGCGCAAGGCCCGGCCAGATAACCGATCTGAATGGTGTTCGGCACCCATGAATACGAAGACGTTCGTTGATTTAAAGGGCGGTGGCCAGTTCCATTTCCGAACACCAGCTGGCAGTGATTGAGCCGCCGATGTTCCCGTCGGCCGGATACCGGGAAAGGTCGATATCATAGGGGAAGTTTCCATCGAACGCAGCTGCGTTGAAATCGACTGAAACACCAGATTCATCGCCGACTATATTCCACTGAAAATCCGTCGGGACCCCCGCCCAAACCGGGCCGCTCCAGTAGTAATCCTCGTATTCGGCAGCGCGGGTTTCCAAAACCCATTCGCCATCGCCAAAATCGCAGCGTAAAACCGAGCTGAGTCCAGGGTTGTATCCCGTCGCATCCTCAGAAGGCCATCCCTCTTTTGAGCTGCCATCCCAGCCATCTACGGCCAACATCAAGGTACAACTTCCACCGTCCAGCACGCCATCTTTGGGCAAGGCCCCAGTGTTGGGCCCCAAATATGCAGCGATTTTTTCGCAACTCGCACCTTCGGCCCCGGTCAAAAACACCAGAAGCCTGTCAGCCGACGCATGGGCCACAGCCATGTTCCAAGAAATGTCCGCGCTCAACTCGCGACTCGGGATGCTGATCTCGCCGGTGATGACATCGCCCGGGGCTTCATCCTTGGCACAAGAGACGAATCCCAGCCCAGAGATCGCAGCCCAAGCCGCTGAACCCCACAGCCTCATCGCTCAATCTCAGATGTACTCGTCTGCACCAACCAGGCCTCCATAAAGCCCATCAAGTCCCCATCGAGCACGCGATCGGTGTTGCCCACCTCAACCCCGGTCCGAAGGTCTTTAACCAGGCGGTATGGGTGCATCACATAACTGCGAATCTGACTTCCCCACTCGATGGCTTTCTTGTTCGCGTTGACCTCATCCGCCTCGGCTTGACGCTTGTCCATCTCGTGCTGGTACAATTTCGCACGCAGCATCTTCATCGCAGTCGCTTTATTTTTGTGCTGACTGCGCTCATTTTGACACTGCACCACGATTTTCGTCGGCCCGTGGGTAATGCGCACCGCCGAGTCGGTGGTGTTGACATGCTGCCCGCCTGCCCCCGAGGCCCGATAGGTGTCGATTCGAAGATCCGATTCGATGATCTCCACCTCGATATTATCATCGATTTGTGGGTACGCAGCCACGGAGGCAAACGCTGTATGACGCCGGGAGTTGGAGTCGAAAGGGGAAATCCGCACCAAACGATGGACCCCGATTTCTGCGCGAAGGTAGCCATAGGCGTACTCTCCCGCGATTTCAATGGTGCAGCTTTTAATGCCCGCCTCTTCGTGGGCAGCCTCGTCGACCACTTTGGCCTTGAAGCCCATCGATGAGGCCCATTGCAAGTACATGCGCTTGAGTATCTCAGCCCAATCACTGGCATCGGTGCCTCCAGCACCTGAGTTGATCTCCAAGATGGCGTCGGCGGGATCAGAATCCCCCGAAAGCATTTGCTGAATCTCAAACTGGCGCACGGGTACGGCCATATCGTGCAGCATCTTGACGCCTTCAGTCATGCTGTCTTCGTCTTCGAGCTCCTTGGCCAATTCGATCATCGTCTCTGCGTCTTCGAAATCACCCTGAAGCGCTTCAAAGCCCCGCACCATCCGTTCGAGGCGTGCTTTTTCCTTGAGCACCACCGCAGACTTGGCGGCATCAGACCAAAACTCTGCCACCGAGGACTCGACTTCGATTTCAGCGATTCGCCGATTCAGACCATCCAGGTCAAAGATGCCCCCGGAGCGTCGCGATTCGACTGCTCAAGGACTTAAAAAGTTCGTGGGTTTCATGATTCATGTCTAGCCTTGGCGTGCGATTAGCCCTGAACTTGTAGGCCACTGTGCCTCGGAGGGCAAGGCTGCCAACAGACCATCCTCCGCCGCTGCCATCTCAACCCGGTCTTTCGCTTGTATGTGGTCAAAACCAGCAGGTGAAGCAAGC
>OBJC01000149.1_pt1 | contig 12036 bp, 7 predicted proteins | sample 1481521 | NCBI WGS metagenome assembly OBJC01 (sample SAMEA2341961, study PRJEB22496) | metagenome | biome: marine; feature: hydrothermal vent; material: water | place: Pacific Ocean | collected 2011/2012 | reverse complement strand
GACGCTGATGCCGATGCCGATGCTGACGCCGACGCCGATGCCGATGCTGACGCTGACGCAGATGCCGACGCCGATGCCGATGCCGATGCTGACTGCCATGCCTATGTGCACGACGGCGCCGAGACCCTCTTTTGTCCCGAGCCTCTCGCGTATGTCGACGCACGGAATGACTGCCGAGACCGAGGCTTAGAGCTCGTCTCGATTCAAAACCTGGCCGAACAAGAATGGCTTCTCGAGATAGCCATCAGCCTCGGCGATATGGGCCACGCTGATGGCTGGCTGATCGGCTTGACCGACCGAGGGTATGGCCACGAAGGCACTTTTAGATGGATCGACGGTAACCCCGTGAGCTACACCGCTTGGGCCCATGGCGAGCCGAATGACTGGGGCGAGGGCGAGGACTGTGTGGTGATGAACTGGGGCTACGCAGGCGGTGCGGCCCGGGATTCCGACTGGAATGACGTCTATTGCTGGAATGAAAATCCGTATATTTGCCAAATGCCGGAAGAGGACGACCCTGCACCAGGCTTCGCTCCAGAAGGAAGCTACTCAGGTTGGATCGAAAGTGGCCTCACTTACCATTATGGCCCGCTGGATGTCACCTACACGTGCTCCGGTGATCTCACTGGAACGATAGACCTCAGCCATGACCCCGTAATTTTGGCCACAGGCATCTGCGTCTCAGATGAGGACGACACACTCTTCCCCGCAGAGATCACCGGCATGTTCAGCGGAACAGATGCATCCGGAGAGATCATATTTGTAGCTGATGAGGAAGATGCCCTACTCACCGACTGGGGCGGAGAATGGGAAGATGGCACACTGTTTGGCCATTACCTCGGTGAAATCCCCACCGATGAATGGTACCGCGTCACCTACGAAGGTTACTTTGAGCTTGTACGGGTGGACTAAATGGCCCTAAAGAGATGCCTTAGCACAGGTCAACTGCTCTACCGAGGCCACCTTCACAGCCTTCCGCTGGTATAAAACCAACCACCGCTTTGGATCCATCCGAACCTCGATATCACCCTTACGGCCAGCCACCTCAAAGCGCCCCACCCCATCGATCACATCCACCAGGGCGGAAACCTCTCCAGAGCCATCTTTGACCTCTATCGGCACATCGAAAGAGCCAAAGGGAACATCGGATGTCAAGCACCCTGTGATGGCCTGACTACCGTCTTCCTCTTCACTCAGGGCATATTCCAAAACAAGCTTCGGCAGCCGACCACCATGAACCCAAAAGTCGAAAAAGTCCGACAAATCCACCCCAGAAGTCTCTTCGAAAATAGCCTGTAAATCATCGGTGGTGACGCCGATATGCTCCCGGCGCTGAGCGAGCCTGTCGAGCCCCAAAAAGAAGGCCGCTGCCCCAATTCTGCCCCGAAGACTGTGGGCCACCAGATAAAAACCGTAATCGTATTTCATCGTGGAGCGAATATCTGACAAATGAGCGGGCTCGGTCAGCGACACCGGCCGACGCAAGGCCCGAACATCGTCTTTTTCACCGCGGTCAACCGGCTTTTCCAACCTGGATGACACCCGCTCGATGCGCTTGTCCCAAGTGTCTTTCCCAAGGCCAGCTCGCACATAAAACGCACCATAGGCGTCAGCCAAGGCCTCGGTCACCCACAAATCTCGACTCGAGTTGGGCGGCGTCCGCTGCCCCCAAAACTGATGAGCGACCTGACGGGCCAACATCGATTGAGTCACCGCTGGATACTTGTTTTGAATCTCGGTGTTCGCGCCAACCTTGGTGGTTTTGATGTTTCTCAATTGCACCAAACCCGCGCGGCCCCAGCGAAACTCGGTCTTGCGGGCCGAAGAAGGCAGCATGGCTGGACCTTGGTAGACCTCGATCTCATCCGCCTCGAGCTTGGGTAAAAACCGCTGCATAAAGCTGACCATACGCCGAATTTCAGGGGCAAATTCAGCCAAGGACCGACGCTCTATCGACATCAAAGATACCCGAACCCCAGGCAAGCCCTCTGACGCTTCGTCCCGATGAGACACCCATTTTCCAGTGCCGACCGAAGCCGCTCGGGCAAAAGCCTGCTCGGCAATAATCGTTCGCCAGCCGTCATCGTGGGTGACCTCTGAGCGTGTATCGCCGGTGATCGCCCCATCGAGTGGATACAGCCCCGAAGGTGCAAGGCTCAACTCGGTCTTAGCGTGCCACACTGTGCCACCAGGTGCGGGAATAAGCTCGGGCAAAAACCGGTTCATTCCTGTGGTGGCACCCATAAACCGCCCACCAAATGTCCGATTGTTATTCTTCCATTTACTGCGCCATTTAATGCGTATTTGGGTGCGCTCACCATCCTTGATGGGCTCGGGCAACAAAACCAAAATCTCATGACGAAACGGAGCGTCAGTCACCAAGTCAAAGTCCTCGGTCTCCACAGTGACCGTCTGCATTTCAAGATTGGTCCCCAAAACATCCGCCTCTGAGCGGCCACCACCTGAACCAGCCGATGTGGGATCTGAATCGCTGGTTGGCTCATCTCCACCGCCACCGCCACCGACGCCAAGTCCGACGTTGCCCCCCAAATCTGGCACCTCCATACCGGCGTTTTCCATGGTCTGGGCACCTTCCTCAATGGCCACACTCTGAGCATCAGCTGTGGCACCGACACTGCTCGTGACCGAAAAGGCCGAATCTGCATGCAAGCCCACATGGGCCAAAGCCGTACCATCGAGCCGCTCGACACCCAACAGCTTGAAGGCACTCATGGCTGAGCCCTCGGTGGGCAAAGACAGGGCCACATGCTGCAGGGCGCCGCCCCGGGCTTGGACTGTGATCACCGTCTCCACCTCGATGGCCATATAGTTTCGCCGAGAAACCGGCTTCATGGTGATCTGGCTGTCTGCATTGACCGCCTCCATCATGATGGCCGGGCGGGGCACAAACGCACCTGCAGGCAGCGCGAATGGCTTGCCGGCTAAACGTTGAAAATGCCGGTCTCCTTCGCCGTCTTCTCCGTGGGCGAACACGATATTCTGCTCGCCCAGATTGGCGTTTCCAAGCGGGTCTTTAAAGCATGTCATCCACGAATCGAAGCCCGAAGGGCCAAGGCCTGCGCCCTCGTGTGCCGCCACATGAAAACGATCCTTGGTGCGAAAGTCTGCGATACGGCGAAGCTGCCCCGTGGGAAAACCCAACTCTTCGTGCATCAATCGGTCTTGACGCAACATCGCCATGGGGTCGAGCCCTGCCTGCTCCAAACGCAGGGTGCGCTGGGGCAACATATTGGTCGAAATCATTTTGGCCTTGAGCTTACCTCTGCTTTCTGTGACCACATACTCCTCGTCCACACCATCCTCTGTGGCTGTGCGGTACACCCCTGAACCAACGGGCATCTTGTCGAGAAGCATCTGCTCAACGGCTGGGTCTGCACTCAAAATCACCGCGCGGGTAATCTCGGTCGAATACGGCGCCCCCTCTCGGGCCATCGGTACCATCGCCTCGCGGTCTCGGGTGCCAGACATGACCAGCTGATTGGCCAACGACCAAGCGTCTGCACGGTGGGGCAGGTCCACGGCCAACTCGCCCGACCCGATAAACAACACGCCAACCACCCGCTCTGAGAGGGGTGCCACACCGGTGTAAACCGGAACAATTATACCATCATCAAAACGAGCCGTACACTGGCCATCGCTGTACGTCGTCCCTTTTGCCTCATACGCATCGTCGCCAATCCACATGTTTTGACTGGCCAACCACCAGGTATTGAGCGACCCCTGATCAACCGGTGCTGCTGTCGCCATCCCGAGTTTGAGTGCGGTCAGTGTCAATGCAAATGCAGTGGAAATCATGGGTGCTCCGAGCAAGAATGGTGTCTTTAGCCCAAGGCTTGCTGGACACCATCGTAAACGGGGTCAAACTTCTGTAGACCACACCAAAAAACACCGGTTCAAGCGATCTGAAAGCACCGCAATTTGGCGCGCCGGAAGTGCGAGACGAACGCTCATCAAAATGGTCCCATCACCGTTCGGCTTGATAAACACATGAGGCTCTACCTGAATTGGATGAAATGCAAAGCGCCTTGACATGGCCACAAGCTGTTCAGCAAGCTCATCTCGGTATTCGTCGACAATGGCCACCGCCTCGGCCTTCAATACAGCCTCCGCTGCCCTCCAGTCCTGAGATTTACTGAGCTTAAACGCCACCTCTTGCCACTCAAAACCCAAAATCCGAGTTTCGTTGACCACGGCAAACGTGAGCATCAGCGCGTTGGGAATGGTGATCACATTGCCCGTTCTCATGCCGTGATCGGCCCCGGTGTCTACTGCCATCAACGTGGTCGAGAGCACCCCATAGTCGATAACATCGCCGCGATATTCTCCAATTCGAACCCGGTCGCCAATCCGGTAAGCACCCGAGGCCATTTTCATCCACCAGCCAAGCGCCGACAAGATGATGTCTTTATTGAACAACACAATGGCGACCGCAAAACCACTGGCCACCATGGCCGCTGATTGAATCTGAGCCGCCCACACCACCGCGAGACCAAGAAGAATCACCATCGCCATCAGGTAGCGAAGGACATTTCGGGTGCGCCGACGCTGCTCTGGCCGCAGGTCCATCCGTCGGATCGCTTTGCCAAAAAACCACCCCAGAATGATCACAAAAACAATGAGGACTGCGCTGGCAAAAAGTCTAGGGTCGGACATGGCAGCATTGTAGCCTCTCCCGGCCCAGTCGATTCAGGTTAACCGTGCCCATCAGGAGACAAAATGGATCCACGCATCCTCAGCCTTGCCCTCATCGTGGGCGCTTGCTCTGACTACAAACTCTCTCCAAGCACCGATGACTTTGGCGCCGACACCGGGCGGCTCGAGCTACCGGGTGTGGGAGATAGCGGAACCCCCGATGTGCCAGACCCAGACGACCCAGACGACCCAGATGTGCCAGGCCCAGACGACACCGATGAGCCCGAGTATGTCTGCGAAGCTGAAGATGTAGACCCTTCTGATATCGCACTGACAGACGCCTGCCCCGAACCCCATGTGGGCAGCTTCAGCCCCATCGTCGAATGGCATGCACTAAGCGGAAAAAGCTGTAAGGCACAGCCGGTCGTCGGCGACCTCGACGGTGATGGCTTCCCAGAGGTGGTGGTCAACGCCCTGACCTTATTTCAACCCAAAGGCAGCCTATATGTGCTCGACGGTAGGACCGGTGCCCTCAAATGGGACCGCCCAGCAAATATGGGCTACGCCGCCTCACCTGCCCTCGGAGATGTGACCGGTGATGGCCACCCAAACATCGTCGTGGTCAAAGAATATGAGCATTCGCTTGGGGCCACCGGCAGCTACGCTGTGGTGGTTTACGACCGCTTCGGCACGATCGTTTGGGAGTCAAACCGCTTTAGTGGCTCAGATTTCGACTATGTCACCGCACCCATCCTCAGCGATATGGACCACGACGGCAACGTTGAAATCATCGTCGGGCGGGTGATACTCAACAGCGACGGCACCACCCGCGGTGTAGGGGTGGCTGGTCGGGGTGCCGCCGTCGATAGCTTTTTATCAGAAGGCACCATTCCCGCGGTGGCCGACTTGGACCTTGATGGCATCGAAGAAGTCATCGTTGGAAACGCCATGTACAGCCCTGACGGCGCACTCGTGTGGTTGGGTTCTGGCCAACCCGACGGCATGGTGAGCGTGGCCAACCTCGATGATGACCCCGAAGGCGAGTTTATCGCGGTCAGCTACAACACCGTTCGCGCAGTCGACACCGATGGGACCATCCTATGGGGCCCCCTAGAGATGCCCTCCTCGAACATCACTTCGGCTGCAGCAATCGGCGACATCGACGGTGATGGTCATCCTGAAATCATTGTGGCGGGCGGCTCCGAGCTGTGGGCCTTGTCTCATGAGGGGACCATCCAATGGACCGCGAGTGTCATCGATGAATCCGGAGCCACCGGTGCGAGCATCTTTGACTTTGATGGCGATGGCATCCCCGAGGTGGTCTACATCGACGAACAAGAGATGATCGTCTTCGATGGCGAGTCCGGCGCGGTGAAATTTTTCTCCTCCGAGCACTCTTCGGTCACCATGTACGACTACCCCACCATCGCAGACGTAGACGGCGACGACCAAGCCGAAATCATCATCTGCCACGATGGGTTTTCTGAGGGTGCCGTGAGCGCCTTGGGCGACCTCGACGGCTCATGGTCCACAGCCCGAGCAGTGTGGAACCAACACGCTTATTCCATCACCAACATCAACGACGACCTCACCGTACCCGTCGACGCCGTACCCAACTTTAGTTTGTACAATAATTATCACGCAGCCGTCGCCCGCACCGACACATCCGCTTTGAGCGACGACCTCTCTGGCGCCATATTGGATGTGTGCGAAGACGACTGCGAGTTTGATAGTCTACTGGTGACTTACCGGGTCCACAACACCTCCACCGAGCCATTTGTCGGCGATATTGCCGTGAGTTTTTATACCGAGAACGGTGGGACTGAAACCATGGTTCAGACCGTTAACATCAGCCTGCACCTGGCCAGCGGCGCCACCACTGAAGGGCTGCATGCACGGCTTCGAGATGCCTCGATACCGAGCGCTGAAGGACTGGTGGTCTCGATCGACGACAATGGTTCGGGCACAGGCATCGTGACCGAATGTTCGGAGTCTGACAATCAGGGCTATTGGGCTGGCGGCTTTTGCGAATAAGTCGAATTTTTGGCACATAGGGTGCAGATCGCGGCGACGATGCACCCCTGTTAGGCGTACGCTCCGGAGACACCATGAACCCACGCACCCTCGCTTTCGCCCTGATATTCAGCGCGTGTTCCGACTACAAACTCGCGGTCACGGGTAAAAATTTCGGCTCTGATACCGGGCTCACAGACCTGCCCGGCCCCATCGACACTTCATCACCCGATTATGTTTGCGAAAACGAGAGCATCGCCGCCGCTTCTATTGGGCTGACCGACGCCTGTGCCTTGGCCCCCGTGGGCGGCTTTAGCCCCATCGTGGAGTGGCACGCGCTGAGTGGAAAGAGCTGTAAATCCCAGCCCGTCGTCGGTGACATCGACGGTGATGGCCACCCAGAAGTGGTGGTCAACGCCATGAGCCTGTTTCAGCCAACAGGCGACCTTTTTGTGCTCGATGGACGCACAGGCACCATCAAATGGCAGCGCGACGCCGAGATGGGCTACGCCGCTTCACCCGCTTTGGGAGATGTGACGGGAGATGGCAGCCCCAACATCGTGGTGGTCAAAGAGTATGAACATTCCCTCTTCGCCCCTGGCATCTACACGGTCGTCGTCTATGACAACCTTGGCGGCGTGGTGTGGGAGTCCGAGGATTTTAGTGGCGCGGACTTCGATTATGTCACCGCTCCTATCCTGAGCGATATGGACCACGATGGCAACGTCGAGATCGTCGTCGGGCGCGTGATTCTAAACAGCGACGGCAGCACTCGAGGTGTGGGGGTGGCTGGCCGCGGCTCGATTGGCCAAGGGCTGATCTCTGAGAGCACCATCCCTGCTGTGGCGGACCTGGACCTGGACGGGGTCGAAGAAGTGATCGTCGGCAACGCCATGTACAGCCCTGACGGTGCACCTTTGTGGGTCGACTTTGTGCAGAAAGATGGAATGGTGAGCGTCGCCAACCTCGACGACGACCCCGAAGGCGAGTTTATCGCGGTCAGCTTCAACACCGTGCGCGCCATGGACACCAACGGCCTCACCCTTTGGGGGCCCCTCGAGATTCCCTCATCCAACATCACCTCGCCCGCAGCGATCGGCGATATCGACGGTGACGGCCACCCTGAAATCATCGTGGCTGGCGGCTCCGAGCTGTGGGCCTTGTCTCACGAAGGCGAGGTTCAATGGACCGCGAGCGTCATCGATGAGTCCGGTGCGACCGGGGCCAGCATCTTCGACTTTGAGGGCGATGGCATCCCTGAAGTGGTCTACATCGATGAACAAGAAATGATCGTCTTCGATGGGCTTACCGGCGAGGTCAAGTTTTTCTCGACCGAGCACGCCTCGGCGACGATGTACGACTACCCCACCATCGCGGATGTAGATGGCGATGACCAAGCCGAGATTATCATCTGCCACGACGGATTCGCAGGGGGTGCAGTGAGCGCATTGGGCGACGTCGAAGAGTCCTGGGCCCCCGCGCGGGCAGTGTGGAATCAACACGCCTACTCCATCACCAATATCAACGACGACCTCTCCATACCGATCGACGCCGTACCCAACTTTAGCTTGTACAATAACTACCACGCCGCCGTTACCCGCACCGACACCACCGCCCTGTTCGACGACCTCTCCGGTGCCATATTGGATGTGTGCGAAGACGATTGCGATGTTGGCGCGTTGTTGGTGACCTACCAGGTTTACAACACCTCGACCGAGCCCTTCGTCGGCGAGATCGATGTGAGCTTTTATGCCGAGGAGGGCAGCACCCGCACCTTGCTCGACACCGTGAGCATCAGCCTGGACTTGGCGAGCGGCACCACCACCGAAGGCATGGTTCACCGGGTCGACACTGAGGCTGTGGGTGCGGCCAGCGGCATCGTGATGTCGGTCGACGATAATGGTGCGGGTATAGGGGTCGTTCCAGAGTGCTCAGAGCTCGACAACAGCGATTACTGGCCAGGCGGGTTTTGCGACTGAGCGTCAAGGCTATAGGCTGAAGCCTTCAAGGAGTAGCCATGAGTCTCGGCATCCCCATCGCAATCGCGAAACCCTTGGCCGTCGTCATGGTCGGCCTGCCTGCCCGCGGCAAAACCTACATCGCCCGAAAGCTCGCGCGCTATCTGTCCTGGACAGGCTACCGCGCAGAGGTCTTCAATGTGGGGAACTACCGACGCGAGCGTTTTGGCGCGAAAGTACCGGCCTCATTTTTTGACCCGACCAACACCCAAGGCCTCGACTCACGCAAAAAGGCAGCCTTTTTGGCCATGGACGATATGCTGACCTGGTTCAGAGACGGCGGTGAAATCGGCATCTACGACGCCACCAACTCCACCCAAAAACGCAGGGCTTGGGTGATGAAGCAGTGTGACGAGGCCGGCGTGGATGTGCTCTTTGTCGAGACACTTTGCGACGACGCCACCATCATCGACGCAAATATTCGAGACACCAAGCTACTCGCGCCAGACTACCAGGGCATCGACCCCGACCAAGCCGTCGCGGATTTTCGCGCCCGAATCGCCCATTATGAGCGGGCCTACGAGCCCATCGCATGTGAACAAACCTCATTTGTAAAGCTGATAAATGTTGGCCAACGGATCGAGGCCCAGCATGTTCAAGGCTATATCCAAGGGCGCATCACCCAGTTTGTGATGAACCTCCACATTACGCCACGGACCATCTGGTTGACCCGCCACGGGGAGTCCACCGCGAATATGGCCGGTGTGGTTGGCACCGATATGCCACTCACCAGCAGAGGGGCCGCTTATGCCAAGTCCCTGGCCACCTTTATCGGCGAGCAGCTGCCTCAGCCGGGGACCATCTGGACATCAACACTACAGCGCGCGATTCAGACCGCAGCACCCCTGGGGCGAACCACCCACCCGCTCAAGGTCCTCGATGAAATCGACGCGGGTATCTGTGATGGCATGACCTACGCGCAAATTCAAGAGCAAATGCCTGGAGAATTTGCGAGAAGAAGTGCGGACAAGCTTGGGTATCGCTATCCAAGAGGTGAGTCTTATGAAGACGTTATCGCGCGACTTGACCCACTAATATTAGAGCTTGAACGCCAACAAAACCCTGTTCTTGTTGTCAGCCATAACGCCATATTGAGGGTACTCTACGGTTATCTCTCCGATGCCGCCCGCGAGGCCGTGCCCCATATTGATGTGCCTCTGCACACCGTGATGAGCCTGACCCCCCGCGCCTATGGCTGCGAAGTCAAGACCACCGTCCTCGACGCAGCAGTCTAAGCCAATGCACCTGTCTCCATGGTTGACATTGCTCGCACCTGTCATTGACCTGGCAGACCCACCCCCACGACCGGTCCCACCACAACCCGCTGGGGCTTCACGCTTGGAGTTGGGGGTGGGTGTGGGCCTTAGCGATGACATTGGCTGGGAGCTGGATCTCGGCCTGATTGGTGCTGGCTATTTGCTGGCGTGGCCCGATGAGCACGTATCGACCTCCCACACCGTTTGGAGTCGGGTCCAAGCCACACACTATATGCCCGCAGACTCCGAGATGATCGCAGAGCGCTTCTGGATTGGCCCCCTCATCCGTGGGAGCATCGCCACAGAGCTTGTTGGCCGATATGGTACCGCTCCGGGCACGATGTTTCGTTACGATTTCTCGGTGGGTTTACGGGGCGAGGCGAGCCCAGGTGTGACCGGCGGGTTCGGCCTTGGCTGGGCCGTCATTCATGATGCCCGACAAGCCAAAATTCATCATGGCTCTCAGTTGTGGGGCGAGCTGATGTTTCGCTAAGCGCGCAGTCCCTCTTAGACTTTGAGCTTTACCAAAGTACAGGGTTTGTGGTCGCACCGTACCAAGCACCCGGCAAGACCATGGTGTTGAGGACCTCACCCGTGGTGGGGCTTATCTCAAGGGCGAGGCCATCCTCTGTGAAGCCGTACAAGGCGCCGTTGGCATAGCCAAGCCCGTAAATGCGCTCGACGCCGATAATGCCCCGAGGCACGACCACGCCGGAGTTTGGGTCGACAACCACCAAGCCATCGTCCTCTCGAACCGCCCAGTACAGTAGTCCATCGGGCAGACCGACCATATCTCCAGAGGTCTCAAAGCGGCCTTCGGGCACGATGGTAGAGGCTGCTCCGGTGAGGGTATCGATGGCGTATAAGCCGTCGCCGCCGCCAACAAGCAGACCGTCAGATGTACAGGTCAGGCCAAAGAGTGGAAAATCGAGAGGGGCGAGGGGCCAGACTTCGGCAGTGTAGGCGTTGATGCCGTACAGGGTGCTGTGGCTGACCCCATAAAAGCGCCCAATATTATCGATGGCGATATCGGTGATGTACTCGAGCTCTTGGCCATCGGCGCTAAAAAAGTTGCCGACGATGCTCAACATTCCAGACTCAGGATCCCATGAATACAGGGTCTCGCCAGTGTGCAAGTAGACGGGCTCGTCTGGCACATCAATGTCTGGTGGCTCTTCGCCGACCGGTGGTTCTTCTTCGGTCACCTCGAGCGGCTCGCCGGTGTCGAGGGGGAACTCGCCGGTGTCAAAAGCGACGACGGGGTCGTCTTGGCCCGCTTGAGAGCTGTTTGAGGTTTTATGGACCTGGTAGTCCGAACACCCAAAAACACAGATTAGGCCGAGCAAATACCGCATATCGCACCTCCAGCGCGGCCGTGATATCTCGATCTGACCGATTCCTCCACCACTTTCGACGGTTAACCGTACAAATGACGCGATTAAGTGTTCTCATTTTGGGGGGCGGACCAGCAGGATCCACCCTTTCAGCGATCCTCGCAAAAGAGGGATGCAAGGTCACTTTAATCGAGAAGTCGCACTTTCCACGCCCCCATATCGGCGAGGCGCTGCAACCCGCCGCCATCGAACTGCTGGACTTTCATTTGGGCTTGGGCCCCCTCATCGCGAGCCAAGGCTTTGCTAAAAAGTACGGGGCCATCTACGAGTGGGGAGAAGATCAGACCCGATGGAATGTGCTGTATGACGACCGTTTAGACGCCGGCACCGATGGGTTTTGCCGACAAGATTTGGAAGATGGAAACTTTGAGCATTCATTCCAGGTAGACCGCGGGATTTTTGACAAGCTCTTGTTGGACCACGCCGCCTCGCGCGGGGTGGATGTGCGCTTTGGTCTAGAAGCCAAAACACCTGTGATGGACGAGGGCCGGGTGGTGGGCATGAACATTGTCGACGACCATGGCAACGCCACGGTGCTTCACGCAGACATCGTTGTCGACGCCACCGGAACCCGATCTGTGCTTGGTAAACACTTTGGGTTGACCCGCCCCATCGAAGACCTCAAAGCCACCGCGACCTGGTGCTATGTCCGCGGCGCTGGGGGCGTAGGACCCCCGCTCGAAAGAGACATTCAGTTGATCG
>OBJC01000148.1_pt1 | contig 12040 bp, 7 predicted proteins | sample 1481521 | NCBI WGS metagenome assembly OBJC01 (sample SAMEA2341961, study PRJEB22496) | metagenome | biome: marine; feature: hydrothermal vent; material: water | place: Pacific Ocean | collected 2011/2012 | reverse complement strand
GCATCGGCGTCGGCGTCCGCGTCGGCATCGGCGTCGGCGTCCGCGTCGGCATCCGCGTCAGCATCGGCGTCGGCATCGGCATCCGCGTCAGCATCGGCGTCAGCATCGGCATCAGCATCAGCATCCGCGTCACCATCCGCGTCACCATCGCCCGAATTCGAGCCCGTATCGTCGATCGATGAACCCGACCCAACAGGCGGTAGGGTACCCTTGTTTCCGCAACCTAATGCAAAAGCCACAACAATAGCGAACGCGCGAATGGCCATAAAACCCCCGAAGACGACCCCCCCGGCCGTGGCCACAGCGTAGCCTAAACTTCAGGACTTTGTTGGTTTGCTGTGGGTGTCGGCCAGTTAGGTTGCTGCATGCCTACAGGGTCCAACATTGATGGTGATGAGAAATTCGGCACCTTTGCCGGTGTTATCCGCCCGACGCTCCTGACAACGCTCGGGGCTTTGCTCTTTCTTCGCGAGGGCTGGTTGGTTGGAAATTCTGGCCTGATCGGTGCGGTGGTGGTGATCCTGAGCGCATACGTCATCACGGGTACCACCTCATTATCCGTGGCCAGCCTCTCTACAAATGTCCGAGTTCAGGCTGGCGGCGCCTTCTCGCTGATCGCCCGCGCCCTCGGCCTTGAGGCGGGAGGGGCCATTGGCATCCCCTTGCTCTGTGCTCAGTGCGCATCTGCCGCCCTTTACCTCTTTGCCTTTGGAGAAGTTTGGCAACACGTGTTTCCTGATCACCCAATCGGTCCCGTTGTGTTGATTGCCTTTACCGGGGTTGGGGCCCTTACATTGAAGTCGGCGAAAGTGGCCCTGCGTGCACAAGGCCCTTTGCTGGTTTTGGTATTTCTGGCGATTTTTAGCGCGTGGTTAGGCGGCTGGGGGGCTTCAACTCCTGGTCTGGAAATATCAGACATTCCCGCCAGAGTCTCGCTGCGAGAGGCGTTCGCGGTTTTCTTTCCAGCCGCGACTGGATTGATGGTCGGCGTGGGGATGAGCGGCTCATTGAAAGACCCAAAAGTGGCCATTCCAAAGGGGATCTTGACCGCCTGGGTTGTTTCTTTGTCGGTGTATCTCGTCACTGCCGTATGGTGCGCATCGGTAGCCTCTGCCGACGAACTGCTCACCAACAAGACCGTCATGATCGCCAAGGCAGCCTTTGGGCCCATGGTGCTCATCGGTGTGGGTTGCGCCACGATAATGGCCGCAGTGAGCAACTTGATCGCTGCACCACGCCTGCTTCATGCGATGGCCAAACAACGGGTTGTACCCATGGGGGCTTGGCTCGAAGATGTGGACGCACCGGGCGAACCCCGCCGAGCCTTGTGGGTGTGCATGGTCATCGTCGGCATTTGCTTGCTATCCGGGTCCTTGGACCAAATCGCTCAAATTGTGACTGCTTTTTTCATATTGACCTACCTGGCCATCAACCTCGTTGTGTTTTTAGAGCAACGCTTATCGATGATCTCTTTTCGCCCCACGATGGCGATTCATCCATTGGTCCCATTGGTCGGGCTCATCTCTTGTGCACTCGGCCTTTTCATCTCTAGCCCCACGATGGGACTCTCAGGTGGGACCCTCGTCGCACTCGTTTATATATGGCTCCATCGCCGGCGCCTGCACACACCTTGGGAGACAGTGCGCTCTGGCATCCACGTGAGAGTAGCTGCTTGGGCAGCTCAACGTGCGAGCCAAGGGCCTCCACCAGAGCGGGCATGGTCACCGGAACTTCTTATCCCAACGGAACGACCCGAAGATATAGACGTGCTCCTTAGTTTAGGTGCCCGCATCACGACGCTTGCCGGTGGGATTAGAATCGTGGGGATGCGATCTGATGCCACCCTGGCCCTCGCCTTGAAGGAGCGGGCGACACACCTGCGAGCCTTTGGAACACCCACTACATCCACAGTGGTCGATGCTTTGAGCTTTGCTCGCGGGGCCACCATGGTGATCGACGCGCTGCAGGGAATGTTTTTGGGCCCAAACCTGGCTTTACTCAACGGTGAAACACGATCCGAGAAAGACCTGCAAATTTTGGTGGACCACTGTGATGCCCGACGCATCGGGATGGGCGTCTTTTTGACACATCCCGATGGCGGCATGGGGCGCGCCAAACAAATCACGGTCTGGCTGTCGGAACGAAGCCCCGATTGGTCCATTAAAATTCATAATGCTAATTTGGACCTACCTGTATTGATCGGCCTCCTCTTGGCTGCCGAACCCGGTTGCAGCCTTCGGATAGCCACAGTGGTTCGGAACATCGAGGACACAGCAGAGGCGAATGGGTTCCTACAACGCCTGATCGACCAGGGACGCTTAAGGGCGGGGACTGAAATACACGTTGCCGAAGGTATATTTATCGATGCCGTACGAGATAGCCCATACGCAGATGTGCATGTTTTTGGACTCTCCACGACGATCGAGAGAAAACGGATGTTTCAAATTCGGGATGCTGGTGGAGGCGCATGCTTGTTTTTGCTTGACTCTGGACAGGAAAGCATCTTGGCCTGAACAGGTTTTAGGCCTTGTTTAATGCAGGCGATTCCATGTGCCGCTATCCTCGTGTACAGTAACAGGGCTCACAATCCATTCATCAAGTTCTCTTCGAGGTATCCTATGCGTAAGTTTTGGTTAATATTGGCGCTCATGAGCGTCTCTTTTATTGGCTGTTCAGCCGACCCCAAGGCGCTGGGCACTGCGGATATCGATGCTGATGCTGATGCTGACGCCGATGCGGATGCGGATGCCGACGCCGACGCCGACGCCGACGCCGATGCCGACGTCGACGATTATGAAGGTGATGAGGCTGGTGAATGTACCGATGGTGCAGACAACGATCGAGATGGACTTTGGGACTGCGATGACCCAGGTTGTGCCGGCTCACCAGATTGTACTTCATCGGACGCTGATGCTGATGCCGATGCGGACGGCGGACCTCCACCCGACGCTGATGCTGATGCCGATGCGGACGGCGGACCTCCACCCGACGCTGATGCTGATGCCGATGCGGACGGCGGACCTCCACCCGATGCTGATGCCGATGCTGACGGCGGTCCTCCACCCGACGCTGATGCCGATGCGGACGGCGGACCTCCACCCGATGCTGATGCCGATGCTGACGGCGGTCCTCCACCCGACGCTGATGCCGATGCGGACGGCGGACCTCCACCCGACGATGGCAGCGACGCTGACGGCGGACCTCCACCACTGACCGACTGTTCTATAGACGCCGATTGCGCCGACGAATGCGCCGCGGGGGCGCTCGACTGCATCTGCTTTGTCGGATTTGACGGCACGGGCTTCTGCGTAGCGTCCTGTGACACAGACGCTGACTGTCCCGATGACATGGTGTGCGTGGAAGGCGAAGGGATTTGCGGTCCTAGCGGTAGTGGTCCTGACGAAGGGCCACCCCCCGACGAAGGTGGCGGTGACCTCGATGGTGCTCCCCCCGACGAAGGCGGTGACTTCGATGGCGCTCCGCCCGACGAAGGCGGCGGTGACCTTGATGGCGCTCCGCCCGACGAAGGCGGCGCTGACCTTGATGGCGCTCCGCCCGACGAAGGCGGCGGTGACCTTGATGGCGCTCCGCCCGACGAAGGCGGCGCTGACCTTGATGGCGCTCCGCCCGACGAAGGCGGCGGTGACCTTGATGGCGCTCCGCCCGACGAAGGCGGTGACCTCGATGGCGCTCCTCCCGACGAGGGCGTTGACTTCGATGGCGCTCCTCCCGACGAGGGCGTTGACTTCGATGGCGCTCCGCCCGACGAAGGCGTTGACTTCGATGGCGCTCCGCCCGACGAAGGCGGCGCTGACCTCGATGGCGCCCCGCCGCTGACATCATGCGATACAGACTTTGACTGCACTGGAGAATGCCCGGTAGGATCCCTTGACTGCATCTGCTTTGCGGGCTTTGATGGTGGCGGGATCTGTGTGGCTTCTTGCGACACCAGTTTCGACTGCCCGGATGGCATGGAATGCTTAGAAACCGAAGGCATTTGTGGGCCTGCTGGCGGCGGCCCCGACGAAGGTGGATTTGAACTCGATGGTGCGCCCCCTGACGGCGGCGTTGACCTCGATGGTGCGCCTCCCGATGAAGGCGTGGACTTCGATGGTGCGCCTCCCGATGAAGGTGTGGACTTCGATGGTGCGGCTCCTGACGGCGGCGTTGACCTCGATGGTGCGCCTCCCGATGAAGGCGTGGACTTCGATGGTGCGCCCCCTGACGGCGGCGTTGACCTCGATGGCGCTCCGCCCGACGAAGGTGGGGTTGACCTCGATGGTGCGCCCCCTGACGGCGGCACCCCAGACGAAGGCCCACCCCCCGATGAAGGTGGCGATCTCGATGTGGGGGCACCGCTGACCGATTGCTCCTCAGACTCTGACTGTGCGGGTGAATGCCCAGCTGAGTCCATCGCTTGTGTCTGCTTTGTCGGCTTTGACGGATCGGGCTTTTGTGTCCCGGAATGCTCCACGGACGCAGATTGTCCCACCGACATGGAGTGCGTGGACGGCGAAGGTATCTGCGGCCCCAGCGGCGGTGGACTCGATGCCGGAACACCCCCGCCTAGCGATTTCTAAGCACTACTCAACGGCCAATCGCCGATTTGCGAAAATAGCTCAAGCCCCGACAGCATCTGCTCGTCGGGGCTTGCACATTTCCAAAAGGCGCGTCACCTTACATGTAGCTATAGACGGAGTGAAACCATGATGGCAAAAGCCCAACTTTGTATTTTGGCCCTTATGTTCGCTGGGTGTGAAACCCTAAAGGTCCCCGGAGACGATGGGTCCGTATCTGGTGATACCGGCGCTTCTAGGGCCGATGACACCGGTGGCCAAGATGCCGATGGGGATGGTTTTGACGACTCGGTGGACTGCGATGACTCAAACGCATCCATCCACCCCGACGCTGAAGAGGTCTGTGACACCGTCGACAACAACTGTGACGGCCAAATCGATGAGGGGTTGACCCTTGCCTATTTTCCCGACGGCGACGACGACGGGTATGGCTCAGATGCTGATAAGATAGAGTCCTGCGATGTTATCGAGGGCATGCTCACGGTCGGCGGAGATTGCGATGATGCCAATGACCAGATTCACCCGCTCGGCATCGAGTTGTGTGATGGGGTTGACAACAACTGTGATGGCAGTACCGACGGCGAAGATGCCGCCGACAAAACATTTTGGTTCCCTGACGCTGACGGTGACGGCTTTGGCGTGATCGACGATTTTATCTTCACTTGCTATATGCCCGAAGGCTTCGCTGATAATGAAGACGACTGTGACGACCTCGACGTAGCGGTGCATCCGGGCGCCACTGAGGTCTGTGACGGCGTCGACAACAGCTGCGACGGGCAAGTTGATCCCGCGAGCGCAGAGGCGGCCCCCACCTGGTTCCGCGATGCAGATTCGGACACTTTCGGTAATGCGGATGTGTCTGAGGTCGCTTGCGCCATGCCTTCTGGCTTTGTAGCAGACGGAAATGACTGTGATGACACCAACCCGCTGGTCAACCCAGACGGTACAGAAGTGTGCGACGGGGTTGACCAAAACTGCGATGGCACCATCGACGAAGGGTTTGACGCTTCTCCTTACTTCCATGACTACGATGGCGATGGCTATGGTGACCCTCTCGACGCCGTGATTCATTGTGTCCGACCCGCCGGCTTCGTCAGTGACGCCACCGATTGCGACGATGATGATTACTGGCGCAACCCTGGCCTTCCAGAGCTTTGCGACGGGAAAGACAACGACTGCGACGAAGTTATTGACGAAGAATTAGTGGACTCGGACTATTACCCCGACGCTGACGGCGATGGCTACGGCGATCCAGAAGGGCTGATGGTCTCCGACTGCATCCCCCCTTCCGGCTATGTCTTCGACGCGACCGACTGTGATGACGCGATCGCTAGCATTAACCCAGGTGAGATAGAAAGTTGCAATGGCATCGACGATGACTGTGACAGTGACGTCGATGAGGGCCTGGCAGCCTTAAGCTTTTACTTGGATGCAGATGGAGATGGCTACGGGGTCCCTGAGACCACCACCGAGGCCTGCGCTGCGCCCGACGGGTTCTCTGCGCTCAGCACAGACTGCGATGACGCCATCGATTCCACCCACCCAGGCGCATACGAGTTCTGTGATGAAGTAGACAATGACTGTGATGAGGTTGTCGACGACGATTGCGGGTCGTCGGTCATTCTCGGCACCTACGAAGGCGCTGTCTGCGAGCATGTCGACGGCAACATCGAGCAAGAAGGCGATCGAATTCGCGTCAACTGGAACGAGATGGGCACCTGGTGCAACTCCAGTTCGAATGGTTTCGAGGTCGGTGACGGGGAGGGGGATTATCATGAAGCCGTCTACCCAGGCTCACCTTGGCAAGTGTTTGTGGTCGAGTGGTCCACCGATTCATCTTCGTATTCTCACACAGGGAATTATAGTGGGTCGAGCTGGACCTATGACACCGACTGCGCCGGCATCCTGGGCGACGACGAAACGGTGGCAGGTGCTATTCACGAGTACATGATGGACGGATTGTCCATCACCAAGACAGAAATCTGGGAGGTAGAAGGGTCCGTCTCACGGGTATGGTTCGATGTGGTCAACGACAGCGGCGAGGACGTCAGTGACTTCGACTTGATGTGGGCAGTGGACTGGGACCAAGACGTAGGCGATCACGGCACGTATAACACCCTCAACGACACCAATGACGATGGGGATTTTGACGGGATAGACGGTGGACGGCTCGCCATCAGCGAGGGCCCAACGAGCGGACGGGCCATCATCTTCGGGGTTTGTGATGGGGCCGACCAAGTGGTGGGCCATACAGCCTGGGACACCGATGACGATGCGACCTTGGTGGACGACGACGGGGCCTCTGGCGACCGAACTGCCCACTGGGCTCAACGAGACTTGAGCATCGGCGACGGTGATTCAGCCAGCTTCGGCTTTTTAATCACGGTCGGCGAAGACGTCGAGGAAGCGGTGGACGCCTACCTTGATCAGGTCGACGTTCTCTGCACTGAATAATGGGATTTTGGTTCACCGTATGGATGGCTTTCGAGGCGATGGCCATGACACCAGTTCTGGCCATCGCTGAGTACAAGAGCTCGAGCGTCCTCCTGGACGGCGTTGAGGTAGTCGTCTATTGGGACGACGGTGATACCTTTAAAATCTCCCCTGACGGACCCAGCGCCAGGCTCGAGGGCTACAACACCTTGGAGTCCTATGGACCCGTCCACAAATTCGGACCGGGTCCTGCCGCACTGTTTGATGTCGCGAAGGCTGCCACGGCTTTAGCGAGGTCCAAAACATGGGTTTGCCACCGCAGTGAAGGGGAAGGGGGGTATGGCCGCATCGCAGTCGACTGCCCTAAGCTTCGGCGACAATTACTTGAGCAGGGGCTTGCCCATGTGTTTTCGGTCGACACAGCCGCACCCGTAGCAGATCAAGACGCCCAATCCCGGGGCATCACGGCTAAAAATGGCATGTGGGCTGGCGGTGCTCCCGCCACAATATTGACCTCCGTTCATTCCATCGATGAGCATGTGGACCAAAAAGAAAGCTACCACCGGCAAACCCAAGTGCAGACGGGTCTAGCACCCAAAATTACACACAAAACACTTGTACAGCCCTGCACATGGGTGTGCGAGCAGGACAGTTGCATGCTCTATGTGCCGTACTCAAAGCGCTATGGTTCAAGTCAGGCCCCATGCATCCAAGGCCATTGAGCGGTTCTTGGATCGCTGACATAACAAAGCTTCTGTATTTTTCGGTTTCCGATGCCACTGGGCTGGTTAAAGCTCCGGCCAAGCCGAGGTAGCTCAGTTGGTAGAGCAACTGATTCGTAATCAGTAGGCCGCAGGTTCGACTCCTGTTCTCGGCACCATTTTGACTTTCTATGCTCAAACCAAGTGGCGAACTTTAATGTCGGTGACAGTTTAGGGACGTCAACGGCTTCAGCATTGGCCTTGGCGCCGGCTGCGATAAGAATGGGCCCGTACAAGGAGGGCTCCATGCTCTTGCTCAGCCTCTTGGCCTCATCGGCCTTCGCAAACGAAGTTATTTTGCCGGCTTTCGACCCCGCCGACTCCAGCAGTGCCGAGGTCACGGCAGTGGTCTACGCTGCTATGGTCGATGCGCTTGGGGACCGAGATATCGCATTTTTGGATGCTCAAGATCTTCAGAACTTTGTCGGCGCTGCGGCTGACGACTGCAAAAGCCGGCCAGAATGTCCAGGGTCTTTGTGGTTGGAGCTCGAAGGCGAACTCGTTGTGCTGGCCACCATCGGCATCAAGGACGAAACCATAAACGCCGCAGTGGAATTCTACCGTCGGGGCGTGGACACACCTGTTGAGTTCTTTCAGGCAGAGTTTCCAGTTGAAAACGCCGGACGATTTTCGGTGGACGCAGCTTTGATTGTTGAAGACTTACTGGGCATGGACGAGGGCCAGTTCATGGCTTCTGGCGTGGCCGCCTCTGCTGCCGCCGCTGAAGGCGTAGACAAGCTCACAGAGGATGCACTTGGGCCCATCAACCCATCTCAAACAGCAGTCGCTGAGGAAAAACCAGCGGCCACGGAAGCCCCCGAGGAGCCAGTCCCTGAGCTTGAGCCCCTCCGAGGTCGAATCACTGATGTGGCCATGAGTGAATCTGAGGAACGCAAACATATGGGGTTGACTCAGGCCTTATACGAAAAGTACCAACAGTCAGGCAAAGACCGGGTGCAGTTTTTGGCCGACGAAAAATATCGCGCAAAAACCTTTTACGCTGAGATCGCGCCGGGCTTTGCATTTGGAGATGTACAGCGCCGCTACACCGCCATCGCCGCTCTCGGTCCAGAAGCAGAGGTCGCAGGATATTACGAACGGGACCAATTCTTGCCAGGAACCGCTTTTGCTTTGGTGGTCGGTCTTGGGTATGCGCCCACATGGTGGCTTGAGTTTGGTATGAATATTGGTATCGAGTTCCCTAAAAAGGACTTTATCCAAGGTTATGAAGCCTATTCTAGCGCGACGGCATTCCAGGAAGATTCAGCCTGTCACGCGACCAATGAATGTCCCGATCACAGAGACATAACAGCCTTCAAGCCCGCCACCGCCCTGACCTTCTTGATCGAGCCACGGGCCAGAATATTGATGACACCCACGGGGCTGGTCAAGCCATACGGCATCGTGGGCTGGGCCACCCGGTTTTACGATGGATACGACACCCCCGACGCGGTCGACGCGAGTGGCCGCCCCGTACCCTATCCCAACCGGGCAGGGGCCCAAACCTACGGCCCCCTCGGTGGCTTAGGTATTTCTTTCGACCCACGCAAAAGGGCTTCAGCCTTTGTCGAGAGCACTTACACTCAATTGCTCGGCCCCGGCATTCTCGATGCCAATGTGAGCACCCTCAACCACCCACCAGCCCCCCTCGAGGGGAGCAATAGTGTCATGACCATCCGGGCGGGGGCAGTGACGCGGTTTTAGTTGGCCTCAAACCAGCGGATGGTCGTCGCCAGTCCATCTTCAAATGACACCGCCGGCTCCCAGCCGAGCTCAGCTTTTGCCAAACTGATATCCGGGCGACGACGGCTTGGATCATCGATGGGCATGGGCTTGTGAATCACCCCCGCGGCATTGCCAACAAGGCTGTTGATGCGGGTCGCCAAGTCCAAAACAGAGCGTTCTATTGGATTTCCCAGATTGACCGGAAGTTGGTAATCGCTCTCAATAAGACGGATAAATCCCTCGATAAGGTCGGAGACAAAACAGAAGCTCCGGGTTTGGGCGCCCTCACCAAACACGGTCAAGGCCTCTCCAGCAAGAGCCTGAGTGACGAAGGCTGGGATCACCCGGCCATCGTTTGAGCGCATTCTTGGACCATAAGTGTTGAAAATCCGCGCAATGCGCACCTGGCAACCTTTGTATCTGGCAAAAGCCATGGCAAGCGCCTCAGAAAACCGCTTGGCCTCGTCATATACGCTCCGTGGTCCGATTGGGTTTACGTTCCCCCAATAGCCCTCGACTTGCGGGTGCACCTCTGGGTCGCCATATACTTCGCTTGTGCTGGCAATCATGATGCGCGCGCCGTCCAACACAGCGCGCTCAAGCGCATGCCTCGTGCCGTCGGAGCCGACGTAAAGGGTTTCAAATGGCAGCTCAACATAGTCGATGGGGCTGGCGGGAGAGGCGAGGTTGAAGATGCGGTCAAAGCGCCCATCAACAGGGATGCCGTCGCAAAGGTCGGCGTTGACCAAGCTGAAACGTGGATTTTCTACCATGTGGGCGACGTTGCTCGGACGACCAGTGACCATATTGTCCAAGGCCACCACATCATGACCCAGAATGAGCAAGCGCTCACACAGGTGTGAACCTAAAAATCCTGCACCGCCCGTCACCAATGTGCGCATCGTCAGCTCCCTTACGGCTTCGAACCTAGCTCGGGTATGGGTGGGTCACCAGCCCAGGCACCGTTACAGGTGAACTGTGATTCAGCTTCGTCCCACAACTGCCCACGTAAACCTGGAAACCCTCCGCGCAAACTTTGCGCTGGTACGGGCCGCTGTTCATCCTGACGCAAAGATTCTAGCCGCCATAAAAGGTGACGCATATGGGCATGGCGCTGTGCAATGCGCCCACGCTTTGGCCGGTGCTGGTGCCGACTGCTTTGGTGTGGCCTTGGTTGAAGAAGGCCGCGCGCTTCGGCGCTCAGGGATCACCCAACCGATTCTTTGTTTGGGTGGCGCCGGCCCCCAAGGTGCCCAGGAAGCCTTGGCCCATTCACTCACAATCATGGTCAGCAGTCTTGCGGAAGCGTCCGCCCTCAACGACGCCGCTCAACGGTGCGGTAAACAAGCGACGATTCACCTAAATATCGACACAGGTATGGGGCGTCTCGGCGTCCCACCCCACCATTGGGCACATTTTTTGGACAGGCTTGCTGACCTGCACCATGTGGAGGTTGAAGGCATCGCATCTCATTTGGCGCACAGCGAGGATGGTCACGGTGTGGTGTCCACCGATGAACAGCTTCGCCGATTCTCAGAAGCGATCTCAATCGCCAAAGGCCGGGGCTTCGATGCGCCGATTAAACACATCGCAAACTCGGGAGCCATCCTCAACCATCCCGGGTCCTCCTTTGACATGGTGAGACCTGGCTTGCTCCTGTATGGCTATGACCCCGCAGGCCAGCAACCCCGAATCCCAGTCAAGCCCGTCATGGAATTATGCACCAAGGTGTTGTTGGTTCGCGACTTGCCGGCCGGCGTTGGTGTGTCCTATGGCGGCGCCTTTGTGACGCCGCGACCCAGCAGAATCGCCACCTTGCCCCTTGGTTATGCCGACGGCTATCCGCGCGGTATGGACGGCGAAGCATATGTGCTGATTCATGGCCACAAGGCGCCCCTCCGTGGGCGAATTTGCATGGACCTCTGCATGGTGGATGTGACCAATGTTCCCGTCGTCGTTCGCCCCGGGGACGATGTGGTTCTATTGGGCTGCCAAGGCACCGAAAGCATCGACGCCTGGGACCTCGCTAGGTGGGCCGATACAATCCCATACGCAGTGTTGACCGGCCTCTCTGAGCGGATCCCGCGGCGCTCCTGACGAGGAGTTGACCTATTGTCAGCACTTCTGAACCGACACGGTGGCCCCGTTCAGGTACGATAAACGCCACCAGTCCGTTTGGAGCTACACGCGATGTCAGAAAATAAAGATAGCAAGACGCCCCCCACCAAGGCCAAAGGTGGCGAAAACTTCGACGATCTCGAGGATGCGTTCTTCGCGAGCGGCGACGCCAGCAGCTTTTGGGAGACCGCAGAGGCTGAGGCCTTGGATGACCTCAGCGAAGAAGTGGCCGCAGATGTCGATCCCCTCAACGAGGACTCTAACTCTATTCTGACGGAACAGGTCGGCGTCGCGAGCCCACACAAGCCCGATGCCCCTGCCGGAATGGCGCCGCCGGAAGACGACCCACCAGCCACACCAGCCACACCAGAGGTCACCGAGCCAAAAATACGGGGCACACTCGGTTTTTCAGGTGGTGAGATCGGA
>OBJC01000147.1_pt1 | contig 12082 bp, 11 predicted proteins | sample 1481521 | NCBI WGS metagenome assembly OBJC01 (sample SAMEA2341961, study PRJEB22496) | metagenome | biome: marine; feature: hydrothermal vent; material: water | place: Pacific Ocean | collected 2011/2012 | reverse complement strand
TCCGATCTGTACCGTCAGGTGTTCAAGGGGCGGTCTACTTGGTTTCCCCGTTGGGTGATGTTTCACGGTTTTGGACGAAATATATGTGATGTCCAGTTTTTTCAGACCGATGACGGTGGGCTGACTTTAAGGCCGATCAACCGGTTTGAAATCCTCGAGCGGGAGCGAAGCTGGTCCACCAATAAGTCGTTGGTTCGGATGGACAGCCCCTCTGCTGTGCGCTCGGTCGCTCGGCGCTTGTGCCGAAGTCTGGGCGATGAGCCGGATGTTCGGGCAATCGCGCGTTGCGGCAGCCGGGCCACGTGGAAGTCAAAAATAAAGCCGACGGAGAAGTTGTGTGTGGCTGCCCCGCTTCGTGGAGCGTCAAATGGTCACAAGGTGAAACGGTGAGGTCGGCAATGGTTGGTATACGCGCTCTGACGGAGTTCCACGGTTCTACCCGTGGCGTGGGCCTGTTGCGTTTTTTTTGGGGATTGATTCTCTGGGTGAGATGGGGCCAGGAATTGCTCCCTTTTCGGAGTCTAAATTGGGAGCATTGGCTGTTGGGCGCTCTCTTTTTCCTTGGTACTTCTGGCATGGTTATTGGCCTCTTTAGTCGTGCGGCCTGTTTGTTGACTGGTCTGACGACCCTGTACATGGTGTTTGTGGTCGGGCACAAAATGGGCATGGAGTCGTGGAGTCACCATCACACCACTTTTTTGGCAGTGGTGTCTTTCCTTTTGGCTTTCACCCCATGTGGCAAGTCTTTTTCGGCTGATCGTTGGCTCAGAATTCTGCGCTGTGGCTCCAGCGGAACGCCCTGGCCCCAGGAGTGGGGAAATCTGTGGGCAGTCCGTTTGATCGGGCTTCAGCTCTCAGCCATTTATTTTTGGGGTGCCATCGACAAGAGCCGGCTTGCATTTTTGGGGGGAGACCGGGTTGAGCAGCCTTTGATGTACCTGTATTTCGGCTCAGATTTTCCAGGTGAGTGGTTTCACTGGGCCTGCATGGCTCTTGCGATATCTTCTGTCCTTTTGGAATATACCTTGGCCCTGGGTTTGTGGTTTCGGCGCACCCGCACACCTTTGATTTGGATCGGCATCGTCTTTCATATTGGGTTGTACTATTTTTTGCCCGTCACCGTGTTTTCTGTGGCGAGTGTCGTCGCGTATATTGCCTACATCGAGCCCAGTGCCATTCATCGATTTTTTGATCAAATGCTTAGCGTAGGCCCCTCTGAGGAATGACTGCTATTCGTGTTGTTGAGTAGCTTTGAGGGCAGAAAAAGCGCTGAAGGCTAAATCAATCCCCGCATCCGAGACATCTAAGTGTGTCACAAGACGAAGTGTGGTCGGGCCGACGGCCAGGCATCGGAGTTGGTGGTTTTGAAGGATCAGCTGTGCTGATGGCCCATCGTCAACCTCGACATAAAGCATATTGGTCTGGGGTTTTTCTGTGGCGAACCCCATGGTGTTTAGTCCGTGGGCCAGCCGAGCTGCCCGGTCATGGTCATCGGCGAGGCGAGCCACATTGTGTTTAAGCCCATAAATCCCCGCTGCTGCCAGCAGGCCCGCCTGGCGCATGCCGCCACCGAGGGATTTACGCACCCATCTCGCTCGGTCAATGAATGCATCTGAGCCGATGAGTAGGCTGCCGACGGGAGCACCGAGGCCCTTTGATAGGCATATCGAAACCGAATCAAAGTGCCTCGCCCGGCGTGCGGCACCAATGCCTGATGCCACCGAGGCGTTGAATAGTCTTGCGCCATCCAGGTGGGCTGCGACGCCCCGTTGTCGAGCGAGTTTCCCCAAACCATCCAGTATATCGATGGGGTAGGGCGTCCCTCCCCCGCGGTTCGCAGTGTCTTCGGCGCATACCAAGCTGACGGGTGCAAAATGGGGGTCGGCTACAGGGAAGAATGTTTGGACCACGTCTGGGTCCAAGATGCCGTGCTCGCCGGGGATGGGCCGAATTTGAACGCCAGAAATCATCGCCGCTGCAGCCCCTTCGTAGTTGAATGGGTGGGCACCGGCCTCCATCAAAATGGCATCGCCTGGTTGGCTATGGAGGCGAATAGCGATTTGGTTTGCCATGGTGCCACTGGGGGTGAACAGTGCGGCCTCTTTTCCGAGCATCTCTGCCCCAAGCGCCTCGAGAGCGATCACCGTTGGATCATCGCCCAAAACATCGTCACCAAGCTCTGCACCTCGCATGGCCTCCCACATTTTTTCTGAGGGCCGGGTGACCGTGTCTGAACGCATATCGACGATATTCATTTTAGCGCTCTATCAAGGATGGGAGGTACTCAGATGGTAGAGCGAGTCCAAGCAGGTCCAGGAGGGTCCCACCGATTTGCGCGATGGTCCCATTGACCTGAGGCCCGGAGTCCGCGGCCAAACAGAGCCCTGCGCCTGGGGCGAACAACCATAAAGGGACTGGGTTGAGCGAGTGGCTAGTGTGGGCTTGGTCGGTGTATTGACCGGTCTTTTTATCGATGCCGAACATTTGATCCGCGTTGCCATGGTCTGCTGTGACCAGCATTACACCCCCGGCGTCTGCGACAGCCTCCATCAGCGTGCCCACGCAGTGGTCGAGGTGCTCCACTGCGGAGATCGTGGCCTTGATATCGCCTGTATGGCCGACCATGTCGCCATTTGCGAGATTAAGCCGAATGTGTTCAAAATCGCCAGAGCGAATGGCTTTACAGGCCGCTTTAGCCACCTCGCTTGCACTCATTTGAGGGGCTTGGTCGAAAGGCACTCGGAGGGATGGAATTTCAGCCCAGGTCTCAGCATTCGGGACGTCGGAGCGGTTTCCATTAAAAAAGTAGGTCACATGGCCGAACTTTTGGGTCTCTGAGATGGCAAAGCTGCGGATGTTGGCTGCGGTGAGCTGCTCAGTCACGGTGTTGTTTATCACCGGAGGATGGACCAAAAAGTGGGCCGGAATTTTCAAGTCTCCATCGTACTGCATCATTCCAGCGAAGAATATTTTTTGGAAGTTACCACGGTCAAAGGCCGAAAATTCAACGTCATCGAAGGCCTGGCAAAGCTGGATGGCGCGATCGCCTCTGAAGTTGAACAAGACGACACTGTCGCCCTCATTCATGCCGTGATGATCACCGACCACGAAGGCGGGAAGGTACTGGTCGTCGACGGTGGCATCTTCAGCGTAAAGGGTTTGGACGGCCTTTACCGCGGTCGGAAAACGCCTCCCTTCACCGTGGACTTGCACCGCAAATCCGCGTTCGACCATGTCCCAGTCGGCTTCATATCGGTCCATGCTGATGTGCATGCGTCCGCCACCAGAGCCCAGTGCCGCATCGATGTTCAGGCTGGCCAGCCCGGCTTCAAGCGGGATGAGCCACTCCAGTACGCTTCGCCCCGACACGTCACGCCCATCGCTCATCATGTGGACCCTCAACCGCTGGACGCCATCAGCTTCGGCCCGGGCAATCATGGCGAGTAGGTGGTCGACATGGCTGTGAACATTTCCGTCGCTGAGCAGCCCGATCAGGTGAATTGTTTGGCCTTGCACGGCCTTTTTCCACGCAGGGGAGTCCCAAATTTCGCCCGAAGAGATGGCATTTCGGACCAAGGTGGCGCCTTGGTCAAAGACCCTCCCGGCGCCCATCGCGTTGTGACCGACCTCGGAGTTACCCATATCGGTGTCGTCTGGCATGCCCACTGCAGTGCCGTGGGCGGAGAGCAAAGTCCAAGGGTGGTCGGCACTCAGTTCGTCGAGCTTGGGTGTGTTGGCAACAAACACAGCATCGCCATGGTCCCGGCGGCCCCAGCCGATGCCATCTAAAATGCACAACACAACGGGTTTTTGACGCATGGGGGCTCCGTAACCGGTCTGTTCTTCGGTGTTCGTTTGGGTGGAAGGTGGTCTGTTGTGTTAGTTGCGGGGACGAAGAGGTTTTCGGGGGAGGGCACATCAGCCCATCGCTGTTTCGACCAACTAGGAGTGTAACGATGAGCAAGCCAAAGCTGGTGGTAAACGCAATCCCAGAGCCGAGCGCAGAAGAGCTACGTCTGGCCTATAAGGTGGGCACTCGCTCTCGGGCTCTCGAGGAGCATATTGTCCGCTTGGTGTCTCGGGGTGAAGTCAAGTTCGCGATTTGGGGGCCAGGAGAGGAAATTCACGGCACAGCAACGGCCCTAGCACTCTCCAAGCATGTCGCGGATGTGTCTCATTTCGGGATGATCCCACATTACCGGTCTGGTGCGCTTTGCTCCATGTGGTGCGAGCTGAACGGGCGGGAGAACTTCTCTCTCGATGTGCTTCGGCAGCAGTTTTCTAAAGACACTGACACCATGAGCCGGGGCCGTCAGATGGTTTACCACTTGGTGATGGAGGACGTGGGCATCTTGCCAGTTCAGTCACCTGTGGGCATGCAGTTGGGCAAGGCCGCGGGCTATGCGCTGGGGCTTAAGGTCAAGGGCATCGAAGATGGTATTACCATCGGGATTATTGGCGATGGCACCACTGCAGAGGGCGATCTTCACGACGCGATGAACGCTTTGAGTGTGTGGAGCCTGCCCACCATGTTGATGGTGACAGACAATGGCATCGCGATCTCAACCAACCCTGAGGAGGGGCGCGGGATCAAGGACTTCAAGGCTTATGCCGAGGCGTTTGGCCTGCGGCACTTCAGTTGCGACGGGCGTGATTTTTGGGATGTGTACAATACGATGTACGCCGCATTTCAGTACATATCAGAGTCTCAAAAGCCAGTGTTTATGCATGTGCATTCGCTGCCCCGCTTTAACGGCCACAGCTCGGCCGCAGATGTGACCTTCGACTTGGGTCAAGACGACCCATTGCTTCGCTTTGGTGAGGCATTGGTTGATCGGGGGGTGCTTAAAGCCGACGATATCATGCAGCGTATTGAAGGCAGCGGTCGGGATTTCTTCGCCCACCACGCCTTGGGCACGGTGATGTCAGGAGAAGACGAACTGATCAAGGAGATTTTGGCGCAGGTCCGTGCCGAGCCAGACCCACCACCTGAAAGCATTCATGAAAACCGGATGGCGCCCTTTCCCGTGGTGGAAGAGCGAGCGGGTGAGGGGACCACGAATATTACCTACGCCGGTGCGATTCGTGCGGCCTTGTCCCAAATCCTTGAAGAAAAGCAGGGCGTGATTTTGGGTCAAGATGTCGGGCGTTTGGGTGGGGTTATGCAAGCCACAGCAGGGCTCAAGAAGAGTTGGCCGGACCGCATCATTGATGCACCGCTTAACGAACCGCTGATTATGGGTGTGGCCTGTGGGGCAGGTCTGCACAAAGACCTAATCATGTTGCCCGAGGTTCAGTTCGGAGACTACGCATTGAACGCCTTTCATTGGTTCGTCCACATGGGGAACTTGTATTGGTGTACCAACGGAAACGCGAATTTCCGCACCATCATGCGAACCCCGGTTGACCCTTTTGGTGGCGGGGCGGTCTACCATTCCATGAGCCTTGATGGCTACTTTTCGTCCATCCCCGGCTTGGTCATCTTGATGCCGTCCACCAGCTTTGACGCTTTTGGTCTGTTGAAGACCGCTGCAGATTATGGTGGTCCGGTGTTGGTGCTCGAGCCAAAATGGATGTACCGTCAGTCTTTAGGGCCCGCCTTTCCTGAAGAGCCTCAAGGCGATGAGGATATTTCCAAGTTGCGGAAGGGTCTGATGCGCGGTGAGATCCCACACATTCCAAGCGATGTGCGGGTGCCGTTTAGCAAGGCGGCGATTCGCCGAAGCGGCAGTGATTTGACCATCGTTTCTTGGGGGCGTGCGGTTCACACCAGCATGGAGGCCGCGAATACACTGGCCCAAGCGGGCATCGATGTAGAGGTTATCGACCTTAGAACGCTGGTGCCGCCGGATCTCGAAACGGTCATGGCCAGTTGTGAAAAAACCGGGCGTTTGGTGGTAGCCTCAGAGGACCGTGCTTTCGCCGGGTTTGTGCGGGCCATACAGGGGCCTGTTGTTGAACGCTTCCCAGGCATTCCCACCTTGGCTTTGGGTCAAAAGAACATTCCAGGCATCGCTCAGTCGTTAATCCTGGAGGATGCCACCATCTTGACTGCAGGGGATATCGTAGAGGGTGCCAAGAAGGTGATGAATACACAGGTCAGCGGGGAGGCCACCGTGTCATTCATTCCACCGCGGTATTTTATGAATTGATGGGTTGTTCAGATCCAATGGAAACGCCGGCCCGAGAGCCGGCGTTTTTTTTGGGCGCCCCTGCACCAGAGGTCTCCCTGCGACTTTCGATCCCCATCAAAAGACGCACGACACCCCGCCGATCTTGCGATCGACGGGGTGAAGTATGCTTTCGAAAATCCCATGGGGTCACTTCAAAGGTTTACGCTTGACTGCCGGATGGCCAGGCTCCAAATGGAGCGGTCGGCCTTTCTTGACGTTGGCGGGGAATTCAAGGTGGCTGATGCTGAACGATCCACCGAAGTGTTTCGTCTTTCATCTTCCTCGTTTCCAGGTGCAGCTCTGTTGGTTTTTGCTACATGCCCCCTTGGCCTTGAACGCTGTACGTTCGGCCTTCGAGGCTTTGCCGGTTCCGAGGCGGTATGGATGATTGCTCATTTACCGCTACCCTCTCTCCTTCACCTCGTCTTCAAAGACGCGGTCCGGTTTGTGCGGTTCGTTTTCATCGCCATCCGCCCGACTGGTCTTTCGACTCAGTGAGCGTCCGGTAAATCGTCCGAACTTCCTCTCTTGTGGTTTTCCAAAGATCGCCCCTCCGCTGACATTCACAATTCGCGTCCGGTCCCAGTCGTTCTTCCGAAGAAGAGCTCCCTTTGGCCTTGTGCTGCCAAGCACAAGACACCTTCCGCCCATGTCGTTCCTCCCGACTTCGGCGGTTTACTCCGCAAACTGTTCTGCAGGTTTGTTTCGCCCTGCAGCCAGCCATGGGGTTCGGGCCGTTTCCGGTCCAGTATCCCTTCCCCTGTGTCGCCACATGGGTTGGTCCTCTGAACCTTTCTCAGGCCCGCACCTCACACCCTTCGAAGCATTCCCCTCGCTGGTAGCCGTGCTGCGTCACCGCAGTCGTTGCCTTCTCGCCGTTGTCCCGTACGCTGTTTCCAGCGCCCGGTATCTCGACCTCAAGGCCTTGCTCCACCATCGAGTCCGTTGCGATGCGTCAATAAAAATACTGACACGCCGCCCGATGCTCCCTTGGGCTTAGTTCCCCTTCAAGGCGCTCCCCTCGTTCTGATACCATTTGGACAACTCCGGAATCTATCCGCCGTAGCGGTGAAATTCTGGGTCTCGCTCACCGAGGTGATCGCTCCCTGGACGAGCATTCACCGAGGTGTCTGCCATGTCTTGTCGAAACAAGATCGTCCCAGCTTTGGGTGCCCGAGGGTACCTTCAGCGACGTACCGAATGCGAACATTCGATCCGCCGGCCTGCCGACCTAAGCCAGCCTGCCATTGAGTTGTCCGAGCTGGACTCTCATGCGCTTTTCACGGCCCGTCTACCGATCCCGAAGGAATCCTGTTTTTGGGTGAGTGCGCTACAGAGGCCATTTCAGTTCGAGGTGGCGTTGGATTCACGTGTCTTCAGCAATCGGGCATTAAGCCTGATCGCGTTTGCAAAAGCGTCCACTTTTCCGAATCACCGAAATGAAGCATCAAAGTTTCTCGTTTTGCCTAAGACCCACTGCCTGCCGCAATGTCCACAGTCAAGACTGATGGATATTGTCCAAAAAGCCGAAGCTTGATGGGATGCAGACGGTGTGGACCTCTCGTTATACACCGCATCCGAAGATAGGGTGTATAGCAGGGGGTGCCGGTGTGGAACCGCCGACCTTCTTGGGGTTTTTAACGTCAAAGATCTGATGAATGCGCCACCCGAAAGTGATTCACTCTGATCCGATTTCTCGGTTCAGCCCGGGATTACCGAAGCTGCCAAGATGTATTGCACACACCGTGCCAACTTTGCTCAGCGAAGACGTACAGCGTTTATGGAAAACCAGTGTGGGATCCAAATTTCACACTCGGTTTTCCATAGACTGGCTTCAGGTGGCCATTCCTGTGATGGTGCTTATTTTTCTTCAGTTAAAACAGATAGTTGATGGTATGAGACGGCCGGTTCCTTTCGGGAAATATGGATCCCAATTGGCGGGGGAGGATCGGAATTTCCACAGTGACCAAGACAGCACGAATGGATACCGTTAGAATCGTGTTCCCCGGCCTGATTTCTCCAGGTCACCCGATCCTCTACCCCCTCTCCCCGCTAAATCACCATGTCCATCGACATTACAAGTTTGCGTGGCCGCTCGATTAGTGAGCTGGTCAAAACTGCCCACGATATTGGCATCGACAACGCTGCCAATCTAAAGCGCGCCGAATTGGTGTTCGAGATTGTGCGCAACACTGGAAGCGTTGGTGGGACTGCCAACGGAGAGGGCGTGCTCGAGATCCTCCCTGATGGTTTTGGCTTTTTGCGGTCCACCGAGTGTAACTACCTTCCAGGTCCCGATGACATCTACGTCAGTCCCAGCCAGATCCGTCGCTTTAATTTGCGCACCGGGGATCTTGTTGGGGGTCAGGTGCGCGGCCCCAAAGAGGGCGAACGCTACTTCGCGCTCATCAAGATTGAGACCGTCAACGCAGTGGTGCCCTCTGGAATGCGGACCAAGCCGATCTTTGAGGCGCTCACCCCCATCCGTGCAGACCGCAGGATTGCGTTTACCAATGGTGTTGGAAACGTGGCTGCCGCGCTGGTGGATCACTACCTGCCGATAGGTTTCGGTCAGCGTGTGGCTGTCGTGGCACCGGCCTCCACAGATCGGTTGGCGCTGTATTCCGATTTAATTCATGGGATTCGCTCAAACCATCCCAAGGCTGTGGTGTTGATGTTGTTGCTGGACGAACGTCCAGAAGAGGTCACTCAGGTGCGCAGTAAAGTCGACGCTCAAGTCCTCTTTTCGACATTCGATGAGCCGACTGAGCGGCATGTGCAGGTCACAGATATGGCCATAGAGCGCGCAAAGCGCCTTGCCGAGCAGGGTGAAGACGTCGTTCTTTTTGTCGATTCACTCTCACGTTTGGCACGGGCTTCGCATTCGAGCACGCCGGTCGGTGGCAAGTTGATGAGCTCTTTGGTCGACATCACGGCGTTGCAGTGTGTTCGGCGGGTATTTGGGGCTGCCAGATGCTTAGAGGAGGGGGGTAGCTTGACCCTTTTCGCCACGTTGTTGTCGGGTTCCACCTTCGACGATGTGGTCATCGAGGACCTCATTGGAGCCGCGAACGGTGTCATCCGTATCGATCTCGGGCTTGATGATGCCGGTCAATATCCCGCCTTCGATTTGCGGCAGAGTCGCACACGCGCCCATGAGAATTATCTGTCTCCCGCAGAGTTGGAGGTGGTCCAAGGGCTGCGCAAGGCGCTCAGTGGTGATGTGGTTCAGGATATGGCCACGGCAAAAAAAGCGATCGAATGAACGACGGGAGCCGAATCTGCCTTGACAAACCGCGTTCAACCGGCAAATAAGGCGGTCTGAATATGTATGGCTTTATTGCTGTGCCACGAAAGAGCTTTGGGTTTTTCAGAGCAAGCTGGAGAGAATCATGAAAGCAGATATCCATCCAAATTACGTCGAATGCAATGTAAGCTGCGCATGTGGAAACAAATTTGTTACCCGCGCTAGCCAAGACATCATCAAGATTGAAATCTGCAATGTGTGTCACCCGTTCTTCACGGGTAAGCAGAAAATCATTGATACTGCTGGGCGCGTCGAGCGCTTCAAGCGCAAGTACGAAGTACAAAGCTAAACAGTCTGTTCTTGTGCCCTACCGCAGTGGCACAACCGAGATAAGGCGGAAGCATGTCAATGCATCCACGCGACGCCGCCACCCGAATTGAAGCCATCGACGCCAAGTTGATGGACCCCGCCATACTGTCTGATAAAAATCAGCTCAGGGACTTAGCGCAGGAGCGCGCGCGTCTTTCGCCGATTGTTGAATGTTGGGCGGAGTTGACTCAAGCGCGGGTGGAGCTAAAAGAAACCAACGAGATGCTTGAAGACCCCGAGATGCGGGAAATGGCACTCGAGGAGCACGGGTTGTTGGTCGCCAAGGTCGAACAGCTCAAAGCAGACCTGAGAATGGCTTTGATCCCCCCTGATCCTTATGACGGTCGGGATATTTTGGTTGAGATCCGGGCGGGTACGGGCGGAGACGAGGCTGGTCTGTTCGCGGGCGACTTGTTTCGGATGTACATCCGCTATTGTGAGTCTCGCCGCTGGAAGACCGAGATGATCTCCAGGTCGGAAATCACCGCTGGCGGTGGCAAGGCCGGTCAGGGCTACAAAGAGGTGGTCTTTCAGATATCTGGAGACGACGCCTACAAGTATCTTCGGCACGAAAGTGGCGTTCACCGTGTTCAGCGGGTGCCAAGCACCGAAACTCAGGGGCGGATTCATACCTCTGCGGCTACTGTGGCCATCATGCCGGTCGCTGAGATCGTCGAACTGAATATTGAAGAAAAGGACCTTCGGGTCGATGTTTTTCGGGCCTCTGGGCCTGGTGGGCAATCTGTCAACACCACCGACTCAGCCGTGCGCATCACCCACCTCCCAACCGGGGTTGTGGTGCAGTGCCAAGATGAGAAGTCACAGCATAAAAATAGGGCCAAGGCGATGAAGGTCTTGGCTTCACGGATACTCGAGGCCCAAGAGGCCGAGGTCGCCGCTGAGCAAAGAGAGCAACGTCGGGCCCAGGTGGGCAGCGGTGATCGCTCAGAGCGCATTCGGACTTACAACTTCCCTCAAAACCGTCTGACGGATCACCGGGTTGGGCTCACGATTTATAAGCTCGATCGGATCATGGACGGCGACATGAAGGAAGTGGTGGATGCCATGCTCGAAGCCGTGCTGCGGCAGGTGCCCACTGACGTCCCAGAAGACGAGGCCTAGAGAAGGGGCCGTTTTACGGTCGACTCAACCACACGGGGCTTGTCACTGCCCACGCTGATGGGCCCTCGGCCACAGCCAGTGTCCAGCCGCCATGGTCAACATCAATGGTGGCTGGGAGGTCGTTCACGGCCCATGTCGCAATGCGCTGATGGCCAGGGCCGAGCAGGTAGACTTCGGTGACATCAGAAATTCCCGAAATATCGACAAAGACTGTGCGTGTGGCGAGCGCATCGAAAGCGCTGCCCGGTGGTTGACCGTCGACCAAAAGCGTCAGTTGTGGCCCTGTGCTCGCCGTGCTTCGCCCCTCAAAAAGACCCCGTTGTATCTCCACTGACGAGCGCCGATCAACTTCGACCCAAGTGCGGTCACCGACCACGGTGATGGCAAGCCATTGGTCCAAGACTTCGCTGAGGGCCGGCAAGTCATCAAGTGAGTTGAGGTGTATGAAATGTGGAAGAGGATCCCAGCCTGAAACTGGCCCTGCTTCGGCTATCCATTTGGCATCTACTGAGGTCGTTCGGCGTCCGGACTTGGACATTAAGGCGAGCAAGTCCACTGGGTTTTGGTTGTGCCAGTCGATCGCACCATGGGCTGGATTTTTAGCATTTTTACTCCAAGGCCAAGCCGTGGGCGCTCCGTCAGGCCCACCTGAACGGCTACCCGCGAGTACCGAGATCAGGTGTTCTGTTGCTGATTTCGAAGAGATTTGGGCCACCTCATCTGTGGCGCTGAAAATCGCGAGGTCTACCCCTTGGGCGGCGAGCGAACCAAGAAGATTTTTTGTGGATGAGCGCTCAGTTGGGTCTGGGTGTGCCCGGCTTCCAAAATCCACCCATGCCGCGGATGGCGCTGCACGGCGGAGCACCACGTCCACGATTGGTTCTCCGCTGGTGTCCATTTCATCCAAAGCGTGGATGAAATACTCTGGTCCTGCATCTACAAATCCGACCCCGAGGCCAGGTCCGACCGGAAGTTTAGTGGCCTGATCGAGGACGGCATACGGCGTATCATTCCAGTAAACCATGGCCGGGATGGGGTCTCCTGCTTCGTCAAAGACCGCTACTGTCAAAAATCCATGCGCTCCCACCTCGAGGGTCATGGCTTGAGTTGGAGGGCTCAAAGGTGACGGTAAATACCCCTGCGCCACCGCTTGGATTTTAGATCGGAAGAG
>OBJC01000145.1_pt1 | contig 12134 bp, 7 predicted proteins | sample 1481521 | NCBI WGS metagenome assembly OBJC01 (sample SAMEA2341961, study PRJEB22496) | metagenome | biome: marine; feature: hydrothermal vent; material: water | place: Pacific Ocean | collected 2011/2012 | reverse complement strand
GGTTTCGAGATGATTCCCTCATGGATGATCATTGTTTTTTACGGGTTTCCCGAGGGCGGGTCATGGTCGAGCCTGGAAAGGGTGCAGCCTTTATCGATGGCCAACGGGTTCGGATGATCACACCGCTTTATGCGGATGAGACCCTGAGTTTGGGCGCCAACCTGCTTCGGGTCGAACGCTCAATCGACGAAGAAGTGCCTTTTGCTAAGACCTTTGGCGAGATGGTCGGCGAGTGTAAGCTGATGCTCTCGGTATTCGGCGTGTTGCGTCGGATGGCTGCCCATCATTACCCAGTGCTGATTTCGGGCGAAAGCGGCACTGGAAAGGAATTGGCAGCCCGCGGCATTCACGAGCACAGCATGCGTGCAACTGGACGGTTTGTTGCCGTCAATTGCGGCGCCATCGCATCGAACTTGTTCGAGTCAGAACTTTTTGGTCACGAAAAAGGGGCCTTCACCGATGCGAGCTCCCGCAAAGATGGCGCTTTCCACGCCGCGGATGGCGGTACTCTATTTTTGGATGAGGTGGGAGAGTTGAGTGCGGATGCCCAAGCCAAGCTGTTGCGGGCCTTGGAGGGAGGAGAGATTCGCCGGGTCGGGAGCAACGATGTCGAGTACCCAGATGTTCGGGTGCTGGCTGCCACCAACCGGAATTTGGAGAAAGAGGTGCGGGAGGGTCGCTTTCGAGAGGACCTATTCTTTCGGCTAAATGTGCTCAGCGTTGAGCTACCAGCTCTTCGAGAACGACCAAAAGACATCCCCATGCTCGCGGCCTTGATTTGTAAGACCCTCCACCCAGAGGCTCATATTACCGATGACGCCTTGGGCGTGTTGGCTGCCCACCGGTGGCCAGGAAATGTCCGGGAGCTTCGAAATGTGCTCACCCGTGCCTACGTGATGGGGGGAGCCCGCATCGACAAGCGCGCCTTGCAGTTTCACGTGATCAACGATGGGCCTGGTGTTGTGGTGGAGTTGCCCTCGACCGGCACACTAAAGGACGCCGAGCGGACATATATTCAGGCGGTCCTCGGTAAACACGATGGCAATCGAAGTGCAGCGGCCCGAGAGCTTGGGTTGGCGCGAAGCACCTTGCATTATAAAATGAAGATGCTGGAGCTTCGCTGAGGCTAAAAGGATGTACCGTTTTTGGGTGGATCTGAGAATATGGTTGGTGGGGTGTTGGGACCAGAAAAGCCATGCAAGTGTTGCAGCGCGGTTTTGCGATCTGAAAAAACGCCCCCGTTCATTCGTGTCAGCATTGAAACGGTGTTGACCGCGTACCTGATGCGGCCTGAGGTGCCATACACAGAAAACCGGGCGATGCCGCACCGCTTCAAGATGGCTGTGATTTGAGCAAGCTCAGCCAGGGTGGGCTCACGGGTGACCCCGGTGAGATCGATCAGCAACAATGCCGGCTTACCGAGCTGTTTAACGGTGGTAACGGACTCACATAAGGCCGCCCCAAAGCGGGCGATGCTTTGGTCATCAAAGCCTGGCTCCACCGCGTATTCGATGACGCCTTGATCAAGGATCTGTATTGTTCCCAACGCTTTCATACACTTCATCTCTCAGCCACAGGAGCTATAATATACATCAAAGCTTGGTTTTTTAATTACCTTGGGTCAAGTTACCACCATGTTGGGCACTGGGTTTGTCCGATTAAAAGCTGATGAGTCTCAAGTCCCTCACCATCGGCTTGCGATCGGCTTGGGATTTTAGTTGATACAACCGACGAAGGGTTTATCTGTGGCACCTGTGTTGATGGTAGACGATTCCCGGGTGGCGGCTCGGACAAGCGCCAAAAATATGTCGCCCAAAATCTCGACTCCGATGTGGAATCAGAGCTTCAAGATGCACGTGTGTTGTTCGCCAACAAGGTGCTCTCCGGTTTGTTCTTCTTCAGGATGACCGGCTGAGCCACAAAGCTCAGCGATCTGTGGTGGTCAAGCTGAAGTCACCCCCTGCATAGCCGTGTACGCCGATGTGCAAAATGCCGTCGGTGTTGGCGTCAAAGTCAATCTTTTCGTTGCCCGTCGACGTGTATCCACGGGCATCGTAATCGTTGGTGGTGGGCGGGTTGTCAAAGCGCACATACAGATCGATATCACCGTCGGCTGTGGTTTGAATGCGGATCTTGTCCCCCGCCTGGACGGGGAGAACGTAGAGGTTCATATCCTGAAAGCCGACGGTACCAGTGGTGTTCAGGTGGCTGGTTTCCGATTCTGACGCCTCTGTGTCGGCAACATTTTCAGCGTCTTCAAAGGTGATGCTGAGTTTGACCTTCGCATCATTGAAGCCCTTGACTGATACATAAACCGTGGCGGGGCCCGAGACGCTGCACTCCTCGTTGGAGTGTCCCGCATAGGGGCGGCAGGTGTAGTTGGTGTCCGAAGGGCGGCTGTCTGTGTTGACGTACAAATCAGCGTCGTTGGTGCCGGTCATCGTCGCTTGGAGGGTGCCTTGGACGGCGAAGGGACCAAAGTGCTTCCACTCATTGCCGTCGATTGAGAACTCTTCGTTGATTTGGGTGGTGCTTGCACCATCTTCGATGTCGGGTGTCTCTTCGATCAAGGAGCGGTCGAGGAGGTCTGATACCAAATCCCAGTTCATGGAACCACCGGCGGGTCGTGGCCAGTTGGAGCGTTCGGTGGGCAACCACAGAAAGTCCGGGTGACTCTTTTTGGAGCTTCCAATCCATTCACCACCAATGATGTCGTTATGGCGGTCGATCTCGAGCACGTACTGGTATCGGTCCACTCGGGTGTAGGTGTCGATTCTGCTGGCGAGGTTCCCATCAATATTGGAGTTAGACTCTGTCAGATAGTCGACCTCAAGTTTGACGTGGTAAAAACTCTCGGCCCGCCGGTTGAACTCGTATTCGGTGGCTTGGTCATTTTGAGGTGCGTCGGGGTTGCTCACCATAATGTCGACGGAGACTTCTGCGTCACTGTAGCCAAAGACCGAGACGTACAGTTCCGTGTCGCCGCTTTGTGCGCTCAAGTCACATGACTCGTTCGAATGGGAGACGTAGGGGCGGCAGTCGTAGCTATCTTTGGTGGGTTGTAAGCCAAATCGGACATAAAGGTCGGCATCGCCAACTTCACCGGCCATCTCAACCGCCACGGCTGCACCTTCAGTGACCGTGTACGGTCCCTTGTGGAGCCAAGCTGACTTTTGGACGCTCTCGGAGAATGTGTAGAGCGCTTCGACGGAGTCGGAAGCCTCTTCGTCGTCTGGAACACCGATAAGCTCATGTGCCCGGTCGACACCAATCGGATCCATTTGGGTGATGCGGTAGCCTCGGATGGGTTGATTCCACACTTCAACGTCGAAGGTGCGGTCTTCAACAAAGGACTGGCCCTTGATGCCCAGAAAGTTCGTGAGCAGCACATGGTAGGTGCCAGGATTTGTGTCCCGGCACTCTTCGTCTGATCCGGTGGGCCGGTCGTATTCGTCGTATTCGATCTCGTCGGCACCCTGGTCTTCATTGCAGCGCAAGGACACAAAACGTGACCGGGTTCGGTTGTAAGACAAGGTGAGGAGCGCCTTGATGTCTTGGACCTTGAACTCAACGCCGTTGACGGTCACCGGCTGTTCTGGCTCTTTTTCCAGAATGGAAACAGGCGCCCACGCATGGCAGATTCCCCACCAAGTAGGGATACAATAGCCGGAATCTTTGCCCTCGCGTATGGCGCACGCCTCGCCGATTTCATCATTGCATTCATAGTCTTCAGTGCAGGCGGTTCGGTTGGAATATTTTTCGATGCCGTGGTCCTTGGAGACCTTCTCTGGGAAGTCAGAGACACCAAAGGCCTCGGCATATTTTTCACTCGGCGACTGGCTATTTTTGCCGTCCCATCGGCTGTTGATGCTGTCTTCATATACTGGCCAGTATGCGCCAGCCCAAGGAATTTTCTCAGCTTCCCCAACCAGTGGGAGTTCGTCGACGTTGTACACCAAGCTATTGTCGAAGAGGTTTGGGTTGTCTTGGCTGCCCCAAGATTCGGTGGGCACGACATTGTCTGGCTTTTCGTCACCATAAGATTGGATGCTGAATGCCTCGAAAGTATGTTTTTCGACCGCGGAAGGGGTTGAGCAGGCACTCAATGCGGCGATGGTTGCGAGTAAAATGGTGCGCATGGTTCAGTCTCCAGACTCAAGAGTCTTCTGTTGAGGGGCATATGTACTCCCCGAAGTTCGCTCAAGTGTGTCAAAGCTGTGACGCTTGAGTATCTCTTTAGGGCGGCAGTCTTCGGGCCTTTTGACCAAGGCAGTCGAAAAGGGATTAAAGCCCGTGCGCTGCATCTATTTGGACCAATCGATTTATTACTGGAGGGGCCCATGAACCGCCTCGTATCCCTTGTTTTCGCGCTCACCTTATTGCTCAACGCCTCGGTGGCTATGGCCGGTGGTGGCGGTGGTGGTGAGGACAATCAGTTTGATTGGAAGTCATCGTCGATCACCCGGACTGCGGCGGCCTTTGTCGAGGCTGTCTCTCGCGGGGAGCTTGACGCTGCCTATGGGCTGGGTGGGACCCGGCTTCAAGAGGCGCGGACCGCCGATGTTTTTGGTGCAGATATGCGCGCTGCGGGCTTGGATCAGGCTGGACGTGTGGAGTGGCACAACGCCACCGCCGCCTTGCCAGGGTCGAACGGCTACAAATTGATGGGGACCTTTAGCACCGCCGCTGGTGAGGGTATTCCAGTGTACATGCACCTTGAAGGTGATGCCCATGTGGAGATCAGCGACCGGCAACGGGATTGGACCGACGCCACCCGATGGACTGTGCTCGACTATCGCTCCAGCCAATCTTTCGTCACCCGTCTTAAAGGCGGGGGCGCGAACGGCTTGGATTGGTTTTTGGCAATGGCTGGATTGGGCTTGTTGGTCGCTTTTTGCGGCATGGTTTGGACCTACGTCTCAGGGTTGCGTGGGAGTCCGCGCGAGCTCTACCTGATGTTCTTCACCAAGCTCACCGAGTACTCGGCCTATGGGGCTGCCAGTGCCATTTTGGTCTTATTTTTATCCAATGATGTCTTGGCCGATGGCCAGTCTCTTGGCGATACCAACGCCTATATGTACTACACGGTGTGGAGCTTGGCGCTCACGGTCGTCACCATCATGGTGGGTTCGGTCTGCGACACCATCGGCATTAAGAAGTGCTTGCTGATCGGTGCGGTCATGTTGCTCACCAGCCGCTTTTTTACCCCCATGTCTCAAAACATCTGGGTTGTCACTTTGCTCGGCTTTGTCCCCCTCGCGATTGGTTTCGCGATCACCGGCCCGGTGCTCAAGGTGGGAATCAAAAAATTCACCACCCTCAAGACCGCCACACTCGGCTTTGGTCTGTTTTACACCATGATGAATGTGGGATTTTGGATTGGCGCTGAGATTGCGGATTGGTTCCGGAAAACCTACGGCGACACCGGACATGTCGAAGTGTTGGGCATGGAGTTTACGACTTATCAGGCCATTATCGCCGTCGGATTTTTGATCAATATCCCCGACTTTATCGCCATCTTGATGATGCGTGAAGGTGCGGAGATGACCGAGAAAGGCTTGGTGCTTCAAGCGGCCTCAGAAGATGACGGTGAGGCTGATATCGCCTGGCTCAAAAACACGGTAGAAACACGCAAGAAGACCATGACCCGCGAGCTTATTCGGAGCATTGGCGCTGTCGGTGCTGTCGCGTTCGTGTCTTATGTGATGATCACCACAAAGGTTCATGAGTGGGCCATAAATGTTGTCCCAGTCGGAAAATACCTGTGGGCCTTGGTGGCTGTGGCTGCGCTCTTTGCGGTCGGTGGCGTTTTGTATGCCGGATTCTCAAGGCTCGGTGTGTTCAGCCCTGGTGGGGCTTTCGATGTGGTGATGAAGGCGGTCCGTGACGCGACCCAAGGCACCGTGGCTCAACTCAAAGAGAACTTCCAAGAGCGTGCTTTTTGGATTTACATGGGCATGCTTGGTGTGCTGGTTTTCGTGCGATTGACCTTCTACATCTTCCACGTGATGTTCCCGACTTACGCCATTCGCATCTTGGGGCCAGACTTTCCGGTCGCCAGCATCTTTGGGTCTCTCAACCCTGCGATGATTATCTTCTTGGTGCCCTTGATTTCGATCTTGTCGATCAATGTGCGCTCGTACACCATGTTGTTGTGGGGAACAGCCATCTCCGCGGGCTCGGTGTTTCTGTGTTTTTTACCCGAAAGTGTATCGCTTGCAATCGGTAATTCATGGCTTGGTACCTGGATTTTCGACTACTGGCTTGAGGCTCCTGTTGGCGGGCAAGACCCCTTTGTGGTGTCTTTGGTTGTCTTCATTATTGTCTTCACCGTGGGCGAGGCCATCTGGTCGCCTCGCTTGATGCAGTTCTCTGCTGAGATTGCGCCACGGGGCAAAGAGGGCGCGTATATCGCCTTGGCCATGCTGCCTTACTTCTTGGGTAAGATGGGCGCTGCGGTCATGTCAGAGCAGCTCACCACCCGGTATTTTAATGCCGATATGGTGGCCTACCCGGATCACGATAAGGCTTGGTTGGCCATCGGTTTGATGGCGATGGTGTCACCGATAGGCATGCTGATCTTCCGCAATATCTTCAATCAAAGTGAGAAGGCGGCAGAAGAACAGGCAGAGTTGGCCGCAGACGAGGCCACTGGAGAGGTAGAAAGACCTGCGGCTTCAGCCGATAGCAAAGAGGGCTAAAAAGCTTGGCACGGCGGAGTTGGACAGGGCGTTTGTTTCTGGTCGCTGGCGGCCTCGCGGTCGGCTTAATTGGGGCTGAGGCTTTGTTTCGGGTGGCCAAACCCGATGCAGCGGTCGATCTGTTGTACAGCGCTCCAGACAACGCACCGGACGGCCTGTACACCACCGATGCTCAGGTTTATGCGGTGCCGACTGCCGGGTTTCGCGGCATTCAAAAGTCCATGGGCTACACCGTCAACTTGCGGATCAACAGCGATGGCTTGCGCGGTCCAGAGGTGGAGGCTCAACAGTCCAAACGTCGAATTTTGGCGGCAGGAGACTCCTTCACCATGGCGGCCCAGGTGGATGAAGACCAGACATTTGTGTCCCGCTTGAGTGCCGATTTGGACATCGAGTTTTTGAACGCTGGTGTGGACGGCTATGGCAGCTACCAAGTGATCGAACGCTACAAGCAGCTCGATGAAAAGCTGGGCCTCGATGGGGTGTTGCTGACCTTTTTTGTCGGGAATGACGTTCACGATAATGTGCGATGGCCCCAGGTCAAGGCCCAAGCTCAGCGCATGATCCCAGGCCAGCCCCTTGCCCGGCGGCCCGTGGGAGTGGTCCACGGTTTTTTATACAAACGCTCGGCATTGTATGCAGGCATACAGATGTGGCGACGGCGCTTGGCGATGGCAAGGCCAAACCATCCTGAACGTCACCGTTGGAAGAGCGAGTTGATGCTCTTTATGCATGACGGGGCGGGTATTTTGGGGGTCCAATTGCCAGCGAGTCGCAATGCGCTTGTGGCGCTCAATCGACTGCTGACAGAACGTGGGGACACCTTGATGGTGGCGGTTGCCCCGCCGGCGTTTCAGATTGAGACTGAACGCCTTGATGCCACCTTTGCCTTGGTTGGGCTTGACCCTAAAAATGCTGCGCCGGATGCGGTGTCTACCGCAGTGATCGATGTGCTAAAACGCAACCGAATTCCTTACTGTGATTTGGTTGAGCCTTTGCGGCGTGCTCACCGTGCAGGGGGCGAGATGTACCTGCAATACGATGGCCACTGGAGCGCAAAAGGCCATGTGGTGGTCTCAGATGCCATCGAGAAATGTTTTCGCCGGCCTTAAGGTTTAATCTCCCAGACCCAAGCCCCTTCAAGCTGTAGCGGTGGCCCCAAGGCCTCGACGAGGGCGTGATTGTGCGCTGCCTTCACGGTGTCGTTGGCGAAGAGCTCGGGATGCACCACCACCCAGCGAAAGCCGTCATTTGCGAGGGCCTCGACGCCACGATCGACCCGCTCTCCGGGGCGCAGCTTGCCAGGGTCATTTTGGCGGCGAGGGCCATTTCGGCTGAGATCAGCCCATGTGCGAAGCGCCGGGTTCATGGTGGGTAGGTCGGGGCCGACTTTATGGGAATAAGGAATTGGGCGACGGTGAATCCCTGACCAATAAAGGTAGCGGTTTGTGGCGATGCTCTCGCCTCTGGCAGCAGGCAGGTCGATCACCGCACCATCGTGTTCGAGGGCATCGTAAACAGTGGGAATCGTCCCGTCAGCGGAGTTTAGGGGCCAAACATTCGGAGCAAGCCACAGGTGCTCAAAGCAAATGAGCACTGCCACCACTGTGCTGAAGACCGGACCAGGAAGTGGCGCCCGGTATTCCAGTTTTCTCGCAGACACATCGGCCAATACGGCCAATAGGCTGACTGCACCAGAGATAAAGCGGAGCGGGTGGTCTAAGGCCACGCCCAAGCCCAATAATGCGCGGGTTGGCAAAGCGAGTAGGTCGCCGCCAGGGGTGCGGATAAAGTCGCCGTCATGCCACAAGAAGGGTCCGAGTGCCAAGGCGGCGGTGACAGCGATGGGAATCAGCCACAGGCGCGCGCGGGCATTTTTGAACCACAGCGGGAGGGCCAGCGCCAATAAGCTGAGGCCCAAATAAGGGGTGCGCCTGAAGGGGGAGGTGTTGGGCCCTGAGAGGTCCACAGTCCAAAAGTCGCCAGGGTGAAAGAAGGCAATGGGGTCTACGGCGTTGATCTTGAAAACCGGAAAGTTGAGCAGCACGGTGCTTTTTTTGGCGATGCCCATGGGGTCGTCCAAATTGGCCTTGAGTGCTAAAAATGCCGGCATTGCGATGGCGATGGCCACGAGGGCTGCAATCGCTGCGTCTTTGAGGCCACCACGCAGGGGCTTTCGGGTGTGCATATGAGGGGCCAAGATCAGCATGGTACCCACGACCAAGGCTGCGGCAACACCATGATATGGGGTGGCAAGCCCGGCAAGCCCGACCGCAGCGCCCGCCCAAACACGGCTTTTGGTGGCGGCATATCCAGCCAAGGGAACCAGGCCGATCCAGCACGCCTCTACGGTGCCGTTGTGAATTTCGGCCAAAAATGTGGGCGCTGTGGCCAAGGCGGCGGCGGCGATCCATCCCCGACCACCCAAAGCGCGTGCGAAGGCCATTGCGGCGGCGGCGGCCAAGACGATCTGGACAAAGAGCACGGAATTGTGCGCCAAAACCGGTCCGCTGAGTATTTGTGCTGGTAAAGACACCAGTGCGCCGAGCGGGTCGATGTACCACAGCGTGCCACCACGTGGATGGGCCAGACCGGCCACATCCCATGGAAAGGCGCCGACGCTCAGGTGGTTGAAGACCCAGCGAACGCCCCAGGCGTGGGACCAAACGTCCAGGCCTTCGTCACCAATTAGGCGTGTGCTCGCGGTGTTGAGGTTGGGCCCGAGCACCAACAGGGCCATACCAATGGCGACCATCGCACGGCTTGGGCTGAATTTGAGATCCTGTTTCACGCTTTTAGCCTATCAGGCGGTCTACACTGAGTCTCGATGCATCACAAGTTTCCACCATATACCCCACGCTTAGTTCAGGCACTGCTTTTAGGGTGCGGACTGGCCATGGCTGTGATGGGCTTCGACTTCGCTGGCATCAGTGGGGGCTTGGTCGGTTTTTATAATGATGATTGGGCCAATGGAGTCTACCTCCATCACCAGGTTCACAGCGCCTTGATGGCGGGGCGCTTCGATCTCTTCGACCCCAACCAATTCTTCCCGTTTGGCTACAACCCAGCCCACACCAACGGTGGCAACATATTGGAAATGCTGGTGTCGGGATTATTTCGGATGTTCGCACCTTGGCCGATGTGGCTTAGTTTGGGTGCGCTCGCGTGGATACCCCTGAATATGCTCGCATTTGTACCTCTGGGGCGCCGGCTTTGGGGAGATAAGTCCGTGGTGTTGGCGGCGGCGGCGACCTGGGCGCTTTTTCCGCCAGTGCTTCATCAGTTGGCGGCCGGACGACTGACTCAGGTGGCTTTGGTGGGCGTGCCATTGGCCTTTGCAGGCTTGCTCGATATGGCCGAGACACCCCAAGGTCAAAAGCGACGGGGAATCGGACTTTTGGCCATTGGTTTGGCTTTGGCGGGTCTTGGTTATTGGTTTAATGCCATCTTTATTGCGCTGCTCAGCCCAGCCTTCTTGATTTACGGTCGGCGTCGCTGGCGGAAGATGGCTGTCGAGATGATCGCTGCGGGTGGGCTGGCTCTTGTGATGGTCTCGCCAGTCTTGGCTGTGGTGTTTTGGCCTGTGCTCAACGGCGCGCCGATGCCGGGCACCCATATCGATCCGACATCTTTGCCTTTGATGTTCCCTGATGCCCTGAAGTTGAGCGGCGGGCAAGTACCGGGCCTGGCAGATTGGCTGCCGTGGGTTGCTATTCCAGGCGGTGTGTTGAGCTTGTTTTTGGGGCGACGCAGATGGCTTTGGTTTGGCTTGGCGGCGGTGGTTGTGGTGTTTTCTATGGGCCCTGGGCAGCTCGTGGGCACCGAGGTTTATCCAGCACCGTATTGGATTATATGGAAGGTTATTCCTGGTCTTTCACGGATGATGCACCCCGATCGATGGATGCTCATTGGTGGGATATTTATCGCGATTTTGGCGATTGACGGTCTCGTGGCTTGGCGACCTGTTTTGGCTTGGTTGGTCCCGATTGGGGTCTTGATTCAGCTGTTTTACCGAGGGGTGTTGCCCCTGGGTTCATTCATCCCGGAGGTGCCAGCGCATTGGGAGGCCTTAAGTCAACAGCGAGAGCGGGGGGCGGTGGTGGTGCTGCCGCTTCATGGGGCTCAACTCGCGGGTCAATATCAGCGTGTTCATGGTCGGGCACTTTGGGGCGGCATGATCGAGGATCAGCCCTGGGCTCAGCCCAAAGCGTGGGTGTCCTATGAGCGTGCGAGTCCGGTGTTGAGCGGATTTCGGGCCATCAGCTATGGCCGCGAGACGCCGCTGGAATGGTCTCCTGGCGATGTGCAACGCCTGTGTGATGATGGCTTTTCATGGGTGGTCTTGGACCAAGGGGCTTGGTCAGGATTGCCAAGTAGGGCCGCGATCGATGTGCGCAGTCTCGTCAGCCTGAGGCTGGGTGAGCCTGTGTTTAGGGGGCCGAGTGGGGTGCTGTGGAGTCTGGATTGTGGCCTCTAAAGCCGGCGCCGGTCAAGAAGCGCGAGCAGGACAGGGTCGCAGGGGATAGCATGCGGTTGTGGAGGCTGATCATGGGCTTTGGTTTTCTTTCGGTGGCATCGGTTCTTGTGTTCGGTGTCGGCTGTGGCGCAGCGCTAAAAGATGATTTGAGCCCACCCACGCTTTCGACACTCCCAGACACAGACACGGCTGAAGGCGCTGAGACCGGCACACCCATCGACACCGGTGACATCGGTGACACCGGCCCGCCTGTACCCGTGGACCTCGACGGTGATGGCTACAGCGTGGCCGCTGGCGATTGCGATGACACCGACCCCACTCGCTTTCCAGGAAACGACGAGCGCTGTGACGGCCTGGACAACGATTGTGACGGTGCGGTTGATGCCCCCAACCCTGTAGATGGGGTTTTGGTGTATGCGGACTTTGATATGGACTCCTGGGGGGTCGCGTCCCACACTGAGATCAGGTGTGGCATCACCGTCGGTTTCAGCCGCTTTAGCGGTGATTGCGACGACACGGACGACGCCATTTCACCCAGCGCCATCGAGGTGTGTGACGGTGTAGACAATGACTGCGATGGCATCACCGACGCCGATGCGCTCGCGGGTTCAATTTTTTATCGCGACGCGGACAGCGATGGATACGGAGACCCCGACTCACTTGTAAAGGCCTGCTCTCGGCCCTTTGGTTTTGTGGACAACGCTCTGGATTGTCTGGATTCCAATGCGTCGGTGTCACCCGATGGCACCGAGTCTTGTAATGGCGTCGACGACGATTGCGATGGGGTGATCGACAATGGATATACCGCTGCGTTGTGGTTCCGCGACGGTGACGGCGACGGGCATGGCGATCCGGCCAAAGCGACCCTCAGTTGCTTCCCACCCAGCGGTTTCGTGGCTGTGGGCGGTGACTGCGATGACAGCGACGCTGAAATTCATGGCGATATGTTGGAGCTT
>OBJC01000142.1_pt1 | contig 12189 bp, 8 predicted proteins | sample 1481521 | NCBI WGS metagenome assembly OBJC01 (sample SAMEA2341961, study PRJEB22496) | metagenome | biome: marine; feature: hydrothermal vent; material: water | place: Pacific Ocean | collected 2011/2012 | reverse complement strand
TGCCTTCGCCATCCCACATAGCCTTAAATACATCTTTGGCGATTTTTCCAGAAATGGTGTCATCACCAATACGATTCACCAATAAAGACAAATCATCAGCAGTGATTGGTGCATCAACTAATTCAAGTTGGTGTTTATTAAGAGACGCACTAAGCTCACCCATAATCCAATTGGCACATAATTTGGCATGATCGGCATTATTAACAATCATTTTCTCAAAATAATCTGCCATTGGTTTTTGTGAAGTTAGCACATCAGCATCATATTCACTCAAACCAAATTCAGCGATAAATCTGGCTTTTTTCTCTTGCGGTAATTCAGGTAACTCTTGTTTGATTTGCGCCATCAATTCATCAGAGATTTCTACCGGTAGTAGGTCTGGATCGGGGAAATAACGATAATCATTTGCTTCTTCTTTTGAACGCATCGAGCGTGTTTCGTGCTTAACTGCATCGTAAAGTCGTGTTTCTTGTGCTACTTTACCACCCTCTTCAAGAATGTCTTGCTGGCGCTCTACTTCTAAGTTGATTGCACGCTCTAAAAACTTGAATGAGTTGATGTTTTTAAGTTCAGCACGTGTGCCTAATTCTTCTTGACCCATAGGGCGAATAGAAACGTTGGCATCACAGCGGAAAGAGCCTTCTTGCATATTACCATCACAAATTTCTAAATACTGCACTAAGGCATGAATTTTTTTAGCATAGGCCACTGCTTCTTTAGCGCTACGCATATCAGGATCTGACACAATTTCAAGTAAAGGTGTGCCGGCGCGATTAAGGTCAACCGCCGTATAGTCATCATACAAATCATGAATCGACTTACCCGCATCCTCTTCTAAATGTGCACGAGTAATACCAACTACTTTAGTGGTATCGCCTAGTGTGATTTCGATTTCTCCCTCACCAACAATCGGCCAATCGAGCTGGGAGATTTGATAACCTTTCGGTAAATCAGGATAAAAATAATTTTTACGATCAAATACGTTGCGTTGATTGATGTGTGCATCTACCGCTAAGCCAAATTTAACCGCCTTACTGACGACTTCTTTGTTTAAAACCGGCAACACGCCTGGTAAGCCCAAATCTACCGCACAAGCCTGTGAATTTGGCTCAGCACCATATTGGGTCGCTGCCGCTGAAAAAATCTTAGATTTTGTATTTAACTGAGCATGAATCTCAAGACCAATGACTGTTTCCCATTCCATGCTATAACTCCTGTGGCGCTTGTGTGTGCCAATCAGTTTGTTGTTGGAATTGATGGGCAATATTTAACAACTTAGACTCAGACCAGTAATTGCCAATCAGTTGTAATCCCACAGGTAATTTTTGTGCAAAACCTGCCGGAATGCTCATGCCTGGTAGGCCAGCTAAATTTGCACTTAAAGTGTAAATATCAGCCAAGTACATTGACACAGGATCTTTGACTGAACCTAAATCGAACGCTGTTGTCGGTGAAACAGGGCCCATAATTACATCAACCTCTTTAAAGGCTTTTTTAAAGTCTTCGCTAATAAGATGTCTGGTTTTCTGTGCTTTGAGATAATAAGCATCATAATAACCCGCTGACAATGCATAGGCACCAATCATAATGCGGCGTTTAACTTCTTCACCAAAACCTTCTGAGCGTGAACGCAAGTATAAGTCTTCTAAATCTTTTGGATCTTCGCAGCGATAACCATAGCGTACACCATCTAAACGTGAAAGGTTTGATGAACATTCACAAGGTGCGACAATATAATAAGTCGGAATGGCGTAAGCTGAATTTGGTAGCGACACTTCTTTAACGGTCGCACCCATGGCTTCAAATTCTTTCACAGCAGCCATCACTTGAGAGGCGACTTCATCATCCAACCCCTCTGAGAAAAACTCTTTTGGCAAACCAATGGTTAAGCCCTTAATCGAATCATTTAACGATGCAGTGTAATCCTCTACATCACGCTCAGCACTGGTTGAATCTTTTTCATCAAAACCAGCCATCACATTTAATACTAGCGCTGCATCCTCAGCTGTTTGTGTCATTGGCCCTGCTTGGTCAAGGCTTGAAGCATAAGCGATCATACCGTAACGTGACACGCGACCATAAGTAGGCTTTAACCCGGTAATACCACACAGACTTGAAGGCTGACGAATCGAGCCACCAGTATCTGTGCCTGTGGCAAAAGGCGCTAAACGGCCTGCCACTGCTGCAGCTGAGCCGCCCGATGAACCACCTGGTATTTTATCCACATTCCACGGGTTTTTAACGTCACCATAATAAGAATTCTCGTTCGATGAGCCCATGGCAAACTCATCCATGTTAGCCTTACCCAACATGACCAAATCAGCCTGGTTAAGTTTGTGACTCACGGTTGCATCGTAAGGAGAAATAAAGTTATCAAGCATCTTAGAGCCGGCAGAAGTCTTTACCCCATTAGTACAAAAAATGTCTTTATGTGCGTAAGGAATACCAGTCAAAATACCCCCAACACCTTTGGCAATTTTATCGTCAGCGGCTTGTGCTTGCTTCATGGCAAACTCATCAGTCACGGTAATAAAGGCATTAAGATCTGATGCGTTAATACGATCAAGATAATGTTGTGTGAGCTCAACAGAAGAAAACTCTCCTGAGCTTAGGCCTTGCGATAACTGCGCAATGGTTTTATGGTGAATACTCATATCTAGTCAGAAATTATCATATTTATCAGGTCGGACTATCTACTCTATTACCGTTGGCACCAAATAATGTTTTTTGCCTATTTTTGGTGCAATGGCTTGAAAAGATTCTGATTGATCTTCTTCACCGACTTTATCTTCACGTAAACGTTGCGTCATGTGTAGGGGGTGGGCCATCGGCGTAATGTTATCGGTATCAATCTGTGCTAATTGCTCAGCCAAGCTAAGAATAGAATTTAAATCTTTAGTATTACTTTTGAGCGCTTCGTTGCTTAAAGATAAGCGCGCTAGATAAGCAATTTGACCAACTTGCTCCTCACTTAAAGACATATTAGAACGGGAATGGCATCTTGTTAATCACACTCATTGGTCTAGAGAATGAAGCACGTAGAATCGATAAATCACGCTGCATCCACTGCATTGAGTCTTGCATGGTTGTCATGTTTTTGTTCATTTCTTCCATGTTGATTAGCATTGGCTCTAAAGCATCCATCTTAGCACTAACGTGAGTTAGATCAGCAGAGATAGAATCTAGATTGTCTAATTTTGACGCAATGATGGTCATATTTTTATTAACCTGATCAAAGTTCTTTTGCATGTAAGTCACTGAGTTCGTCATCTTCTCGACACTGTTAGACACTTTCTCAACACTGCTCACCATTGCAGTCATATTGCCACCCATATTAGGATCCATTGAATTGGCTAAACGCGTCATATCACTGGTGATAGAGTAAATAATGGTAAACATACCAATAACGATGGCACTAAATACGGCCAAAGCCGGCAAGAAAAATCGCTCAAATTTAGTATTGGTATTTTTTTCAACGCCTTCGAGCATCTTTTCTAAATCACTAATACTTGAAGTAATCATTACCTCTTCGTCTTCAACTTTTTTTGTACTTTTATTAGCGTCTGTCATGTTTATCCTATTGGCAAAAGTCATTGATTACTTGATTTAAAAGCTGTTGTTGATAGTCATCACAAATAAATGCGTCGCCTAATTCTTTTAATAAAATCAAACGAATATTACCATCAATCACCTTCTTATCAACTGACATTGCTGCCATGAAATCAGAAGCGGTAATTTTACCGCTAATAGAGATTGGTAAATTAGCTTTTTCTAATAAATATTGAGTTTGATCAACTGCATCGGCTGATACGTAATCTTCAAGTTGTGAAAGTTTTACTGCCATTAGCATACCGACAGAAATCGCCTCACCATGCAGATAATTACCATAGCCCAACGTATTTTCAATCGCGTGCCCAAAGGTATGCCCTAGGTTTAATAATGCACGTTTGCCTGATTCTAATTCATCTTGTGCCACGATATTAGCCTTATCTTCACAAGATTGATACACCGCTTCAATAATTAACGTCTTATCTCTAGCCATCAAGCTTTCAATATTATTTTTCAAATAGTGCAAGAAATCAACATTGCCTAATAAACCATATTTGATTACTTCAGCCATGCCAGCTGAATACTCACGATCCTCTAGTGTATCCAGTGTATCAACATCAATCACCACACATTTTGGCTGATGAAAAGCGCCAATCATATTTTTACCCAGCACATGATTAACGCCGGTTTTACCTCCCACACTTGAATCCACTTGAGAGAGTAAAGTAGTCGGGATTTGAATAAAACTTACGCCACGCTGATAACTTGCTGCAGCGAAACCGGTCATATCACCTACCACACCACCACCCAAAGCAACGAGCGTGCAAGAGCGGTCAAAACGCGCTTCTAATAGAGCGCTAAAAATTAAGTTAACCGTATCCAAAGTTTTGTACTGTTCGCCATCAGGCAAAATAACGCTTGAAATTTGATAATCACCCAGTAAGGATTTAACTTGGGCCAAATAAAGTGGTGCGACTGTTGTGTTGGTAACAATCATGATTTGCTTGCCACCAATGTGCTCGGTTAAAAGCTCAGGCTGAGACAACAAGCCTTGCCCAATATAAATTGGATAAGACTTTTTACCTAAATCAAGGTTGAGCTGCCTCATTAGGCAAATACCCTTTGTTCACCGTCACCAGTAATATTCTCAACACAACGACCACAGAGTTCAGGGTGCTCGTCATGGCTGGCCACATCGGCTCGGTGATGCCAACAACGTACACATTTTTCATGTTCACTTTTTGAAACTTTAATCATTACCCCTGCTCCCGCCTCAACACAGTCATCGGCTTGTTCACTGATAGGGTGAATTCTAGCATAAGAAGTAATAAACACAAAGCGTAGCTCATCGCCTAACTTGGATAGTGATTGGTAAATCTCATCTGAACAATAAACATCAATTTCAGCATCTAATGAAGAGCCAATGATTTTATCACTGCGCATGCCTTCCATTTGCTTGCGAATGGCTGGGTTGATTTGACGCGCAGTTTCAATCGAATCATTTTCATAACCTGCATTTAGACCTTGGTACCAGTCTTGCAAGAAAATACTTTCACTATTTTCTTCTTCCAATGTTTGCCAAATCTCTTCTGCAGTAAACGATAACACCGGCGCTAACCAGCGTACCATCGCCTGTGCAATATGATAAAGTGCGCTTTGTGCACTACGTCTTGCCAGTGAATCTTCGCCTGTGGTGTATTGACGATCTTTAATAACATCTAGGTAGAATCCGCCCAAATCATTGGTACAGAAATTCAAAATTAACTGCATGACATGGTGGAAATTGTACTCATCATAGCCTTGCAAAATTTGCACTTGTAAATCAGCTGTTTTGGACACGATCCACTTGTCTAAATCTAGCATATCATTATGACTCACCAAGTGCTGATTGTTGTCAAAACCTTGCATATTTGCCAACATAAAACGAACGGTATTACGAATACGACGATACGAATCAGCTGAGCGTTTTAAGATTTCATCAGACACCGTCATCTCTCCAGTGTAATCAGTACTGGCAATCCAAAGACGTAAGATATCAGCGCCCAAATTATTAATGACTTTTTGTGGTGACATCACATTACCCACCGACTTACTCATTTTTTTACCGTCTTTATCGACGGTGAAGCCATGGGTTAATACCTGTTTATAAGGTGCCTTTCCGGTGATAGCACAAGATGAAATCAATGAAGATTGGAACCAACCACGATGCTGATCAGAACCCTCTAAATATAAATCTGCCACATCAGACAAACCTTCTCTAGCTTTTAATACCGCGTAATGAGAAACGCCTGAATCAAACCACACATCAAGCGTATCAGTGGTTTTATCATAATCACCGGCTTCATCGCCTAAGAAATCTGTAATGTCAGATTCAAACCAAGCCTCAATACCACCTTGTTCAATCTTGGCTGAGATGGTTGCAAAAAGTTCTTTGGTGTTAGGGTGTAATTCACCCGTTTGTTTGTGTACAAATAACGTAATTGGCACACCCCAAAATCGCTGACGAGAAATACACCAATCTGGGCGATTACCCACCATCAACTCAATACGCTTTTTACCCCAATCTGGAATCCACTCAACTTTTGGAATTTCAACATTAACCTTATCCCTCAAGCCATTTTGTTGCATAGAGATAAACCACTGCGGCGTTGCTCTAAAAATAACCGGGGCTTTATGGCGCCAACAATGCGGGTATGAATGCTCTAACGGCTCATACTTAACCAATGTATTGGCATTCTCAAGAATTTCAATAACGCTGGCATTGGCCTTAAAAATAAACTGCCCACCCAGAAGTTTGGTGTCTTCAAAAAACACACCACGCCCATCAACAGGGCATTCAACTGGTAAATTGTATTTCAAACCAACAGCGTAGTCTTCTTGACCATGTGCGGGCGCTGTATGCACTGCACCCGTACCGGCTTCAGTGGTAACGTGATCACCCAAAATCACAGGGACTTGTTTGTCATAAAACGGGTGTTGAGCCTTAAGCCCTTCAATTTCACTACCTGAAAAAGTTTGCTCACCAATGGTGGCACCTTCAATACCATAACGTGAGATTGCATTTTCAGCTAAAGCTTGCGCTAAACAATAATATTCATCACCCACATCAACTAAGACATAGTCTAAATCAGGATGTAAGGCTACCGCTTCATTCGCAGGTAGCGTCCAAGGCGTGGTTGTCCAAATGATCAGCGATACTGGTTTATCAACAGCAAAGATAGAATCATCAATCAGTTTAAATTTAACATCAATGGCATCAGATTTTTTGTCTTTGTATTCTACTTCAGCCTCAGCCAATGCCGAACCACATTCGGTACACCAATGAACGGGCTTGTAGCCTTTAGAAACATGGCCATTTTCAACAATCTCACCCAGCGCTCGAACAATGTCTGCTTCGTATTTAAAATCTTTGGTCAAATAAGGATTACCCCAATCACCCAAAATACCCAAACGTTGGAAATCTTGCTTTTGCTTAGCCACTTGTGTGTCAGCATACTTGCGACACTCGGCTCTAAAGTCATTAGCACTGATCTTTTGCCCTACTTTGCCTTTTTTCTTCTCGACATTCAGCTCAATCGGCAAGCCGTGGCAATCCCAGCCAGGCACATACGGCGCATCAAAACCCGATAAAGATTTTGATTTAACAATAATATCCTTAAGTACTTTGTTAACCGCATGGCCAATGTGAATATCGCCATTCGCATACGGAGGGCCATCATGTAAGGTGAATTTTGGCTTACCTTGATTATGCTCACGAATGCGCGCATACAGATTATCATCTTGCCATTTTTGTAAAAAACCACCCTCTCGATTGGCAAGGTTTGCCTTCATTGCAAACTTGGTTGAAGGTAGATTTAAAGTAGATTTATAATCAGACATTAATACTTAAAAGTCATTCATTAAAAACGCAATTATACTAGAGCACAACGGCTATTTGAGCATCTAAAAACGGCTATTTCAACTTAACAGATCGAAGTAATAAATTAACTTGTCCTGGCTTAAGATAATCAAACTGATTGGCTTTGAGATTTTCTGGCAGGCGAATCTCACCAAAACGTACACGAATCAATCGTGATACTTTAAAACCTAGCGCTTCCCATAAGCGTCTTACCTCACGTTTTCTACCTTCTTTAAGTACGACTTTATACCAACGGTTAGCACCCTGACCACCACCAACATTTACGCTGCTAAACTTGGCAAAACCATCATCTAGCTCGATCCCTTCAGTGAGTTGCTTAAGGTCTTCACTCTCCACTTGGCCAAGTACTCGCACTGCATATTCACGATCGATTTCAGAGGATGGATGCATGAGTTTATTGGCTAAATCACCATTATTAGTAAACAATAACAACCCCGAAGTGTTAAGGTCTAATCGGCCAACCATTACCCATCGAGACTCTTTAGGCAAAAGGTCGTAAACACTCTTTCGCCCTTCTTCGTCTTTATTTGAGCAAATAACACCGGCTTGCTTATTAAGAATCAGCACCTTGGTTTCTTCTTCGCTATAACGCTCGAGGTCGATTTTTCGCCCATCGATTTTAACTCTATCGGTAATTTCACACTTGTCACCAATACTCGCTGTTTTATTGTTAACTTCAACACGGCCTTGTTCAATTAGCCTTTCTGCCCAACGACGTGAGCCATATCCAGCGGTAGCAATGAGTTTTTGTAGTCTTTCCATTAATAAGTAATTCCCATGGTTTCTCTAACTTCTGCCATGGTTTCTTTAGCGACGCTTCTAGCCTTTTCAGAACCTTCATGGATAATTTGTTTAATTAATTCAGGGTCGGCCTGATATTTAGCAATGCGCTCTTGCATTGGCATTAACTCGTCTTTTATCGCATCAATCACCGGTTGTTTACACTCAATACAGCCCATTTTCGCCTTGGTGCAACCTTCAACCACCCATTCACAAGTTGACTCATCTGAATACACCTTATGCAGTTGCCATACTGGACATTTTTTTGGATCGCCCGGATCGGTTAATTTCATTCGTGCGGGGTCGGTCGGCATACGCTTAACTTTGGTTGTTATCTCATCTTCAGTATCGCGTAAAGAGATGGTATTACCGTAAGATTTACTCATTTTTTGCCCGTCCAAACCTGGCATCTTTGATGCTTTGGTGAGTAACGACTCTGGCTCTGGCAAGATAATTCTACCCACGCCTTCAATATAACCCGACAATCTTTCTCTATCACCTAGGGTGATGTTTTGCTGTTGTTTCAATAAAGCTTGTGCTTTAACCAAGGCTTCGGTGTCGCCTGTTTCTTGATAAGCTTTACGCAAAGATCGGTAAGATTTGGCTTGCTTCTTACCCATCTTGGTAATGGCGGCTTCAGCTTTTTCTTCAAAACCGGCTTCACGTCCATAAAGATAATTAAAACGTCTGGCTACTTCTCGTGTCAGCTCTACATGGGCAACTTGATCTTCACCTACCGGCACTAAGCCCGCTTTATACATTAAGATATCGGCACTTTGTAATAGTGGATAACCTAAAAAACCATAAGTACCAAGGTCTTTGGTTTTTAATTTAAGCTGTTGATCCTTGTATGAAGGCACACGTTCCAACCAAGAAAGTGGCGTTGACATTGATAACAACAAATGTAGCTCTGCATGTTCAGGCACTTTTGATTGTACAAAAATTGTCGATGTGTTCGGATTAATCCCTGCTGCCAACCAATCAACCACCATTTCCATTACATTGGTTTCAAGATCAATTTTGTCAGAATAATGCGTGGTAAAGGCGTGCCAATCAGCCACAAAGAAATACGAATCATATTCGTTTTGTAAGTCTAGCCAATTTTTCAAAACGCCATGATAATGGCCTAAATGAAGTCGACCGGTTGGTCGCATGCCTGATAAAACTCGATTGTCTTGCATTGTACGGATTGCTTGATTAAATTGCTTGAATTATACCTTGCGCTAAAACCTATGCTGTCAATGTTTGCGCGTAGATAGATAAGCCCTCTAATACCAAATTTGGCTGTAGTTTAGCCCCGTAGTTTAGTCTTAATGCCAATAGCTTACTATCGCCACCACTTAACACCACAACCAAATCACCAAATTCATCCAAGTAATGCTCAATTTGCGCGTTGATCACTGAAGTGAACATCTGCCCTGTTCCACAGGCCCAGGCATCACTAGTATTATCAGCCAATTTGTGATTATGTAACTGCTGAGATTCAGTACAAAATTGATCAAAACTACGGCGTAGCTTGCCTAAACCAGGCATGATTAAACCGCCTTGATGTGTACCATCTGCCAACACTAAATCAAAAGTAAGTGCACTGCCGGCATCAACAATGAGTCGGGTTTGATCAGGGTATTGATTAATAGTGGCAATCATCGCTAAAAAGCGATCTACGCCTAATTCATCAGCGTTTTTATAAGCTGACTTAAAGATGTTAAAAGTCGCTTGGGACTCAACAAATATTGTGTTTTTTAAGCCCTCTAATAGCATCTTATCACCCACACAGCTAACAAAAATTCGTTTGGCTTTTGGTAAAAGTGTCGGGCTAAATTCAGTAACTGCTACTGACTGATAATCACCGTCAAATAGCCATTTAACTGCGGTGTTACCAACATCAATGAATAAAGTTATTTTATCCAATTGGTACGTCAAGTAGTGCTGAATTTATCCATAAATGCGCAGCTATACTGGCCACATAACCTAGTGCAATCACTGGCATCCATTTAAGGTGAGAGACAAAGGTATACAACCCTTTAGACTGACCCATCAGCGCTACACCTGCAGCTGAACCGATGGATAGTAAACTACCACCGACACCGGCGGTTAGCGTGACTAACAACCATTGACCTAATGACATATCTGGGTTCATGGTGAGTACCGCAAACATCACCGGAATATTATCAACAATCGCTGATAATATTCCAACTAAAATATTAGCATTGGTAGTACCAAGCTCTACATACATCATCTCAGAAGTCATGGCCAAGTAGCCCATAAAGCCCAATCCACCCACACTGAGAATTACACCGAAGAAGAACAGTAGCGTATCCCACTCAGCTTTAGCTACTTTATTAAAGACATCAAAATGCTCGTCTTCTGGGTGATTTTTCTTTGAATTTCCACGAATAAAGAAACCGGCAATCATTAAATAACTCAAGCCTGTCATCATCCCCATCGCTGGTGGTAAGTGTAAGAAATTATGGAAACTCACGGCAGTGGCAATGGTTAATATAAACAGCAGCCCAATCAACAACCCGCCCTGCTTGATTGCAACATCACCCTCATGTGAAGTAGGTGTTTCGTTCTTAATAGCAAAGTGCATAATCGCTGCAGGTACCAAAAAGTTAATCAGTGACGGTATAAATAAACTAAAGAATTGCGAAAATTCAACAATACCTTTTTGCCAAACCATTAACGTAGTGATATCACCAAACGGACTAAAGGCACCGCCCGCATTCGCTGCCACCACAATATTAACAAAGGCAATAGAAACAAAACGCACATTAGAGCCACCCACCGCGAGCACCACGGCACCCATAATCAATGCTGTGGTCAGGTTATCGGCAATAGGGGAAATAAAGAACGCTAAGAAACCTGTTAACCAAAATAACTGTCTAAAGCTAAAGCCTTTATTTACCAACCAGACTTTTAATGCTTCAAATATATTGCGCTCACGCAAGGCTTCAATGTAAGTCATCGCTACCAATAAGAATAAGAATAACTCAGAATATTCTAATAAATTATGTCGAACCGCCACCTCTGCTGCATGCGTAATACCATTTTGAGCATAGTGCCAGCCGATCAAGCCCCAAATCAGACCTGCGACTAAGATCACCGGTTTGGACTTTCTAAAATGGGTGAATTCTTCCACCATTACAAAAATATAAGCAATCACAAATAATGCTAGCGCTGTGTAACCCACCCAATGATCAGTAAGATCTAGAGTTTGTGATGGATCACCACTGGCAAATACACCAAAAGGCAGTAAAGTAAGCAATAACAATAATTTAGTCATTTTTAATCCTGGTTAATTGAATGCCATCAGCATTGTTCAATGTAATTGCAGCATCCTCAAAAGCCACTTCAACAGTCGCTAAGAAAGTCGATTTATCGCCTAATTGTACACGACGCACCACAATGCCTGATGCTTTAGCCGATTTTGAACCAGCAACAAGTAACTCATCACCCACATTAACCTCACCTTCGCACTCGAATTGACGCATCCGACGTTTAGATTTTCCTAAATAATGCAGTCGCGCAACCACCTCTTGCCCAGGATAGCAGCCTTTAGTAAAGTTCACCCCCACTTCATCAATATCCAAGTTAAGCAACTGCGGTACAAATTTTTCACTCGTTTTTAGCTCAACTTCGGCAACGCTATTAGCAATACAAGCCAATGCCCATTCGCTCTCATTATCAAGCTCAACCCCATCAACATTCTCAACCAAAGCCACAGATTGCTGATCATTAAGTTTAAATGCATTATCAAAACCCTCATCAATCACACCAAGCTGAATCAGCTCATTACTAACATCAGTAATTTCTACAGCTGACATCATCTTAAACATGGTTAAACGCTTAGTGATAATTTCAGCTAAATCACTCGGAAAAGACAAATAAAAATCATCATCTCGTTTCATCACCCATAATAAGGCAATAATCTTACCTTG
>OBJC01000141.1_pt1 | contig 12436 bp, 10 predicted proteins | sample 1481521 | NCBI WGS metagenome assembly OBJC01 (sample SAMEA2341961, study PRJEB22496) | metagenome | biome: marine; feature: hydrothermal vent; material: water | place: Pacific Ocean | collected 2011/2012 | reverse complement strand
CATCACCACTCGCCATAGCGCCAGTAATTGCATCGGTTGTTGCGTTAAGTGCGCGAGCAGCATCTGCTTTAGACATACCTGCTTCTGACGCAATTGCATCAACTAATTCTGATTTATTCATAATGTTTTGTGAGCCCTTGTTGATTTAAATAAGAACCTTAGCGCGTGGATCTTCTTTGAAGGAGAGAAGGTAAACAAAGTGATATTCTTTGGTCCCCATGCCAAGATTGAATTAGATTATAACACTGTTTGTTACTAATATATATTCTTATGGCATATATAAAATCTATATTAGATCTATATTGTTATATAATGAGTGCTAGCTAAACTACTTTTGAGAATATGGAAGCGTTAGAAAGACTGTTTAAATTAAGAGAAGCGTTATACGAACAAGAGACTGATCTTGGTATTCAGGATTATTCTGAGATCGAACGTAGTGTTTTAGAATTTGTCAGCAATCAAAAACGAACCACTATTACTGAGATTTTAAAGCATCCTTATTTTTCTAAGATTTCACTATCAACGGTGAATCGTGTGGTGGCAAAATTGTTGTCAGTTGGTGTTATCAAATCAGAACAAGCAACAGATGATAAGCGCAAAATGCACTTGTCGTTTTGTTTAGACAATTGCAATTAAACTAGAGGGGAATTAATATGAATGCATTAAAAAAATTATTTGAGTTAAGAGCGTCATTAGACGTTTATGAACGTGAGTTAGGTTTTGACCAACTTTCAGAAGTAGAAAAATCTGTGTTAGAGTTTGTTATGCATCAAAAAGATGCTACGATTACTGCGATTACAAAAAATCAATATTTTGCCAAATATTCATTATCGACCATCAAAAGAGCAGTAGGCGTATTGTTAAGTGAAGATATTATTAGCGCTACTCAATCAGACGTTGATAGACGTGCAATGATTCTTAGATATACTAACAAATAGATCTACCAACAAAATTAAACAAATCATCAATGCCTTAATAGAGAAGGTGTCGGCGTTTTTGTAAAAAAATAAAATAGTCATATATATATATGGAACCAGTCAAGTCTTATGGAATGAATAATTTGATTGCCTTTTTAGCAATTTTTTTAGCTTCTCTGGCAATGAAATACCTCTCAGGTTTTGATGTTGAGGTAGGTTCGTATCTATACTTGCCAATTGGCGCAAAAATTTTGATATTTTTATTGTTTGGACGCCAAGTTTTACCGGGTGTAATAGCTAGCTGTATTTTCTGTGGTGTTGTTTTATTTGACGCTTGGGGTGGTAATTTTATTTTTGGCGCTATCGGCGCTATCATGGGCGCAATCGCACCACTGGTCTCAATTTGGTTTATACAAAAACTTAAAATGGTCAACTTTTCCAACCTCTCAAGTATTGATTTTAGACACATCTTATTCCTAATTTTCTTTACTGCGATCATTCATGCACTTTCTAGATTTGTGATTTATGCCAAGAGCGAAGTGTTTAGTATTAGCCCAATAGACTTTCTGTCGCATTACCTTGTAGGCGATATGATTGGGGGTATTGTGGTGATTTGGACTGTTCTAAAAATTATTCCTTATGTTGTTTCCGTCTCAAGACAGGCTAGATATAATTAGACTAGTTTGAGTTGTATCATTGTCTGTAGACATAGCATATAATCTTTGCATGAATATCAAACAATTTATATCGCACACTCTTATCGCACTGACAATGGTAGCTTTGTCTAGAGTGTTGATATCAGGGCTCGATTCTCCAAATTTTGTTATTGGAAATTACTTATGGTTACCGATTGGTGCGGCAATATTGTCGTATTTACTATTTGGCTTTAAGGTTTTTCCTGGCGTATTGTTGGGCTATCTCATTGCCGAGGTGCTGATTGAAGGTAGTGTGGCTGACATTAGCCAAAGAGAACTCTTAAGCCGAACCATGTCGAGCTTTGCGCCAATTATGGCGATTAGTATCATGCGTTTATTTAGCTTGTCTAACTTTTTTGATGATAAAAAAATCTATATTGGCCATATTTTTTTCTTGGTATTGCTCTCAGCAGTAATCAGTACACTACTAAAAACCTTCCTTGTTTATGACAAGGCTGAGAAATTCTTAGCAGATCCAGTTGGCCATATTGGCTCTTATTTGGTGGGTGACATGATTGGCGGTATTGTATTTATTTATATCGGCATTAAACTCTCAAACTTAATATTTAAAAGAATTAAATAAAATGGCCTTTATTACAACTCATTTACTTTAAGATTTTTATGTATATAAATAATATTATTATTGCCATAGTTGTTTTTTTAACCTCAGCCTTGATGTCATTTATGTATGGCATTGATATTACGATTGGAAATTATTTATGGCTTCCAATGGGTGCAAAAGTTTTGGCATTTTTATTATTTGGTTTATGGGCCTTTCCTGGTGTCTTATTGGGTTCACTAATGAGTGGCATATTCTTATATGATGTCTGGAGTGGCAATACTTTCTATGGTCCATTAGGTACCTTAGTTGGCGTGTTAGCGCCACTGTTTGCAATTATGATTATGCGCTACTTCCGTTTATCTAATTTCTTCGACGAAGGCGTTATTAATTTCAGACATGTTTTATTTTTAATTATATTATCATCACTGATTAATACACTGACAAAGCTATTTCTATACATTGATAAAGTGAGAGACATTGATGGCAAGGAAGTAGATGCACTTAATTTTATACAGAGTTATTTGACAGGTGATATTCTTGGCGGTATAGCATTTGTCATTATTGTTCTCAAATTGTTATTGCCATTTTTACGAAATCGTAAGCTAGTTTAGATTTCTTAGCAGTTGATCGACTAATTCAATACGTTCAATATCTTCGGGCATCTCTTGCTTGATGATTAATTGATTCTGACCTTTTAACTGGTAGGTTTTAGGCTGTTTTTGCACTAAATTGATAATTTTTATTGGTTCAATAATTGTTTTATCAGCGAAAGTCAGGTGTGCTTTGTCATCATATAAGCTGATTTTATCAATGCCTATTTTTTCGCAAAAAAGTTTTAATTGAGTAGCGGCAAACAGATTTTTAGTCGAATCTGGCAACAAACCGAAGCGATCAATCATCTCAATTTGTAAGTCTTTTAGCTCGTTATTATCTTTAGCATTGGCAATGCGTTTGTATAAGACGAGTCTTTCATGAACATCACCAAGATAAGTTTCAGGAATGATACAAGCAAGACCTGTATCAATCTCAATTTCATGGTTAATGGGGTCGTCTAGGTTAATTTGCTTACCAGCGCGCATCGCATCAATGGTGCGCTTGAGTAAATCATGATACAAATTAAAACCAATTTCACTAATCTTACCTGACTGATTGTCACCGAGTAAATCACCAGCACCGCGGATTTCTAAATCATGGTTGGCGAGCATAAAGCCTGCGCCGAGTTCTTCCAAGGATTCAATTGCATCTAGGCGTTTTTTGGCATTGGCACTGAGCGATTGGTGTGATTTAATCACCAAATAAGCATACGCTCTGTGGTGTGAACGGCCGACACGGCCACGTAATTGGTGTAGTTGCGCTAAGCCAAAGTTTTGCGCATTGTTGATAATGATGGTATTGGCGTTAGGGATATCAATACCTGTTTCAATGATAGTGGTACAAACTAGAATCTGAAAACGCCCATGGTAAAAATCACCCATGATACGTTCTAATTCACGAGTAGGCATTTGCCCGTGGGCGATACGCACATGAATATTTGGCATCAAGGTTTTTAGATTTTCTGCCATGTTGTCAATAGAATCAATATCATTATGCAGAACAAATATCTGACCACCACGATGCAGTTCTCGGGAACAGGCTTCCTTAATGGTGTTGTCATCCCACTCATTAACAAAGGTTTGAATAGCGCTGCGCCCTTGTGGTGGTGTGGCGATGATTGATAACTCTCTAAGTGATCCAAGTGCCATATTCAGTGTACGTGGGATTGGCGTGGCTGTCATGGTGAGGATATCGCTCTGCCCACGGATTTTTTTTAATGATTCTTTTTGTTTGACGCCAAACCGATGCTCTTCATCAATAATCACCAAGCCTAAATTTTGGTACTTAATACTACCGTGAATGAGTTTGTGCGTGCCGATAACAATGTCGATTTTGCCACTTTGTAATTTTGCTTTAATTTGTGTTTGTTCTTTGGGTGTCTGGAATCTTGAGAGTGCCGCAATTTCAATTGGATAATTAATAAAACGATCTTTGAATGACTGCAGATGTTGGTTGGCTAAGAGTGTGGTGGGTACTAATATCACTACTTGCTTTCCAGATTCAACTGCCAAGAATGCCGCACGCATGGCGATTTCAGTTTTGCCAAAGCCGACATCGCCACACACGAGTCGATCCATTGGTCGAATAGATTGCATATCAGCCAAAACCTCTCCCATGGTTTTGAGTTGATCTGGCGTTTCTTCAAATGGGAAGCTGGCGACAAAAGAGGCGTATGCATCACTCGGTTCGGGGAAGGCAAAGCCAGTTTGTGATTGACGCTTAGCGTAAATCTCTAATAATTCAGCAGCAATATCATGCAAGGCCTCATGGGCTTTTTGCTTGGCTTTAGTCCATTGATTGGTGCCAAGTTTATGTAAGGGTGCGTTGTCTGGTGATGTACCTGAATAACGCGAAATTAAATTGAGTGAAGTCATCGGCACCATAAGCTTAGAGCCGTTGGCATATTCCAGCATTAAGAAGTCTTGCGTTAAGCCGTCAAAGGTTTGAGTTTTTAAGCCTAGATAACGACCCACGCCATAACTCTCGTGCACTATCGGATCACCGATTTTTATTTCTACTAGGGACTTAATCGCCTCATCAAAGTCTTTGTGTTTTGCACGGCGACGTCTTTGTTGCTTGACGACATCGGCGCCAAATAGATTTACCTCAGTGATAACGGCAACGTCTTCTGTTAGCAAGCCATCACTAAGGTCAGCGTTGGTGATGTAGAGTTTTTGTTGGCCCGGTATGAATGCGTGCCAATGATCAATATTGATGGGTGCTAAATCATGGTTATTAAGTAGATCAGTCAGTACACTTTGTCGACCTTCTGATTCACAAACGATGAGTATTCTGCCTTTGAATTTTTTAGAAAAATTTAAAAATTTTGCCAGCGGATGCTTGGCTTGAGCATCAATATTTAAAGGCGGTAATAACTTGCTGGAAAAGTTCAGTTTTCCGGTTTTCTCTTCTAATTTTGAAGTACCAATGACCAGTTGTTGTCGTTGTTTAATCTGGCTAAATAGTTGTTCTTTGTTTAAAAATACTTGTTCAAGCGGTAATGGTGGTCTATCTAAATTATGAGTAGCTTGCTGGTGTCTATCCTGAATTTCAGTAAAGGTTGAATTGGCCAAATCACTAAAGCCTTGATAATACGCAACAATGGTGTTGTCTGCTAAGTAATCAAATAAGGTGTTGGTCTGTGTAAAAAATAAGGATGAATAAAACTCAATACCACCAGGAAGGCGTGATTCACTAACTTCAGTATAGATAAAGTCATCCGTACGATTAAAAACGCTTAAATAGTTTTGTTTAAAAATCTTAAGGCTTTCTGCATCTGTTGAGAACTCTCTGGCTGGTAACAAAGAGAGGGCGTTGGTTACATCGACTGATCGCTGTGTTGAAGTGTCAAACGTGCGAATAGAATCAATTTCTTGGTCGAACAAATCAAGTCGGTAAGGCGACTTTGCCCCCATTGGATAAAGATCAATCAGCGACCCTTTAACGCTAAATTCACCATGCTCCATAACAGTGGTCACGCGGTTATAGCCAATTTTTAGTAATTTTTCAGCAAAGCTGTGAGTGTCGATTACATCGCCTTTTTGCAAACTAAAACTGTATTTTTGGCTAAATTCTAATGGACATAATTGTTGAGACAAAGACTCTAAAGTGGTAATTACAATTCCTTTGGTTAGGCTTGGTAATTTGGCGAGTGTGCTGAGTCGACTCGAGGTTATGTCTGGATGTGGGGAAAAATGATCAAAGGCTAAGACTTCCCAGTTATCAAACCGTAGAATATCAAGATCATCATTGTAAAAATTAAGCGACTTAATCAAGTGGTCAAAATGCACAATATCATTAGCAATAACCAAAATCACTTGATCTTGCGCTTTGGCAAATTCGATCAGTGCGAGTGCTTGTGCACTACCGTAGAGCGAGCCCCAATAGAATTTTTGTCCAGATTTAAACGGTGCAGAATTCTGCAGATAGAGTTGTGGCATTACTAATTTGTTAGGATATCCACACCTTCGTTTTCCAACATTTTGACAAGTTGAATCAGTGGTAAGCCAATTAGTGTATTTGGATCATTTCCCTCTAAGCGTTCAAAAAGACTAATACCTAATGCTTCAGATTTAAAACTACCTGCACAGTTATAAGGCTGTTCTTTTTTTAGATAGCGATCAATTTGTTTGTCGTTTAAAACTTTAAAGATCACTTTAAACGTTTCAACAATTGTTTGACTATTGTTGGTATTTGTATTTAAAAGCGTCAAACTAGTGACGAATGTCACCGTATTTCCAGAACTTTGCTGAAGTTGCTTAATGGCATTTTCATGCGACTGTGGCTTGGTTAATATCTCGTCATCAACTTGCGTGCCACTACCCAGTGTCGCTACTTGGTCTGAGGCGATGATCAGCCCACTTTGTGTTTTGGCAACTTCAACTGATTTTTCTTCAGCTAGGCGATATACCAGTTGTTCTGGTGTTTCACCATCTTTTCTGGATTCATCAATATCTGGCGCAACTGTTGAAAATTCTAGACCAAGCTTGGTGAGTAGCTCTTTTCGAAAAGGTGAAGATGAGGCAAGAATTAATGACACGAGTGATTCCGGTATTTGTAAAATAGATTCATTTTACTTTATTCGAACTTCTTCTATGAGATTATCAATTATTGTAGCAATGGACGACAATCAGCTGATTGGCAAAGACAATGCTTTGCCTTGGCACTTGCCTGCTGACTTGGGTTATTTTAAAAAAACCACAACGGGAAAAACCGTACTCATGGGTCGTAAAACCCATGAGTCAATAGGCCGGCCACTGCCGAATCGCCGTAACGTGGTGGTCAGTCGTAATACCGATTTTGAGGCAGAAGGCTGTGAGGTTGTGGGTAGTATTGAAGCCGCACTAAAGTTAGCTAAAGACGATGATGAGGTGATGGTGATGGGCGGCGCTTCATTTTATGAACAAATGCTACCAAGTGCTGACAGACTCTACATTACTCAAATCGAAGGTGAGTATGAAGGCGATGCACACTTCCCTAAATTTGATCGATCTGAATTTAGTGAAATTAGCCGAGAATCACACAACCCTGATGAAAAAAATAAGCATACTTATCATTTCACCATTTTAGAAAGGAATTAATCATGTTAAAAATTACAGTTTTATCGTTATCTATGTTGTTACTCTCTAGTTGTGTACTGACTAAAGTGGTGACTGTGCCAATGCGTGTGACTGGTGCGATTATCTCGGTGATACCAGGTGTAGGCGAAGGTATTGATGCCGCTATTGATGAAACAGCTGATGTGATTGATGCTATTCCAATTTAGCGTAAACTGTTTAAAAAAAGAAGGTTAAATCAATGAAAGCTAGCTCAATATTTTTCGCTGTTTTTGCAGCCATTACAGCGGCTGTTTTTATCTTTGCACCAGACCGATTGCCTTCAGGTGTTGGCATTACACCGGTGCCAATAGAGGCTTATGCAAGACCTTCTATTTTTGGTCAAGGGCAGGTTGCCGGACTAAAAAATTCAACAGGAAAAACATTACACAATGTCGAAATCAGTTTATTTGAAGCAGATGGAAAAATGATCAAAGGTGCTATGCGCGAACAATGGCCACCAGGTGAATCAATGGAATTAGGCTGGTTAGAAGGCTGGAAAATCAATAAAGGCACTCGACTTAAAGCCAGTGCCTCCGGCTATTTTCCAAAGAGCTGGCAATACTAATTATCGTTAATAAAACTACTTTGCATTTTGTTGTAAAACGCGCTTAAAGTCTTTTGGCATAACTTTGATAAAGTGTTTAAGCTCTTCATTCCAGTTATCGACAATACGTTGTGCTACAGTAGAGCCTGTAAATTTCGCATGATTTGACACATATTGATAAAGCTCTTTTTGTGCTTCATCATCCATTGGGTCGAGATCTACCATGATTGGGTTGACCATTGCTTCAAAGGTACTGTGTGGATTATAAATGTAAGCAATACCACCACTCATACCAGCACCAAAGTTACGGCCCACTTCGCCTAAGATAATCGCACGACCACCGGTCATATATTCACAACCGTGATCACCTACACCCTCAACCACCGCAACCACGCCTGAATTGCGCACACAGAAACGTTCTGCTACACGACCTGAGAGGTACATTTCGCCACCGGTTGAGCCATAGCCACAAACGTTACCAGCAATGATTTGTTCTTCTGCTTTAAAGGTAGAATTTTTTGGTGGATAAACAATCACACGACCACCAGACAAGCCTTTGCCAACGTAATCGTTAGCATCGCCTTCAACCTCGAGCGTAATACCTTGTGCTAAGAATGCACCTAAGGATTGACCAGCAGAACCTTTGAAATTAATGTGGATCGAGCCTTCATCTAAATTGTTACCACCACGGGTTTTAACCACGTGTGAAGACAGCATCGCACCAACCGCGCGATCAACATTGGTAATGATGGAATCAAACTGTATCGATTCGTTACCTTCGATAGCAGCTTTTGATTTTTCGATTAAGCTGTTGTCGATTTGTAATTCTAATTGGTGATCTTGCAAAATACTTTGATAAGTACCGGTGTCTGCATTTGGTTTATTTGCGGGTGTTAATAAAGCATCTAAATTGATTGAACCCTGTTTCCAATGGTCAATGGCTTTGTCCATTTCTAGCATATCAACACGACCAATCATCTCGTTGACTGTTTTAAAGCCGAGCTGTGCCATAATTAAACGCAATTCTTCAGCGACCATGAACAAGTAGTTCACTACATGTTCTGGCTTGCCGGTAAACTTTTTACGCAGTTCTTTGTCTTGTGTGGCAATGCCTACTGGACAAGTATTAAGGTGACACTTACGCATCATGATACAGCCCATGGTAACGAGTGGCGCGGTTGAGAAGCCAAATTCTTCAGCACCGAGTAAAACACCAATCGCCACATCACGGCCAGTTTTGAGTTGACCATCTGTTTGAATTACCACGCGTGAACGCAGATCATTCATGACTAAAGTTTGATGTGTTTCTGCCAAACCTAATTCCCACGGCAAGCCTGCATGTTTGATAGAGGTTAGTGGTGATGCGCCAGTACCACCATCATGGCCGGCAATAACAATATGATCAGATTTGGCTTTGGTTACACCAGCGGCAATTGTACCCACACCCACCTCTGCCACGAGCTTCACACTGATGCGTGCAGCAGGGTTCGAGCGTTTAAGGTCAAAGATAAGTTGTGATAAATCTTCAATAGAATAAATATCATGATGAGGTGGTGGTGAAATTAAACCAACCCCCGGAGTTGAATGGCGGATCTTGGCGATGCCCTCATCAACTTTAGTACCTGGTAATTCACCACCTTCACCTGGTTTAGCACCTTGCGATACTTTGATCTGAATTTCATCGGCATTATTAAGATAGTCGATGGTAACGCCAAAACGACCAGAAGCCACTTGCTTGATAGCGCTTCGACGTGAATCACCATTAGCATCTGGTGTCCAGCGCTTAGAGTCTTCACCACCTTCACCGGTATTTGATTTACCACCTAAGCGGTTCATGGCAATGGCTAGAGATTCGTGTGATTCTGCAGAAATTGAGCCGAAACTCATGGCGCCAGTGGCAAAGCGTTTGACGATTTCTTTGATGTCTTCAACTTCGTCAATTGAAATTGGGTTGCCTTGTTTGAATGACATTAAACCACGCAGTGTACAGTTGCGAGTGCCTTCTTCATTAGAACGTTTAGAAAATGCCCAATAAGCCTCTTTGTCATTGTTGCGAGCAGCGAGCTGTAAGTTGGCAATGGTTTGCGGCTCCCACATGTGTTTTTCACCGCCACTACGCCAATGATAATGGCCTAAGTTGTCTAAATCATTGGACTGATAGGCATGGTGATGTCGTTTTTCAACCTCTGACTGTAAGACATCAAAGCCCACACCCTTAATACGTGACGCAGTCTCGAAGAAGCATTTTTCCATCACCTCTGGTGCTAGGCCAACGGCTTCAAAAATCTGTGCACCTTTGTATGACTCTAGCGTAGAAATACCCATCTTCGCCATGACTTTAAGCATACCTTTGCCTACACCTTTACGATAAGCCTTAATAATAGCAGCATCACTTTCTATGTCAATCATCTCATCACGACGTGCTTGCCATAATGCTTCGAACGCTAAATAAGGGTTAATGGCATCTACACCAAAACCCGTTAATAAACAGAAGTGATGTACTTCTCGAGCTTCGCCTGTCTCTACAATAATGCCCACCTGGGTACGTTCATGGTTGGCGATTAAATAGCGATGTAATGCTGAAGAGGCCAATAACGTTGAGATAGCCACGCGGTTTTTACCGATATTACGATCAGATAAAATCACTAAAGAATGACCATCCTTAATTGCTTGCGAACCTTGTTGGCAAATATCTTCTAATAGTTCTGAGACTTTTCTACCTTTATTGATGTCATAAGTAATATCAATGGTTTTGGAGGTCCAGCCTCGGTGGTTGCAGTGACGAAGCGCTGCGGTTTCTTCATTGGTCAGAATTGGATGGTCAATGACCAGGCGATGTGCATTTTCTGCCTTATTGTTTAAAAGGTTACCTTCAGGGCCAATAGAGCAACGCAATGACATTACTACCTCTTCACGAATTGAATCAATGGCTGGATTGGTTACTTGTGCAAATAGTTGCTTGAAGTAGTCATAAATAACACGAGACTGATCAGACAAGCATGCTAAGGCTGAGTCGTTACCCATTGATCCTACCGGATCACGCAATTCGCTGACCAAGGGTAGGAGCATAAACTGTAAGGTTTCAGTGTGGTAGCCAAAAGCTTTTAAACGATGAATGAGTGATTCTGGATGAAAGCCGTGTGCTTCTTGTTCACATTGCAATTCTGATAAGTGAATTTGTTGGTCATTGAGCCAATCTTGGTAAGGGTTTTGTGCAGCGAATTCAGCTTTAATGGCTTCGTCGTCCACCAGCTCACCCTTATCGAAATCAACCAAGAACATCTTGCCTGGGCGTAATCTGCCTTTGGTTTTAACGTTGTCAGTCTCTACATCTACCACGCCCACTTCAGAAGCCATAATCACCCGGTCATCATGTGTTAGGTAAAAACGTGAAGGGCGTAAGCCGTTGCGATCCAATACTGCACCAATATAACGACCATCAGTAAAGGCGATAGAAGCAGGGCCATCCCATGGCTCCATCACATTTGAGAAATATTCATAAAATGCTTTTTTCTCATTACTCATGTTGTCGTCATTTTGCCAAGCTTCGGGTACCATCATCAGCACTGCTTCTTGTAGAGTGCGACCGTTCATCATTAAGAATTCTAAAACGTTGTCAAAACTACCTGAATCCGATACCTCAGTTTCAATTACTGGTAGAGTTTTAGATAAGTTGTCTTTAAATAATTCGCTTTCTAATACACCTTCTCGAGCACGCATCCAGTTGTAGTTACCTTGGCGAGTGTTGATTTCACCATTGTGCGACATGTAACGACAAGGCTGAGCTCGATCCCAAGATGGGAACGTATTGGTCGAAAAGCGTGAATGCACCATGGCCAAATAAGTGGCGTATTCAGGGTTAGATAAATCAGTATAAAAATCAAGCACTTGTGACCCCATCAACATGCCTTTGTAGATAATGACAGTGGTTGACAGGCTACAAACATAGAATAATAATGCTTGAGACAAAGATTCATCGGTACGAATAGCGTTTGACGCATGCTTTCTAATAACAAATAAGGCGCGTTCAAAGGTCTTGTTGTCAATACCATCTGCACTGGCAATAATCAGTTGTTTGATGACAGGTTGTGATTCTCTAGCAGTGTGACCCACATCGGCTTTATCGGCATCGACTGGCACATCACGCCAACCTACTAATGTTTGACCTTCATCTTCAATAGTCTTTTCTAGTACGCTTACGCAATGCGCTCTTTCGTTATCGTCTTGTGGTAGAAAAATATTACCAATACCATAATTACCTGGCGTCACATCAACATTAAAATCTGCTTTGATTTCTTGTGCAAAAAACGCATGCGGAATATCGGTGAGAATACCCGCACCATCACCCGTATTAGATTCACAACCACAACCACCACGGTGATCCATACGCGTTAACATCTCTAATGCATCTTTGGTAATTTGATGTGAAGGCTTGCCCTTAATATGGGCAATAAAGCCGACACCACAGTTTTCCTTCTCATTATTTGGATGGTAAAGACCGTGAGGTTTAGGCAGGTGTAATAGTT
>OBJC01000140.1_pt1 | contig 12474 bp, 13 predicted proteins | sample 1481521 | NCBI WGS metagenome assembly OBJC01 (sample SAMEA2341961, study PRJEB22496) | metagenome | biome: marine; feature: hydrothermal vent; material: water | place: Pacific Ocean | collected 2011/2012 | reverse complement strand
AGTCTTGGACCACCTCGCCAGACAATGTCCCGAGTGAACTGTCGCAGTCGGCATCTGCGTCGGCATCCGCGTCGGCATCCGCGTCGGCGTCGGCATCCGCGTCGGCATCCGCGTCGGGCTCAGTGTCGCTTTGCGCAGCTTTGTCCTCTGCACCTGTACAGCTCAAGGTCATGGCCAAGCCTAAAAATATCCACGTGTTCATTTTCATGGTCTCTCCTCAATGATTTCAGCATGCCCTGTTCTTTGGTGAGACTTCAAGGGTTTTAAAAATCAACCACCATCGGGTCATCATGGGTCAAGCGTTTGGGGAGCACCACGCCCGCCCCGTCGGGGGCGTACAGGCTGACGTATTGCTGGTAATACCCGACCACTTTTTTCACATAATCACGCGGTTCTCGGCGGGGAATCATCTCGACGAATGCATCGAGGTCCAAGTCACCCAAGGTAGATCGGTGGGCGCGGCTCATGTGGTGGGGGCCTCCATTATAGCTGGCCACCGCGATGGGGAAATTTCCGCCAAACCGACCATTGAGCAAGGTCAGGTAGTACACGGAGTACTTGAGGTTGAGCGACGGGTCGTACAGGGCGTGGGGCGAAAATAGGGTCTCCCCGAGTAAGGCCGATACGTTGGCGCCGGTCCCTTTGATGAATTGCATCAGCCCAATGGCACCTGTCGGGCTAAGGGCGTCAGGTTTATAAATTGACTCTTGTCGCATGATGGAGAGCACCAAAAATGGGTCGACATCCCACCGCTGACAGTGTGCCCATAGCTGTTTTGCATGGGCGATTGGAAACTGCAAGCGGCCATAGGCTTCGCGGTCTTCGGTCACCTCTTTTCCCCAAAACTCCCGGGAGACCGTGTGGTGATCTCGGGTTGATAGGGCAGCGCTCAACCAAGTCTCTGGGCTGATATTTAAGGCCAAAAGTGCGTGCTGCTGTTGTGCGGTTCCCGATTTTTTGATGCGTTTGTGGTCCAAAAATGCCGCCCGCACGATGGGGGCAGCTTCGTCATATAGGCCTGCCTCGGCCAGGTGAACCACATCTTTGAGGTCTGGCCACAGCCCCGACGCCTTGTCGCTAAGTGTTTTGAGTGCTGACAATCCCTTGGCCTCATCAAAATACGGACTCGGTCTATAACTGTCCGGAAGATCGGCCTGAATGGTGGGGACGTCCAGTGCTAAGGGGGCGATGTGGGAGCGGCTCTGGCGATATGTGGGCCAACGGACGGTGGACCATTGTGCTGTGCTGGAGGGTGAATCAAGGCCTCGACGGCTATTGTTTTGGCGCTGGATCACAGCCGAGGTCGTGGGCCAAATCCCCACCTGGACCCCTGGATATGCTTCCGGCATTTCCAGGTTTGGGAGGACAGCAAGGGCCTCTCCATGCCAGCGTCCATCTCGGACAACCCACCCTTCGCCTTTGGGTTGAGGGGGCTGGAGCAGCAGCTTGTACCAGCCGGTCTTATCATGGGTGGCGATTGCGGTACGGTCGGCCATCGTGGTCGACTTTCCTTCTGCCTCTCTTGACCGAATTCGCCAGTATCGAGAGGCCATCTCTAGGCGGCCCCCCCGTAGAATTAAGGTGCTAAAGCCGGCTTGGGCCCGTTCGGGATCGCCCGCGAGATGAGCCGTGAGCGAGCGGAAAAAGAGGGCCTGGTTTTTGGGGCCATTTCTCGCCTTTAGGGCTGCGTCCCATGCCTCGCTTGCAGCGCTCCAGTTGCCCGAGAGCATAATGGCGTGGGCCACATCATCTCGACTTCCTCGCCAAGGCCAGTGCTTTCCATGGTCTTTCAGGCCGATTTCCCCCCACTTCGCGGCCTTGTCCCAGCGTCCAGCCTTGCGCCAGCCTGAAAATATGGTCCAAGCCAGATTGGGGCTTGCCCCATTTTTTTGCTGGTAGGCGGCGACGGCTGCAAGGGTCTCAGGAAGTGGGTGGCGTGTGGAGCGCGCGAAACTTCGGGTATTGTCTTTGACCCACTGTGCGATCGCAGGGTCGGTTTGGGCTTGGGCTGAAAGCCCCTCGAAGGCCGCCCATGCCCGCTCGGCCAGCCCACTTCGCCTTAAGGAAACAGCGTGCCTCATTTGGCTTTGGGGGTCAGTCGGGACCACGGCGGAAAGATGGCCAGCGTCGTTAAGGTGCTCGAGTGTGTTGAGCGCACCCTTTTCGGTGGTGGAAAAGCGAAACTGTATGGCGAGCTCTTGAAGCAGTGGAATCGCCTTTTTCGGGGCTGTTTTTGCGGTAGCGAGTGCAATGCGAAGGTCCATCTCCTCCTCTCGAAGTTGCTTTTTGTGCTTTGGGTTCTCTAAAAAGGCGTCATAGGATTTTCGGGCAGCAGATAGGCGCCCCTGTTGGGCTTGTGCATCGCCGACAAGCACGGCACATTCGCTGACCCTACGGCCTTCTTTGTGGGCAGAAATGTATTCGTTACATTCCTTGATGGTGGCATGGGGTCGACCCCGCTGGAGGTCCGCCACAGCTTCGTACCAGGCGGCTACCTTCGCATCACCGCCCGCTCCCCGCCGGACCCGATAAAACTGTGTACTCGCTTGATTGAATAGACCCAAATCCATGTAGACTCGACCGAGAAGGAGTCGGGTGGCCGAGCGCTGCCGCCAACCCTTGGGGTCTAAAACATAGGGCTCAAGCAAGGCTCTCGCACCATTGAGGTCTCCTTGATAAAAACGCGCCTTTGCTTCTGAAAGCGGGTCGTCTGGCAGGGGCGCCACAGTCCCAGGTGGGATCGATGGTACGACTGGTAGGTCGATGGCCAAAGCAGTGCCGATAACGATGCTGAGAAGGGTCGCGAGCATGGGGCAGTGTAGACCAGGAGTGTAAAACTGGGGGGCCCTTAGGTCACAGCCCGCCACACCGCCCAGTAATGAAAGATGCAGGCGAGCACCACGGTCACATGAAAAATCTCATGATAGCCAAAAGTCATCGGCCATGGATTTGGGTTTCGTTTGGCATAAATTATGCCTCCAACGGTGTAAAAAGCCCCTCCAATGAGCAATAACGCGACGGTTTTTATACCCAAACCCTCGGCCCACAGCCCCATCATGGGAATAGCAGACCACCCCATGACCATGTAAATGCCCGATTTTATCCAACGGCTGACATTCGGAAAAAAGAGCATCCGTAAAATTCCGGCCAGTGCCATCAGCCAAATGATAGGTAAAAACCAAGAATAGATGTCGGCAGAACAGGCCAGCAAGAAGGGGGTGAAAGAGCCACCGATCATGACGAAAATCATGGAGTGGTCGATGAGGCGCATGATGGCGCGGGTGTCCGACGACCATGAGGGGGTGTGGTACGAGCCGCTGATGGTCAATAAAAAGATGAGGGATAAGCCATAGATAAGCGCGCCGGAGCGAAGATGGCCGGGGGTGGCTGCGGTGACCAGAACCCACACTGGCGGGATGGCTAAAATTCCAGAAACCAAGTGAATCCACCCTCGGAGCGAAGGCTTGATCGGGTCATCGACCGCCGAGGCTGGTAGGGCATCAATCATTGGGTTCGAAGCTCAAGCAAACCGAGTTGATGCAATAGCGCAAGCCAGTGGGTTTGGGGCCGTCGGGAAAAACGTGACCCAAGTGGGCGTCGCAGCGTGTGCAGCGCACCTCAACCCGGACCATGCCGTGGCTTTGGTCGCGGATTTCAACCATATTGGCCCCTTCGAGAGGCTCAAAAAAGCTGGGCCAGCCGCAACCCGACTCAAACTTGGAATCGGATCGAAACAGCGGGAGTGCACAACATATGCATGCAAAGGTCCCGATTCCATCTTCGTTGAGTAGGGTGCCACTAAAAGCGGGCTCGGTACCCCCTAAACGGGCCACATGATAACTTTCGGCGCTAAGCTGTTTGCGCCATTGCTCATTGGTTTTATCGCGCCCGCCCATCAGTCCCCTCATGTTTAAGCGTACATGAGGACACTGTGTGTGGCAGAGAATTCGGTTTATAAAGCTTTCCTAGGGGGTACGATGGAGCCCGCGACGACCATGCCCATCACCAAAGAAATGGCCGCGAGTGTGAGTTGGCTGAGGGTGGCTGCGGCTTGGGCGCTCTCTCCCGACATCACAGCTTGAATGCTCAGAAAGCTCAGGGTGCCTGGTACTAAAAACAAGAGCCCAGGCATGCGGATAATGGCCGCCGGCCGGTCCTTCCAACGGGCGTAAATATTCGAGGATACACCCAAGGTGAGTCCACCAATAAACACTGCAAAGGCCGGTCGCATGAATTGCGCGGATAGCTGAAGTGAGCCGAAAGTGAGGGCTGAAGTGAGCATGATCCACCCCCACTGGCGCAAGGGGGCCCGAAACAGGATGGATATTGTGGCGACCGCCAAAGGCAATAGGGCCCAGGTAGCCCAAGTCGGTGCGGGTGTGGAGAGTGTCACGTTGGAGATGTCCACGAGAGCGGTGCCGGCAGCACGCCCAAATAGGACCCCAAAACTCAGGCTCAAAGCGGTGACGAGGGCCGCGCCAAGTCGGGATACGCCGGCGGTCATATTGTGGGTGACCAGCTCTGAAATTCCCAAGGTGAGGGTGAAGCCGGGGACCAAAATGATGATCCCCCCTAAAGTGGCGGCATCGATATTGGCCGTCCCCAAAAGCGGTGCCAGGATTACGGCGATGGTGGCGGCGACAAAACCGCCGAGGGGAACCCGCTGATTTCTGGGTGCAAAGTGTGAGACAAGCCCAACACCACCACCGACCGCAAAACCCAGCCCAGCATCCGAGATGCTACCGCCAAACATGGGGGTGGCCACGGCCGCGGTGAGGGCGTAGGCGACAAAGTCCAGCTTGGGACCAAATCTTGGTGGGGCGAGCATGATCTCGTCGAGCCGTTTCAACCCCGCCTCTGGGCTGAGGTGTTTCGCGGCGACCTGGTTAAAAAGCGTGTCGATTTGGTCCAGGCGCGTGAGGTCGATGGCATTGCTGTGCACGCGCTCGATCCGAACCTCCCGTCTGTTTGGATCGTGAAACTCCAACAGCACTGTTGATGGGGTGGCGCTGAAGACTCCCTTGAGGCCGAGGTCGTCGCTCAGCAGCTGGAGTACATCTTCAATGCGCTGGGCTGGGGCGCCATAGCTGGCCAGGGCTTGACCAAGCTTAGATATGAAATCCAGTGCGTGCGAGTCCATCTTCCACCTCGATTCGCGCGCCGGCTAACTCGAGTTTGACCTGGTGGCTCAAATAGATTTGTCCAAAACCCGCTCGTAAGCCTCCCGAAGCTCCACGGTTCGGGTCTTGGCCAGGTCCTGGATTTCGGGGTCCATCCGGGCCACTTTATCGGGGTGAAGCCCTGCGAGCTTTGTACGGTAGGCTCGCTTGATGTCTCTGGATGTCGCAGCCTTGTCGATCCCCAGCATTTGCCATGGGTCTTCTACTTTGCTTTGAAGGTCGAGTTTGACCTCTAACTCCGGCCAACGGTTTTCTGGGATGCCCAAATAGATGGCGGTGTCTTTGATTAGTCGCCTGGCTTTGAGGCTTGGGGGGCCATCACATCGAGCGACCTCGGCCAATAAGGCAGCGATGTCGGTGGGCTTGAATGCTGGCATTCTCCGGGTCACGCCTTGGGATGCGATCTGGATTTCGGTGGTTGGTCCGGCATTGATGAGCGCCTTGAGTGCGCTGCGTTCCGAGCGGACCAGATCGAAGGAGTCAATAAAGAACTTTCGGATTATTTTCGACCCTCTTGGTGATGGCGCACCGTCTGCATGAAGGATTGTCAGACACAGGTTCATCAGGGGTTGGATAAATTTAAGCCGGGACCAAGTGCTTGGTTTTGGGAGAATAAAGTCAAACTGCTGTTGGCCCAAGGTCGTCGGCTCGTCAGCGCCTGGGGAGAGCATGATGACCGTGGTGCGAAGGGTGTAGGTGCCGGGGCGGCGATATTTAAGTGCAGAGAAGGGGACATAAAACTCCAGCCTTCCCCTCTCGATGGCTCTATGTGCCACGAATGAACCCCGATCGGCGAATGCGTCAATGGCCGATACAGTGCGCCCACGTCCGTCGGTCAGGACGTTGACTGCAACCGCCCCATTCGGAACATCCCGCTTGAAAAACAGCTGAACAGTGCGCCCGAATTCATCTTCGATCAGGCGGATTTCAATGTCCAAGGCCGGAACATCTTGGGTGGGTGCATCATTGGTTGTGCCATCGGCCACTGCGCCGAGCGCCAGCCCGATGACGGCCCCGATGGGTCCAGCGATGCCAAAACCTGCAATCCCCCCGACGATTTTTCCCAACACGCGCATTTTTAGACTCCAAGATCCTCATCGGATGATTTGGGCTCGGGCATGATGACCTCAGTCCACGGGTGCAAAACCACGCCCGATCAGCACACCTTTGATGGGGTGGTTGGTGTTGAGGACCATAAAGCGCTTGAGCAGGTCATCGATGGCGGTGGGCTCTGCCCGTCCGCAATCTAGGTCGTAACGAATGGTGTGTGGGCCCATCGCTGTGGGGTCGGTGATCGAGTGGAAGCGACCTTTGTCGTGGCTCCCAAATTCACCGGTATAGCCAGCGGTGTACCAATCGCCGATGGTGGCATCTAAAGCGGTGGCGGCACCAGAGGCTTCGGTGGCATTGGGGCCATCGAAGACAACGGTGATGTTCAACAAGTTCCAAGGCATTTGGGAGCTGCCCCACACAGGGAAGTCGGTGCCAGGCCACTCAAAGACGATCGGTGCTTGGGAGATGATCTCGTGACCGGCGAGGGCGACGATCATGGGCTGATCGCCGATCAAGCCGGCCTTACCCGTGGCCGGGTCGACCAAGTCAACGCGGGTGGCTGCATAAGGTCTTGCACCATCGGCGATGACGGGGACCATTCCGCCTTCTTTACCACGGCGCATGCGCGCAGCCTCTGCAATCCACCCATGTACAGCCTGGGCGTCAGCGTGGTGATTGAAAAACTCCATATAGCTGCCCTGGTGGGCATCAACGAAGTTTCGAGGGTGGAGGTCGTCACTAAGAAATTGACGCACGCCGGCGATAAGTTTGGCGGTCGCCTCAAGAAAGCGGGGGTCATCCTGGGCGGCATCGACAGCACCTTGGAGCGTGTCTAAGCCTGCTTCGACTTTGCCCCAGGCCAAAAGCAGATGGCCCTTTCCTTGGGTGGCCAGTGGGTGGTCAGGGTTTTCTGCTAAAATACGGTCGTAAGCTGCGAGGGCGGCTGTTGGGTCGTTGAGTTCCTCGTGGGCAGCACCCTTGGCGAGGCACAGTAAGGGGACCAAGGCCAGGTCATCGGCACTTTGGCGCTCGGCACACAAGGACAAAGCGCCCTCCATCAACTCCAGTGCATGGTCCGCTTGGCCCGACTGCAACTCAATGATGGCGAGGGTATGGACCAAGTCCAACCGTTCAGGGTGTGCGGTGAGTGCGATGACCAGTGCTGCTCTTGCCGCCTCTAAATCATCGCCACGCACGGCTTCCAATGCTGCTTTTACCAGTTCTGGTTCGCTCACGACGTCTCCATGTCTTTGACATTTTAAGTATATAGGGGCTTTGTTAGTGGTGGTACTGCCCACCCCAAAGCAAGGTGGAGGCCCGGTATAATTGCTCTCCGAGCACCACCCTCGCGAGGCTGTGGTTGAGCACCATTTTTGAGAGCCTCAGGGTTCGCCACGCGCGCTTTCGGACACTATCGCCATGCCCGTATGGACCGCCGATTGCGAAAACTAGGCGCTTGGTTCCCATCTTGGCGGCCTGATCGATCAGGTCAGCGAAACCATGACTGTCGAGGTCTTCTCCCCTTTCATCCAGGCAAACCAAGCGGTCGCCTCCAGATAGGTTGGCGAGAATTCGAGTGGCTTCGGCATTTTTGACCGCGTCGATATCTCCCTTGAATGGGCTGGGCTTGAGGCGGAGCTCTTGGAAGCCCAAGTGTTTGGGCAGACGCCGGGTGTACTCGTGGGTGCCAGCATCGGCCCAAGCCACTCTTCCTTTGCCGACGAGAATACTTGTGATTTTCACGGCAGGGCGAAGGCGAGGGCCTCTGGAGGAACGTCCGTGATGCCAAGGGACTCAGGACTCACTCGGGGCGCATCGTTCCACAACCCCTCGATGTCAAAATGACCCCGGGCGTTTTGGTGGAAGACATGGACGATCACATCGCCAAGGTCCACCAAGACCCATTTGTCTGTACCGCTGCCCTCGACACCCAAGGGTACGAGATCTAGGTCGGCTTTACATGTGCTTACCACCGACTCAGCGATGGCTTTAAGCTGTCTGGTATTGCGGCCATTGCAGAGCACAAACCAATCCGTGAAGGAGGTTTTTCCCCTTACGTCGATGATGGTGATTTCGGTGGCTTTGATGTCGATGGCCGCTTGCACGACCGTACACACGATGGTTTCGGTTTCGATGGTTTTTTCTCCTAAAACGGCGCCGAACTGTTCAGTTCGTACCGGTGGATGCTCATAAGAGCGAGTGTCATTGGGATTTTGGACGTTGAGGCATTTTTTTAAGCAGGTCACCTGCGGTCCCAAGCTGGGCTTGAGGGGGCTCGATGCCCTGAAGTTCGCCGATGCCAGAGCGGGTGATCTTGAGTTGTGTCCATTTGCGGATATCGCCTTGGACCTCGGTGGCGGTGACATCGGCCCGCAGTCGGACAGCTGTGGCTTTGTCGAGGACCACCTCGCCCTTGAGCGCATGTGGAAGCATCCGTTTGGATGTTCGTTTTCGACCTGAGGGTTCGGGTAAGGGGACTAAGATGACCTGAAAACGCTGTGCAGGGCGGCCATCGATAACGGAGCTACCCGCTTCGTCAAAACCGATTCGCTCTCGAAACCCGGCCAGTGCTTCGTCCCAGGCATTCCAGGCGGTATACACATCCATGCGGGCGCGTTCCCCATCAAACTCCTCTCGCCATGGGCCTCTGCCTTCTCGGGATGCGCTGAGGCCCTCGTGAACGATGGCCTCAAAACTCAACTCGCCATCGACATGCCGCTGAAAGTGAAAACTCTCTGGGTTGTTCCAAGCGATTTCGATGGATTCTGTGCTTTCTGCGGTGAGCTCACCGCCGCGGTGTTCTTGGCGGTGAATACTGGAGCTGGAAAAGTGTGGCCCCAGACGGGAGACAGAGTCGAAAGTGATGGCTTGGCTGACCCCTTCGATGGTCGCAGGCTTTTCGGTTGGCGCTGAGCTTGGGCACCCGAGCATAGCGAGCAGACCTAAGCTGCTTCCAATCATTCCTCCCCCAAGGTGCTCAAGAGGGTGAGAAGTGCGTCTTTAAGGGCGCTGAGCCCTTGGCCTGTGGGGGCACACACCACAAATACTTCTCGGCCCGTCATCTCGGAAAATTGTGAGCGGATGGCCTCGATGTCGTCGTCATACACCAGGTCTGTCTTGGTCAGGACGACGATTTCGGGGCGGGATGCCAGCTTTGGGTCATAGCGTTCAAGTTCCTCACGCAAAGCCCGGTAGCGCCTGTAAATGTCGGAGTCCTCGGGGTCACCGCCAGCGACGGCACCTTGATCGTGTTCACCCAAGCTCACCAGGTGTGCGAGCACTCGGGTTCGGGCGACATGACGAAGAAACTGGTGACCCAAACCGGTGCCATCAGATGCGCCCTCGACCAGACCTGGGATGTCGGCGATCACAAAACTGTGGTCGAGCCCCATCTTGACGACCCCGAGTGAAGGGGTGAGCGTGGTGAACGGGTAGCTTGCCACCTTGGGCTTGGCGGCGCTGACTGCTGAAATGAGTGTGGACTTTCCGGCATTGGGGAAGCCGAGCAGCCCCACGTCGGCCATAAGCATCAGTTCGAGTCTTAAACGCCTTTGTTCAGGGGCTTGGCCCGGTGTTGCTTTGCGCGGGGACCGGTTGGTGCTGGTTTTGAAGTGGAGGTTTCCCTTTCCGCCTTGACCGCCTTTGGCAGCCACCCAGCTCATTTGGTTTTGGGTGAGGTCTGCGAGAATCTCGTTGGTCTCATTGTCAAACACCCGGGTGCCGACGGGCACCTCGATGATGACGTCTTCAGCGCCTTTACCGTATTGTTGTTTTCCTCGGCCGTGCTCTCCGCGTTTTGCACGCCAGATGGTCCGGCCTTGGAGCTCCAGCAATGTGGAACGCCGGTCGGTCGAGATCATTACGATATCGCCGCCACGACCGCCGTCACCACCATCGGGACCACCGAAGGCGATGTACTTTTCATGGCGAAACGATCGACAACCGTTTCCGCCTGCGCCACTGCTGATTTGCAGATGTGCTTCGTCAATAAACCGCATCAGCTTACCTGAATGGGTTGCTGAGTGCAGACTAAGCCTGCGCCTCTGCTGCTACAACACTGACCATTCGACGGTTGTTCCGCTTGTGATAGCGAACATGTCCGTCTACGGTCGCGAAAATCGTCCAGTCGCGGCCAACACCAACGCCATCACCAGGGTGAAAACGTGTGCCAAGTTGGCGTACGATGATGTTTCCAGCCCGAACGACCTGCCCATCACCGCGCTTTACGCCACGATATTGTGCATTTGAGTCGCGACCGTTCCGGGTGCTTCCTTGTCCTTTCTTATGTGCCATGCTGGACTCCCTAAGCCTTGATCTTGGTGACTTTGACGCGTGTGAACGATGGGCGTTGTGCCTTACGAACACGACTGCGGCGTGTGCGTCGGTATTTGAAAGTGCTTCGCTTGTCTCCAAGCTCGTTGCCCAGAACCTCGAAGGTGACCTTGGCGCCCTTTACTGTGGGATTGCCGACCTTGACCTTGTCGCCACCAATAAGGAGAACCTCACTGATGTCGATGGTGCTGCCCGCTTCTGCGGAAATTTGGTCGAATAGGACTTCGTCGCCTTCGCTGACGCGAAATTGAAGGCCGGAATGTGCGATGACTGCGTACATGATTCCTCCGGTTACCCGGGATATAAAACGATTGTGTTAGGAGAAAAGCTTGACCGAGAGGGCCAAGAAACCTTCCCTTGGACCCGCCCATCTACGTTCTTGCGGTGTGATTGTCAAGGATCGTGGGCGATCCAAACCGTGGATGTCAGTCGAAAGCCTGTGAATCCGGTGGGCGGCCCGCGGCGGACTGGACATCGGGTGGGTATGGGCAATGGCGGCAGCCAGCGCCGCAACAGTCACCGCGCTCCAGCAGGTATGCGGTGGTTAAGACCAACAAGCCTGTTTCAGGGTCGATGTAGCCAGGCTTGTTGCGCCGTTCTGCAGCGTCGTGAGTTCTGCGTATGTGTGGGGCGATTGGCATTGGGGGGATAATAAAACAAGCGAAGCCCCTTTTGGGGCTTCGCTCTATTTTAAGGCGCTTTAAGGCGCTTAGCCTTGGTGGACTTCCTCGCGAAGGTCCTCGGTCACCAAGTCCAATAAGGTCGTACTCAGCTCGATAATTTGCTGATGGGTAAAGCCTTCGCCCTTAAGTTGGCGGTAAAAGCTCTTGGCCACCGATTTGTTTCGATTCAGGTACAACTCATCTGAGTGTTCGTAGGTCATGGTTCACATCCTCGGTGCTGGCTTGCTCAGTAACAAAGCAAGGACCGTGCCAAAGCAGCTAAACGCCGTCGGTCGCACTATGGGGCGGCTCGGTGTCTCATAATTCGGCACCTGTGTTTCGCAGTTATCGGGGGGCGATGCGAAAAGTCTTTCGCACATGGTGATCCCCTTAGGACCGACGTTTTTCGGTGATCGAGACCATTTTTATGTAGCGGTCGATGTTCGGAATGTTTCCATCAATACGGCGTGCGACGGTGAGGTCGTCGATTGCTCTGGCAGGTTGACGCCTGTAATGGTGGCTGATTCCCCTGCGGCACAGTGCCAATGTGTGCTCTGGCTGGATGGAAAGCGCGTCAGAATAGTGGCTGATGGCCCGAACGTAGTCTTTTTTGGCGAAAAAAAGATTTCCAATCTCAATGTGGGGGGATGGTGAGTGTGGGGCTTGGCGTTGACATTTGATGAAGTCGCTCATGGCCGCAGGAATGTCTCCCATGTCTCGCAGGCATTGGCCTCGGGCTATTCGGGCCTCAATATGATTGGGCTGCCAATCCAAGGCCGCAGTGAGTTGGCGCTCGGCGGCATGAATATCTCCGCGGTCCCGGGCTGCGAGGGCGTCGCCCACCAGGTCGAAGATGGCCTCCTCGGGGAGTGTTGGCTCGGGGGGTGTAGGACGCGGCAATACGGGGATGTCGGTGGTGTCTGTGAGTGTGGGCGCGATCCGGGTGGTGTCCCATTCGGTGTGGGTGTCGTCTTCGTATGTGGCGTGCGCCTCGTAGACTTCCACCTCGAGCCGTTCCGCATCCGGGTCGATAATCCGCGGCGCCACTGCCCGAGGCTGAGCGAGACCCACAGTTGGATTGGGCGGGAGGGCAGGCGCGCCTGCAGCGTGGCCGCTGGGTAAAGGCATCAAGGGCTTTGAGCGGACCGGCGGCACGGGGGTGGTTGGGGGTGGTTGGTGCACTGGGGTTGGGGTTGGAGTCGGCACTTTTGCCGAGATATCTGGTGGGATTAGGTCCAAAAAGGAGA
>OBJC01000139.1_pt1 | contig 12628 bp, 9 predicted proteins | sample 1481521 | NCBI WGS metagenome assembly OBJC01 (sample SAMEA2341961, study PRJEB22496) | metagenome | biome: marine; feature: hydrothermal vent; material: water | place: Pacific Ocean | collected 2011/2012 | reverse complement strand
GCATCAGCGTCGGCATCAGCGTCGGCGTCAGACTCCACGCCTACACTCATGCCCTCAATATCAGCTGGGACCTTGTTCCCGCCACAAGCCGTCATGGTTCCAAAAGCCAGTACCGTCAAAAAAAGTGTACGCATATCCGAAACCCCTCTGCTCGCCGATGGCGACTAAATTCGATGCATAGTCCCAGAACACCCGAAGCCATGTCAAGGCCGAAAAAACTTTACGGAACCCATTTAAGCGGCTTGGGTAAAAAGCGAACCTCACCCGCACTTTGGTAATGGCCTGCTCCGCCATAAACCGTCGCGGTGGGGGTGCCTTCGTGAAAGACCACCTGGCCGATGGGGGTCCCCACAGCCAAGGGGACCACCGACCGTCCAACCAAGCGCACCTCCAAGGCCCATTTGCTGCAATAGCCAACATCGCCCAGCCCTGCGCACAAGGCGACCGTCAAGCCCTGACGCCCAAAGGTGCTCTTGGCCTTCATCTCTGGAATCAATGCGGTCTGATCTTCGGGCCGGGGGCGCGTGCCGATGGACTCGTAGGTCGTCGCCAAATAAAACTCGCCTGGATTGAGGCAAAACACAGGCGCATCATCCGGGATGACCCCCTGCCCCCAACTCGGCGCCGGCAGCAACCCGCCAATCCCTCCATTTCGCACCTGCTTGGCACTGACCGGCTCGACTTCCACCCACAGATCATCGGATGGATTGTACAAATCACGAATCCCGAAGCTGCTGCCCATGCGATACATTTTCTCGCCCAAGCGCACATCGACAGAATTAGGGTTCACCATGCGGATATCGAAGGGATCGATAACGATATCACCGGCCTCGTAAGCTTCTAAAATGGACTCTCGACATAAGATCATGGGCACCTCATACCCATGCCCTAATCGCCCACAATCAGCCCGCCAGCACCTTGGCCACATCGACCGCAGCGTAGGTCAAAATCCCGTCCGCACCAGCCCGCTTAAAGGCGAGCAAACTCTCCATGATCACCTTATCCAGATCCAGCCACCCATTGGCCGCAGCCGCATGCAGCATCGCGTATTCACCACTCACCTGGTAGGCGAAAGTGGGCTTACCAAATGTACTGGACACCCGAAAAACCACATCCAAATAGGGCATCCCGGGCTTAACCATCACCATATCTGCACCCTCGGCGATATCGAGTGCCACCTCACGAAGTGCCTCATCGGTGTTGGCGGGGTCTTGCTGATAGGTGCGCTTATCACCACTGGCCAAAGCCGACTTTGAACCCACTGCATCGCGAAAAGGTCCATAAAAAGCGCTGGCATATTTGGCCGAATAAGCCATGATTTGCACATCTTGGTGACCCGCCTCATCGAGGGCATCACGAATTGCCCCAATCCGACCGTCCATCATGTCAGATGGGGCGATGATGTCGCAGCCAGCATTGGCTTGATTCACCGCTTGCTTGCACAAAACCGTGAGGGTCTCATCATTGAGAACCACCCCATTCTCCAACAGTCCATCTTGGCCGTGCGTCGTGAAAGGGTCGAGGGCCACATCGCAAATGATCCCAATATTTTGAGTAGCGGCCTTGAGTGCCCGCACCGCACGGCACACCAGGTTGTCAGGGTTGAAGCTCTCCTCGCCACCGGGGGTTTTTTTATCGATTGGGGTCACCGGAAATACCGCAACTGCAGGAATACCCAGGGCTTCAGCCTCCAATACGGCGGTCACCAAAGTGTCGACGCTGTAGCGAAAAACACCAGGCATCGAGGCAATTGGGGTCTTTAAGCCCTGGCCGTCTTGAACAAAAATTGGCCAGATCAAGTCATCGACCTGGAGAGAATGCTCACGGACCAAGCGCCGAGACCAATCGGTACCCCGGGTGCGGCGCAGACGGGTGCGAGGGAATGCTGGGGCTTGTGATGACATCTAAACTCCATGAATGTCCATCCCTTAACCGGCCCGACCACTCACCCCCAAAGCCACTTCAGGCCAAACGACAAAGGCTATTTTGTGAGCCTTGAAGTCATGGCTTTGATATATGAAAATTTTGGAGAAAAAATGTCTGAAACCCACGCCGCCATCGACGCACTCATCAAGGCCCACAAGGTCATTTTGTTTATGAAAGGCAACAAACAGATGCCTCAATGTGGATTTTCTGCCCGGTCAATCGAGGCGCTCACTGGCATCGGTGTCGACTTTGAGACCGTGGATGTGCTCTCAGACCCCGCCATCCGCCAAGGCATCAAAGACTTCTCAAATTGGCCCACCATCCCCCAATTGTATGTCAACCAAGAATTTATTGGTGGCTGCGACATCATCACCCAGATGCACGGTTCGGGTGAACTCCACGGCCTGCTCGGCGTGAGCTACACACCGCCCACAGCACCCAAAATCACCCTCACCGACACCTTTGTGACCGCCATAAAATCTGCCATGGAGGACGCCCCCGGCGGCGGAATGCCAAGATTGCAAGTCTCACCCCGGTTTGAATACGGTTTTGGGATGTCCCAAGAGGCCGCTGGCGATTTTCAGGTCGCGGCCAATGGATTGACCATCTTGGTCGACCCTGCCTCTGCTGAGCGTGCCGATGGGATCACCCTCGACTTTCGCGTGGGTGAGCAAGGCGGGATCATCATCGATAATCCCAACGAGCCACCCTCGGTCAGGCGAATCGATGTCCACGGTTACAAAGCCATGCGTGACTTGGGTGAACCCCACCACCTTTTTGATGTCCGAACAGAGGCTGAGACCGAACTCGCTCACATCGACAGCGGGACCTTTTTGGATGCGGCCAGCATGAAGTCCCTGCTTGCCCTCGATGAATCAGAGACGATCGTCTTGTATTGCCATCACGGCATCCGCAGCATGCCCGCCGCAGCTCAACTCATCGAAAAGGGTTTCCGCAAGGTGTACTCCCTCGATGGCGGCATCGACGCTTGGTCGATTCACATCGATACGACAGTCCCAAGATACTGACACTTTGGCCCATCGCGACTACACCATAGCCGCCCCACGAGGAGAATCCATGCGCGCCCCCACTCAGCTTTGCTTTTGGCTCCTCGCAACTTTCACTGCCGGCTGTGGCATGGGAGATGCCTGTGAGGAGCTCGCAGCCGCACGCTGCGATTGCGACGAGGCCTTGTGCGTGGACGATGACGCCGCAGAAAAAGTCGACGATGCAGAGATCCAAGCATGTAAAGAGGTCCTCCAAGACTTTGTTTGCGAAGATGACAGCACGCCAGAGTAAGCTCGACTTTTCTTCAACCGAAAAAACAAAGTTGAATCTTTCCCGCACGCTTTCTGATATTTTTAGGTGTCCCGACCAACGGAGGTGGACACCATGATTACCCGAACACTGCTGCTTGCTTTTGCATTCTTAAGTGTCGCCTGCGGCGATAGCGCTTGTGATGAACTCGCGGACTGCACCGGCAACGAGGTTGGCACCGATGAAGAGGCCTGTGAACTGGAGCTTGAGCTACAAAAAGAGGTCGATGCGTGTAAATGAGCCCTAGGCTGCGCACAACAAACACCCGATGAAGGCTCAGTCTTCATCGGGTGTTTGTTTATTTCACAGCAAGTCGAGTGGATTGATGTACCATCGCCAAGTCCAACATATGGAGGAGGACATTATGACTTTAAGAATCACTTTGATGGCATCTATTTTTGCGATCGGTTGTGGCAAGGGTGAAGACTCTGGCGACGACGCAACCTTGAGCGCTTGTGATGCCCTTGTGGCTGAATACTGCGCATGTGACTGTATCGAAGAGGCAGCCTGTACCTCGTACGAGGAAGCTATGGCTGCCTCCACCGGAGATGAGGCGACTTGCGAGTCGAATAAGACCGCTTGGGACCTCGTTAACGGCTGCGACTCAATCTGCGTCTCGGAAGAGTAAAATCTTCGCTTTTAAAACACCCGATGAAGGCTCAGTCTCATCGGGTGTTTTTGCGTCTATGGGCATGACCCCTCCTTCGAACAAAAAGTGACCCTGACTGAAACCACCCTATCGGTTAAACCGCTCCCCCCGCACGCCTGCGATGGAGCCGCCCAATGTTCGATAAGCCAGCATCTCGCCCCAACTTTCCCGCCCTCGAAGAAGAAGTGCTCAAACTGTGGGAAGACGGTGACATCTTTAAACGCTCCGTTCGGGGTGACAAAGACTTTGTCTTTTATGATGGCCCCCCCTTCGCCACCGGCACACCCCACTACGGACACCTGCTCGCGGGCACCCTCAAAGATGTGGTCCCACGGTACTGGGCCATGCGCGGCTACAAGGTTGAGCGACGCTTTGGCTGGGACACCCACGGCCTCCCCGTCGAGATGGAAATCGAGAAGAAACTCGGGCTGAACGGCCCAGAGGATGTGCGCGCCTACGGCATCGGAAAATACAACGAGGAATGCCGTTCGATCGTCTTGCGCTACACGGAGTTGTGGCGAAAAACCGTCACCCGACTCGGCCGATGGGTTGATTTCGATAACGATTACAAAACCATGGACCCCAATTTTATGGAGTCCGTCTGGTGGGTATTTAAGGCCTTGTGGGACAAGGGCCTCATCTACGAGGGCTACAAAGTCATGCCCTACAGTTGGCGACTGGGCACCCCCCTCAGCAACTTTGAATCCAATATGGACTACCGAAACGTCCAAGACCCAGCTGTCACAGTGGCCTTAAAAGTGCTGGGCGACGAAAACACACATCTGCTGGCCTGGACCACCACACCATGGACGCTCCCCTCCAATATGGCCTTGTGTGTGGGCGCAGAAATTCAATACGTCAAAGCTCAAATCGACCCCGACGGCCCCATCTACGTGGTGGCGGAGGCCCTCAAAGACGCTGTATTGGGCGAAGACGCTCAGGTGCTGTCCCGATGCAAAGGCGCTGCACTCGTCGGGCTAGAATATCACCCATTGTGGGACCATTTCTCCGAGGCCAAAGCTGAAGGTGCATTTGTTGTGGTGGCAGACGACTATGTCACCACCGATTCCGGCACCGGCATCGTCCATCAGGCTCCCGCCTTTGGTGAAGATGACGCCCGGGTATGCCAGCGCGAAAACATCCCCATGCGTGACGCCACCGATATGGAGGGGCGATTTACCGAGGTGTTTGAGTTGGGCCACGGCCAGTTCGTCAAAGATGCGGACAAGGCCATCATTCGCGATCTCAAAACCAAAGGTAGCTTGTTCAAGCAATCGACCATCGACCACGATTATCCATTCTGTTGGCGCTCTGGAACCCCCCTCATCTACAAGGCCATCTCCACCTGGTTTGTGAACGTCACCGCCATCCGTGACCAGATGGTCACCAACAATGAGCAGACCAATTGGGTGCCCGGATATGTCGGGGAGCGGCGCTTTCACAACTGGTTGGGCGATGCGCGCGACTGGGCCATCTCACGCAATCGTTTTTGGGGCACGCCCATGCCGATTTGGCGCTGTGATGCCTGCGAAGCGACCGAGGTCATCGGCTCCATCACCGCACTCGAAGAAAAATGTGGTCAGGCCGTCCCCGACCTCCACAAACACTTCGTCGACGCTCACACCTGGGATTGTTCTGACTGTTCCGGCACCATGCACAGGGTCTCTGAAGTCCTCGACTGCTGGTTTGAGTCCGGCGCGATGCCCTACGCTCAAAACCATTACCCTTTTGAAAATAAAGACATGGTCGAAAACAACCTTCCAGCCGACTTTATCGCTGAGGGACTCGACCAAACACGGGGGTGGTTTTACACATTATTGGTGCTTTCCACCGCACTTTTTGACCGGCCCGCGTTCAAAAACGTCATCGTCAACGGTCTGATTTTGGCTGAAGACGGCCGCAAGATGTCGAAATCGCTCAAAAACTATCCCGACCCCAACACCGTCATCGACAAACACGGTGCTGATGCGCTGCGTGCGTATTTGATCAACTCGCCTTTGGTTCGGGCCGAACCCATGCGCTTTTCAGAGAGCGGCGTGCGTGATGTTGTGCGCGCTGTCGTGCTGCCCCTATGGAACGCATACAGCTTTTTTGCCACCTACGCCTCAGTCGACAAGTGGAGCCCGCCAAGCGCGCCAAGCCCGGTAGCCGAACGCTCCTTGCTCGACCGATGGATCATCTCGATGGCCCAAAGCATGGTGGCCGATGTCAACACCGAGATGGAGGCCTATCGGCTGTACAATGTCATCCCACGGGTATTGGGCTTCATCGACCATCTCACCAACTGGTATATCCGCCGGAGTCGACGCCGTTTTTGGCATAATGACAACTCCGCGGACAAGCAGCATGCCTTCGAAACCTTGTACGAAGTACTCTGCTTATTTAGCCGGTTATTGGCACCGATCTTACCATTTATGGCGGAGATTCTGTATCAACGCCTTGAGGCAGGAAAGCGCGAAGGAGCCGAAGATTCGGTCCACCTTGAGGCTTTCCCAATGGCCGATGAAGACTTGGTCGACTCAGACCTTGAAGCGATGATGGCCGTCATGCGTGAAGTGGTGACCTTGGGACGAAACCTGCGAGAGCAACATCGAATTCCCGTCAAACAGCCTTTGCCTGGCATCAAAATTTCGGCCCCGGGCGGACCCAAAGATCTTCGCCAAGCCCTTGCCGATGTGGTCTCTGAAGAGTTGAACCTCAAGTCGGTCTGCTGGATCGACGACCCCAGCGATTTGGTGACCCTCAGCGCAAAGGCCAACTTCAAGGTCCTTGGGCGCTTGCTGGGGCCAAAGATGAAACCCGTCGCCAATGCGATTGCCCAACTCGGCGCCGCCGACATCTCGGCTTTACAGGCGGGTGAAACCTTGAGCATCGAAGGCGAATCCATCAGCTTAGCGCATGTGCTGGTCGTTTCTGAGTCTCAAGGGAATGGGGCTGTGGCCATTAGCGGGGACATTACCGTGGCCCTAGACACCACCATCAGCGAGGCACTCAAGCTCGAAGGTTTGGCACGAGAGTTAATCTCGAAGGTTCAACATGCACGAAAAGAGGCTGGGCTAGAAGTGGAAGACCGAATCATCCTGAGCCTTCGCTCTGAGTCCGCCCCCCTAAACGCAGCGATTTCAGCCCACGGGCAGCTCATCGCCGCCGAGGTTCTCGCGGTTGGTTTCGAGGCATTGGACATCCCGCACGATGCCACAACCGCCGGTTCTGAACCCCTCGAGATTGGTTTAAAACGGGCATAAATCCCGCGGCTGGCACATTATCAGCGCCAACGACCTCGATAAGACGAAAGTAAAACCGCAAACTCAGCCGAACGAGCGCCCGACAAAAACCATAGCCCAAAGCTAGGGATGCCCCTTACTTCAGAGCCCCAAAGTCGAAGCTTGCGTTTGTGGGTCTCTGGGATCCGACCGTCAATCTCTGTTGACGAATTTCACCCACACCATCCGTGACTTCGAGATGCACCTCACCGGCCACCCCCCGCAGCCGAAGCTGAACCACCCGCGGACTCTGCACCGTCGCACTTGCGACCGTTCGGCCCTGTGACTGCACCGTGAGGCGGTAAGGCCCCGCCCCGCCTTTGATTTGGACCCGCACACCCGCTTGCGCAGCAGGCTGACGGGCCCGGTCCTGCTTTACTTTTGGGCTGACGAATAGATTTGAAACAGGAGATGATGGGTCTGCCGGCTGACTGGCGCGTCCGGCGTGATGAGAGGCCGTGAGCCCACTTGTGTCAAAAGGCGAATCTGGCTTGCCCAAAATCTGGTCTTGTGGCCACCCTCGCTGAGCCAAAACCCGTTGAAGCATCTGAGCCATGATAATTTGGCCCTTTACCGAAGGATGGAGGTCGTCCAGAAACAGCTTGGACAATATCGGCGGGCTATCGTTGTCATAGACGGCCTTAAAGACGGGGGTCATCTCGATGTGGGCCAATCCATGGTGCTTGGCCACGGCTTTTTGAACCGCCCGATATGCATCCCACTGATGGGGTGGGTTGACCTTGGCTTCTATCTCTACCGGAGAAGGGGGGGTGAGCAACACAACCCCAATCCCTCGCTTGGCGGCGGCACGGACAATGTGGTCAAGGTTTTTGGCGTAGTCGACTACGCCCACCCTGCGCTGGCTGGCTGCTGGCAGGGCATCACCATGCACCCAGGTCACAATCCGTGCGCTGTCTTCAGAGCGGAATTGACTGACCCAAGGTGCCATCCACCGGACGAGCGCCGACGATGCCAAAAACTGGCTTTGGCCCAAATCCAAGCTAGCCAGCAGATCTTTATCGCGGAAGGACTCATATTTGGTGTCACTCCAAAAAGATGCGAGCACCAACAGCGTCGGCTCAAGCGCCCACACACGTTCGTCGAGCAACCGGATGGTCTGGGCCGTAGAGTACCCAGGGATACCACCATTTATCACGGTGATATCCGGCATTCGTTTGGCCAAGCGAGCAGGCAATGTATCTGAATCGCCGACGCCAAAACCGAAAAAGGATGAATCCCCCAAGATGGCAATACGGGGCTCGGCCTTCGGTCGGGGAAGCACTGGAATGGTGCCGCGAAGCCCGAGCGCATTGATGGTGGCCACCTGGTCCAAATTTGAGCGTGTGCCTTCAGCCAAGCCCCACAGGCGGGTGGGGTGCCCGGTCATGACCACAGAGTTGTTGTCGGCGTTCCCCCATCGTGGCAACACCGGGGATGCCTGCCGCGCACCCAATTCTGCCGCAGCAAAAAATGCCGCAGTGACCACAGCGGTAAAAATCAGTCGTCGTTGGGTTGGGCCAGCCATGACCAAAGTCTACTGGACGACGGTTGCGTGTGCAGCACCCGTTGCGGTCCCCACAGCGTCGTTCGACACCGCACCGGGGTTTTGGGCCACCAATGCGACGACCTCACCCTCCGTGACAACCTCGATCGACTGGGCGATCGAACCACGAAACACTTTCTCTTTGATCTGGCGGAGATAAACAGACTCGGGCATTTTGAGCAAAGTACGACAAGCCACGCGATCGTAGGTGAAGCCCCGGTTCGGAGTCCGCTCAAAAGGCTGACCGTCACCGCCAATATCGTTTTAAAACGATGAATAGGATGCGCCGCCGTCCACAGGGTACACATCGACGGGCGAAACCCAGGGCGCGCCAGCGAGTTCAGTTGAGCCGAGTGCGAGAAACTATGGAAGCATGCCGTCGCCATAAAAACTGAGCAGTAAATGGTTCGCCCATGAACCGAGGCGACCGCCCCTGGGCGATCTCAACAAAGGCCTGACAAAAGCAAATATACCCGTTTTAATGTTTTCCATGGTGCTTGGAACAGGTGATATTTTCTCCTTCATTGCACACTAAAGTCACCCTACCCATCCATTTCCATCGTATGCTGTTGCCCATCAAGAGAACCCACCGGGAGGACTCCATGAAAAACCACCTTCAATTACTTTTTTGCGCATCGCTTATTGGTTGCGCCGAAGACTATACTAGCGATATCGACGCCAAAACCAGCATTGGTTTTTCGAAATCCCTCGAAGAGCGCATCTTGGCGCTTGAGGGCAGCCTAGAGAGCACTTCCACAGAGTTGGCGACCGTAAAAGAGGATCACGCAGCACTGCTGGCCACCCTCGATGCCCAGCTCGACGAGGTCGACACCTTGGCGAACGACAATGCCGATGCTCTCAACACCTTTGCAGCACTTATCGACGAAATGAGCGCAAACGTCGGCCAGATCGAGGACAACACCCTGGCAATCTACGACCATGAGGACCGAATCATCTACATGGAGGGCCTAGATTACGTCACCGAAATCGATCTCATGACCGCCGATTATGCGACTGAATCTGATCTGGCTGGCAACTTGGCGCTTATCGAGGCCAACGAGAGCGCCATCGCAACCAACAGTACGTCCATCACCACCAATGGGGCTGCAGCCGCAAGCAACGCCACAGGGATTAGCCTACTCGAGGACACACTCGCATCGCTAACGGGCACCTCGGGTGACCTCAGCCTGACAGATATCATCGAGCGCATCATGACCCTTGAGGACGCAGGCTATGTGACCACAGTGATCATGGGCGACACCATCGAAGCAGTCAACGCGGTCATCGCGAGTTTGACCACATCCGTCGCGACCAACACCACCACAGGTACTGAGAACAGCTCAGCGATCGCCGGCTTGACCGACGATGCCGTTACCTTGGGTGAGGCTGTCGCCAGCAACACCACCACTGGTACTGAGAACAGCTCAGCGATCGTCAGCCTAACCGACGATGCCGTTACCTTGGGTGAGGCTGTCGCCAGCAACACCACCACAGGTACTGAGAACAGCTCAGCGATCGTCAGCCTAACCGACGGCGCAGTCAGCTTGGGTGAGACTGTCGCCAGCAACACCACCACTGGTACTGAGAACAGCTCAGCGATCGCCACCTTGACCGACGATGCCGTTACCTTGGGTGAGGCTGTCGCCAGCAACACCGAGGTCGGCAGCACCAACGCCACCGCCATCGGCGACAACACGACCGCCATCGGCGACAACACGACCGCCATCGGCGACAACACGACCGCCATCGGCGACAACGCGACCACCATCGGCGACAACGCGACCATTATCACCTCAAACTCGGCGACCATCGTTGTCAACAGCGGGCTCATCTCAGACAACGCAGTTGAGCTGGGCTTGGTCGGTGGCGACATCAGCTCAAATGCAGATAGCATCGCGACCCTGGCAGATACCGTGGACACCCTTGGGGCAGCGATCACCATTAACGGCGATGACATTGCGTCCAATGGTGACCTTATCGACGGCAACACCGGAGCCATCGGCGAAAATGCCACTGACATCTCGTCGAATGTGTCCAGCATCTCGACAAACGCCGGCGCTGTGGCCACCAACCTGACCTCAATCTCGGCCAATAGCGAAGATATCGCCACCAACGGAACCGACATCACTGGAAATGGCTCGCTCATCTCGACGAACACATCCAGCATTGGCGACAACGCGACCATTATCACCGCCAACTCAGCGGCCGGAGAAACCAACGGTGGCCTCATCGTTGACAATGGAACCCTGATCGAGGCCAACGAAGACCTGATCTCGGATAACGCCATCGCCATCACGGCCAACACCGCTGATGCCACGGCCAACACCACGGCGATCGGCGTTAACGGCGATAATATCGATGGTAATTCAGCGGCCATCACCGCAAACCTCACTGATATTGATGCGAACGCATCGGACATCTCGGCCAACGCGTCGAACATCTCCGCCAACCTCGCCTCAGTCGCGACCCTCTCGACCTCCATCGGAGTAAACTCGACGGACATCGCCACCCTTGAAGGCAGCCTCAACACTGCGCAATCAGACATCATCACAAACGCCGATGACATCACGACAATCGACGCAGACATCACCGGTGTGAGTGACTTGATGACCTATGTAGCGGTGGACTTGGGTGAAAACTCAGTTGTCTTCACTGGCGCGAATGTGTTCGTTCAGAATGGTTCCGGCTCAACCGCCGGTGCTGTGGATGGCCTGGGCAACTTGGTCGTCGGATACAACACCAAAGAAGCCTCAGACCTGAGAACGGGATCGCACAACCTTATCGTTGGCGACAAGCACTCCTATACCAGCCACAGCTCAATCGCTGTGGGTAGCCAAAACGATATCCACGGTGACTACACTGCGGCCGTCGGTGGCCTGAAAAACTCCATCGGCGAAGACCACGGGGCAATCTTGGGCGGTGACCAAAACACCGCCTCGGCCAAAGGAGCCGTCATCATCGGGAGCCAAAGCAGCTCAGCGACCGGACAATATGCTCTTGTGGCTGGTGGCAAGCAAAGCAGCGCCTCAGGTACCGCAGCGACAGTCGTTGGTGGCCAAGCCTCTGCTGCGTCTGGGACCTACGGCTCGGTCTTCGGTGGGCACTTGAATGACGCCACCGGCCAACATGGCGTCGTCGCCGGTGGCTATGCCAACGAAGCCGCAGCCTCAAAGTCTGCCATCTTCGGTGGGTCGACCAACCTCGCCGATGGTACCTATGCCATTGCAGTTGGTGGTTCGAATGTCGCCGTTCATGGCACCGGCGGCGCGAGCCTTGGCGGTGACACCAATGATTCGAATGGCAACTACGCCATCATCGTCGGCGGTAAAGACTCCGAGACAGACTCGCAATATGCCGCATCTATTGGTGGCTTTGATAACGCCGCGAGCGCAAACTACGCGACCGTCATCGGGGGCACTGGAAACACCGCCAGCGGTAACTACTCGCTCGCAGTCGGTGGAAATGGAAACGCCGCGACCATCGCCGAAGAAGTCTCGGTACCCTAGGCCTTAGCTTCGTTCCCCGACGCCCCCAAATATGGCGTCGGCAGCGGCGGCGGCGGCGGGCGTCCAACTGACGACCGTGTCGCCCGACCACATCATCTCTCTGGCTGTTCCCGCCTCTATACGCTCAAAAAGTGCCTGTTGCTTTTCGGCCCAAGCAAGGGCGGCCGTCCAATCCACAATGTTGCCCTCGAGGTACCGTCGAATCAGAGCGCCTGATGTCTCGGCGTGCGACATCGCGTTCGGGGTGCCGACCCCCAAGGTCAAGCGTCGAGCGACCAAATCCAACTCAACCATGGGGCTTTGGTGGCCCGGCAGGTCCACGAGTTGGGATGACACACAGTGCACTGTCCATTTCTTCATCTCACCCTCCGCCTCAGTTACCGGCGCAATCAGTCTTATGGTCTCAGGAGAACACAAGACACCT
>OBJC01000138.1_pt1 | contig 12851 bp, 11 predicted proteins | sample 1481521 | NCBI WGS metagenome assembly OBJC01 (sample SAMEA2341961, study PRJEB22496) | metagenome | biome: marine; feature: hydrothermal vent; material: water | place: Pacific Ocean | collected 2011/2012 | reverse complement strand
CCTGTGGAAGTGGTGGTCGAACTCGGCCGCACAACAATGGTTCTTCGTGACCTGGCGAGCCTCGACACAGATGATGTGATCGAGTTGAACCAGCCAATGGACAAGCCACTCGACGTCGTCGTCGGTGGAAAGCTGATAGCACGCGGCGAACTCGTCATGGTTGCGGAGCGCATGGCGCTTCGAATCACTGAGCTCGTTTCTTCTTCGGGGAATACAGAAAAATGACACTGAGCGCGATTTCATTCGCGCTCATCCTCACTGCTTTCCAGCAACCCGCATATGGCGAAGAACTCGTCATCGCGGCAGGGGATGAGTACGCGACCGAGCAGCAACTGATTGGCCCTGAATTGGCGCCTGTCGATACTGCACCCTCTACAGACGACAAGCTTAAGGCTGTTGAGTTCGACCGGCTTTTTGGTGAGGCTCAAGACAGCAAGTTGTCGAATGCCGAACAAAGTGTAGTGGCGCAGGCCCGCGCAGTGGCTTGGCCTTGGTGGGTATGGCCGCTTGGTTTATTGGTTATCGGCGTGCTGTTGATTGTGCGAAGTCGGGTTCAAAACCAAGAGTTTCCCGCCGAGGCAATTCGTGTGTTGTCCCGTCAGGTGATGGGAAAGGATGGCACGCTCGCATTGATTGAAGTTCACGACGGCGACTCGCGTAAGCGGCGTCTTCTGGTGGGGCTCGGTGGCGGTGCCCCCAGGCTGGTGGCCGACGTCAGTGCGTGGGAGGTAGCTGTTGCAGCCCCGTCCAATATCGATAATCAGGCGGTCGCCATCGTTGGCCCCGACCCAATCCCAACACCCACTGCCACAACTGAAATAAACCCACCGGTAAAAACGGCGCGCCCGACGCTACGTGTAGCATCTTTTGATGGTCAACTTCGCGAGGCTGTGCAGCGATATGACACCCCAAAAGACGAGCCGCTTTCATCCAAGCGCGACCTCATCGACGAAGTGATGGCACAGCGCGAGGTGGTGCGCAAGACCTCAGAGGGTGAACTCAGCAAAACCGGTAGTATTCGGGCCGCTAAACCCCGTCCAACCTACTCGACTCGTGAGGTGAAAGCATGAATGCCCTTCGGTTTACAATCTTGATGGCCGCAATCTTGATGCCGTCATTGGCCTTTGCTCAGGACGTCGTGAGTTCCGGTGTCGCCGCTGACCCATTCGGTGAGGGGATCATTCAGATGACCGATGAGGTCCGGGACATGCCCGTGGCCACAACCGTCCGTTTGATCATGGTGCTGACTGCACTGACCTTCGTGCCAGCACTGCTCTTGGTGATGACCCCATTTACCCGTTTCATCATTGTGTTTTCGATGCTCCGCCAGGCCCTTGGCCTTCAGCAGGCACCACCCAACCAAGTGTTGATTGGACTCGCCTTGTTTATGGCCGCCCTGGTGATGGGTCCTACCTTAACCGAGGTGAATGAAACGGCGCTGCAGCCCTATATGGCTGGCGAGATGGACACAGTTGTGGCCCTCGAAAATGCATCCAAGCCAATGCGTCGCTTTATGCTCTCGAATACGCGCCGAGATGACCTCTCAGCCGTGATGAATATGGGCCGTATTCCGGCACCGGAGACCCTCGACGACATCCCGAGCACGGCAGTTGTCAGCGCGTTCGTTCTCAGCGAGCTCAAGACGGCTTTCGTCATCGCTGTGAAGGTCTACCTACCATTTTTGGTCATCGATATTGTCATCGCCAACATTCTTCTCAGTATGGGAATGATGGTGTTGCCACCGGTCATCATCTCACTGCCGTTCAAGTTGATGTTGTTCATCTTGATGGACGGCTGGAATCTGCTGGTCCGCTCGATGGCGGCTGGCTTCGGAGGGGTCTAAAATGACGATAGAAACAGCAATTCTTTGGGGCCAGCAGTCGGTATGGGCCATCCTGGCCATCTGTGGTCCACCGTTGATGGCGGCGCTCGTGGTCGGTTTATTCGTCTCGATTTTGCAGGCGGTGACCCAGATCAACGAGATGACGCTCGTGTTCGTGCCAAAAATCATTGCTGTCTTCATGATCTTATTGGTGATGGGCTCGTGGATGCTCGAGCAGGCCATTGATTTTGGCACCCAGAGCTTTGAATCCATTGCGACGATTCAGGATTAAGAGATGAGCACTGCGCTTCTGGTCACCATGGGGCTTGTCGCCTCTCGGATCGGTGGCGTGTTTATGATTATGCCGGCCTTTGGTGCTCGCGGGGTTCCCAAGATGACCCGCATTTTGTGCATCATCGCCCTGACGTCCATCGTAGCGCCAATCGTTCCGTTGGCCAAGGTTACGCCTACTGTTGCATTTTTATTGTTCGCCATTGCCACCGAGGTGGTGGTTGGCGTGTTGCTTGGTGGTGTTGTCACCTTTATTTTTGGCTCGATTTCATTGGCCAATGAGTTTGTCACCAACCAGATTGGGCACGGTGCCGCACAGTTGTTTGACCCCATGTTGAAGGTCACCTCTGGGCCGGTGTCGACCTTGGCAAGTTTGCTCGCTGCCGCCATTTTTATTGGCACCAATCTGCATCTTGTGTTGCTGATCAACGTCACCGACACCTTCCAAATCGTTCCGCCAGGGTCTGTGGTAAATCCTTTGCCGGGTGGCCGAATTTGGATCACAGTCGTTGGGGAGTTGCTTTACGCCAGCCTCCAAATGGCCGGTCCTGTGTTGGCTTTGGTCTTCTTGATTCACTGTTTCATCGCGGTGCTGACAAAGTTGGCTCCCCAAATGAACATCTACTTCAGTTTGGGTATGATTTTGACCCTCGCCTCAGGCATGTGGATGGTCGCGACCGTCATGCCTCAGCAATTCTCCTTCCACCATGCGCTCGTGTCTGATGGCGTTGGGCGCGTCTATGAGGTCCTCGCAGAGATGGACCTGGGGCCCCGTTGACCCATGGCTGAAGAAAAAGCACAGGACAAGACCCACGACCCCACCGAACGGCGTAGACAGCAGTTTCGGGACAAGGGTGACATCGCCAAGTCCAAAGAGGTCAGCGGTACAATCGGGTTGGTGGCAGCCACGCTCACCTTGGCCCTGTCAATGAAGCAGATGGCCCTCGGTATCAAGTCCGTTTTCATCAGTACCTATACATCCATCCCAGAGGGTGACCTCACGATTCCGATCGTGATGGACATGGCTTACGATGTCGTCAATGCGCTGATTCTCATTCTGGGTGTGCCCCTGGCTGTATTGTGGGTGGTCGCCGCGGTGTCCGGTCTGATTCAGAGCAAGGGCATCATCCCAAAAGAGCCCATCAAGTTTGACCTGACCAAGCTCAATCCACTGCCGGGTTTTAAGAAGATATTTATGTCTTCTCAGCCGCTGGTGGAGCTGGTCAAAGGTGTAATGAAGATTGGACTGATCGCCTGGATGGTGGTTTCGGCCCTCGAGGACGAAATCGGTTTGTTGCCTCAGATGACCTATATGTCCATCGAAGGACTGCTAGAAGTTCATTACCAAATTGCGATGTTGGTGGTTGCTCGGGCGATGCCTGTGGCTTTGTCCTTGGCGGTTTTGGATTATGTCTATCAGTGGTATCAGATGAACGAAAAGATGATGATGACCCTTGAAGAGGTCAAAGAAGAACAGAAGGACACTGAAGGCGACCCCCATGTGCGTGCAGCACGCCGGCAACGGGCGAGAGAGATCGCTGGCGTTCGGGCCATCGCAGAGGTTCAACGTGCCGACGTTATTGTGACCAACCCGACCCACTACGCCATCGCCTTGCGATATCGGACCCACGAGGCACCAGCGCCGATCGTGCTTTGTAAGGGTGTCGACCATTTGGCGATGAAAATAAAGGCCGAGGCCCGTGTCCACGACATTCCCACCATCGAGAACCGCCAGCTTGCCCGCGCGCTGTATGCCGCCGCAAAGGTTGGAGAAATGATTCCCGAGGACTTGTTTGGTGCTGTGGCTCAGATCATCGCGGTCATTATGGCCAGAAGGGCTAAGCGTGGCCGCCCGGAACTCCGTCTCTGACAAAATCGATTTAGGGCTTGGCGGAGGTGCAACTGGGGCCTACTATTCCATGCCCGGCTAAGGTCGGGAAGAGGGTGGTACCAATGGGCTTCAGTTACAGACATATCTGCACTTTCGCTATGATGTTCTTGTTCTCTTGCGACGAGCAGAAAGTGAGCTTTCGCAACGCTGTGCCTGTGGTGTCGATTGATTCGCCAGTCGAAGGTGAACACTTTGACCTGGGTGAGGCCGTGTTGTTTCGTGCACAAATAAGCGATAAACAGGACGCTGCTGACACGCTGGTCGTCGAATGGAAAACTTCCAATGCCGAAACAGCGGCAGAGAAACTGATCGACGAAAGCATGGCCGACGCCACCGGGCTTTTGTTCTTCAACACGAGCACCCTGATGCAGGGCGGCCACGAAATCTTCTTGACTGTGTCCGACGCTGAGGGTGAGTCGACCACCGCAAGGGTCAATATTATCATCGGCGCAGACGAGGACACCGCTTCACCAACAGGGGGAGATGGCGCGCCAATCGTGAGTTTGGATAGCCCGTTGGATGGGGCTGTTGTCTTACAGTCATCAGCTTTAAACGTGGTGGGTCTCATCACCGATAACGAGCAAGACCCATATACCTTGCGCGCCAATATTGTCTCAAGTTTGGATGGTGGTCTGTGGGAAGGCAGTCCCGACGAGTTCGGGCGGGTTCAGTTGATTACCACCGGCCTGACCGTGGGCATGCATACGATTCGCGTAGAGGCCATCGACGACGACGCCAACCGAGGAAGCGCCCAGGTTCAGATTGAAGTCGTGGAAGATGCACGACCGGGTGTGGTGATAGTGTCGCCAAATTACGGCGATTGGTTTTGGAACACGGACAGCGTTCGGTTTCAGGGCCAAGTAAGCGATGATGTGACCGATCCTCAAGACCTTGTTTTGGCCTGGTCGAGTGATGTGGATGGGGTGTTCAGCACGCTTGCCGCCAATCCGATGGGCGACACCATCGTCGATGTGGTGTTGAGTGCGGGTTTTCATACCGTCACCCTCGCTGCGACCGACGCCGATATGAATGAGACCCAATTTACCATCATGGTTGAGGTCAAAGACCCATTGGCACACGATGGTGATTTGGATGGGTACACCGAGTATGAAGGTGACTGCGACGACGCCGATCCGTATACCCACCCAGGGGCTGAAGAAGTCTGCGATGACCGAGACAATGATTGTGACGGTGATGTCAATGAAGATGATTGGGATGATTTAGAGGCCAACAACACCTTGGCTACCGCAACAGATTTGGGGAGAATCGACGATGGTTGGTTGTTCAGCTCGGGCGAGACAGAGAGTGCGGGCATTACCTTACACTCCGAAGATGACGAAGATTGGATTCGCTTTGACGCCGGTGACGATTGGGGCATAGACAATGTCAACATCGACATTTCGGTCGGCAGCTTTCCCCATTCCGGTGCCTATGTGGTCGAACTGTACCTTTTGGACGAAAGCAGCACCGTTCCGGTAGATGTCGACACAGGGACAGGCCGCTTGTCTGTGGAGTTCATCGGTGATGTCTGGGATGGTGGAGAAGATAACTTCGCGCTAAGAATTTACGCTGACACCTGGCCCGGCGGCACCTGTGGGCGTCGTTTTGAGGTCGAAATCATCGACATGTAGTCGGGTGTTTTAGAAGGACTGCTCAAGGCGTAAATACAGCTGTGTGCGTTCCGGGGGACTCAAGCTCCACCTGGTGTCATGAATCGTGTTGGCTGCCCACAAGCCAAATAAATAGCCCTGCTGCCCCCAAAAATCAACGCAGGCTGCGATGCCAGCGGTCCAGCCTATGGCGGTTGTCTCATCGACAATCCCGGCCTCGAGTCCACCAGAAAGCTGCAAGCTGCTGACCCACCAAAGCCACATGGGTATCGAAGCGTTGCGGACGGGGGTAAAGCGCAGCTCTGTAGCAGAGACCGCCCTCTGGTTTCCGAGTTTTTGGTCGATCGGAAGGCCTTGGACGCCCTGGCCTCCGCCTAGGGTCAACATGCGGTGGGGGACAGCAGAGGTGGTGGCACCGAGCTTAATCTGGTTGGCGAACACAAGGTCTGGGCTCAGGCGAGAGAGTAAAATGCCATCGAATCCTGAGGAGAACCAGTCCTCGTCTCTACCAGGAATTCGTCCATATGAGACATCGGTGGCCAGGCGGTAGCCTTTCATGGATAGGGGATAATTATCCCGTGTGTCCACCCGAAAGGCCGCTCGGAGGTCGATGGCATTTTTACCGCTGTCGAGGACCCGAAAGTCGGGGTTTAGCCAAGCGATTCCGGGGCCGATCGATAGGCGATAAATCCGGTTTCGCCGATCGGTAAGCCGGCCAAAACCGTAGCCAATATTGTACCGAAAGGTTGCGGACTCAATGGGGTTGGTGGAAGCCATCAAGTAGTGAACCCACCGGCTGGTGTGGAGCTGTCGTCCGATCAAGAACAGATTCGCGGTCAGTTGCTCCTCCTGAAAATTGAATTCCGCCCAGTTTGCAGCGATGGTGACATTCCACGGGCGTGGCCAAACATCATTGGAACGGTCGGCCTGGTAGACTGCGAGGTTGGGGTCGACCCAAACCTTTTTTGGGCGCCGTTGTCGGATGATTTCTAGAGAATCTGGACCCACACCGGTGGTCCACACCCGGGTCTCTCCGTCGAGTTCAAATGTGATGGGCTCGCTGGGTGTGTTGGGTTGAGCGTAGCGGGTGATGCGAACGGCCCAGCCGCCAGTGGCTGGTTCGACCGTCACCGATACATCTGAGTGCTGAGGGTGGTGGCGCCATGCCGATACCATATCGGCGGGGAGTTGAGCCAGGTTTGATGCTTGCTCAACGGTCGCACCTTTGGCCAGAGCGGTGGCCCAGGTGTTCAGGGCTTGCTCCCCATACAGGCCGGTCAACTTGGCGGCGACCGTTGTGGCTGGGCTGGGTGCCTCTTGTATTTCGAGGGGGTCGTCTGCGATGGCATCTGACCTCCATCCTTCAGAAAAGGTTTCTTGGTTGAAGGCGATTCGGCCGTCGTAAAGGTATGAGTCGATCGATGGCCACCATGAGCGCCACAAAACCAGGTCTCTGGCCTTTGGGATTTCAAATACAGCGTTCCTCAACACCCCACCAACCAAGCCTCGCACCCAAGGGTCTGGGATGTCCAGTGCAGCGGTTTGTAGGCCGGTTCGAACCGTCGGTATGTGGGTTTGCCAGTCGGGAGGGGTCACCCTGAGTGCACGGTCGGACATAAAGAGCGTGTGTGGGCCGTTTCTGATTAACCGTCTGCGCATTGGGGTCTCAATGACGACGAATGAGGCGACCTCGTCCATATTCACACCAGTCATCGCGATGCCGACGGTGCGAACGTCCCGCGTGGTGCGTTTGGGGCCTTGGTCGATCAGCGCAAAGTTGACCCCAGGGCGAATTTCAAATTCTTGAACCCGTGCCCGAGGAATCACTGCGAGGCTGAGGCGATCTGCTTGGCCCGACCACGACACCACGCCCTGTGCGTACTGGCCGTTGAGCACGCCCAAGGTGCCTGCGGGCAACTCGATCTCTACCACCCACTCGACAACCGCAAGGCGCCCGTCGATGACCGGGTGTGGGTGCCACAAGCCATTGGCGAATATTCCGCGACCTGGCACCAGACCCACGGCTCCAAATCGGCGGGGGAGTATCGTGTGAAAATGGCTGGGCCTATCTACGCTCGGTGCATCCTCCATTCGGACCAAGCCGGCTTCAGGCAAGTGGGTGAAGGTCCGCTGCTGAACGCGGTCGCTTTTGGGCTCTGGAAGCCGTGATAGCAAGTCGACCCAGCGAAGACCGGGGTGGTCTTCGGTGACGAAGGTGCCTGTTATGGTGGCCAAGTCACTGGAGACTTTGGCCTTTAGGTGCACCGTTATGGGGGCGGTGGGTGCGGAGACGCCACCGACGGCCACGGATATGAATATCGCAAAAAAAGCGAACATCGTGGTTAGTAGGTCATCCCGATGGCCATATTGATCGTTGGTCCTGCTCGGGCGACGATGGCTGCGGAGGTGGTGATGTGAAAGTCGCCACTGCGGATACGAACACCAAGATGAGAGGTGAACAGGCTGAACCCAGGCTTATAGCTGTCTTTGCTGGTCATGCCGCTCACGGCACCAATGCCGAGTTGTTCCTGCTCTGCTGCTGAAAGTCGGGGTGAGGCATTGAGCTTCATAAAACCAACGCCACCGAAGGGTGCGATGTCTGCTTGGTTGATATCGATCAGGTAGCCCAAAGGAAAGGTGTGACCAATGCTCATGGAACCATCGAGCGCGCCCAACTCAAGCTCGTCGTTTCCGATGTACCCGGCGTACCCGACCTGCATCGAGACGTCGGGAGCATTTTGGTAGCCCTCAAAAATGCTCCAACGTGCAAAGCCGCCAAGCGCACTCTGGTTGGTGAAGGCCACCGAGGACCAGTTCGCGCCGACCTCAAGCGACAGGGGGAGTCCCTTCCGGACGCTGACCCCTGGGCGCCACATGACATGATTCGGGTCGTGGTCTGGATGGACCCTTTCCCAGGGAGCAGGGTCGTTTATGCCTCCACCCGAGGCCGAAAGAAAGGCCCAAGTGTTGGAGAAGGCGACATCAAAACCGTTGAGGCCCAAGGTTTCGGCGGGGGAAACCGGGGCGTTGCTGATGGCTGCGGCGAGCTGGCGCAGGACTATCTCGTAGTCCTTAGAGGCCTCTGCGGCATTTTTTACAGGTTGACCTCTCCAGGTGTCGATCTGGCTGAGCACAATATCATCAGCAGCGACCGCTTGGGCAGAGCCAAGGGTAAAGCCAGCGATCAACATTAAGCGTGACGTAAGCATTGTCCTTCCGTGAACGCATCGTAGCGTTTGGATGGCATCGGCACAACCGGTAGGTTCCCAAGGAGCACCAAAATCCGTTACCAGCGAGGCCTGAGGAGGGAATATGGGCCATTTGTTGATCATCGTTGCCGCAATCTCATTTTCACGATTGTGCCGCTTAGCTTGGGATGGTGAGTTGGGATTTCTCGCCATCGGTCTATTGGCCTTGGCTGCGGTGGCGCTCTCTATAGGACGCAAGCGCATCGACATGCAGTTGCGACGGTTTGTCGATATTTTGGCCAAGGTCGGATTCACCGCCGTGGGTGGCGTGGCCTTGCTTCGGCACCCCATCCCTTGTCCACCCGATGCCATTGCCGGATGTGAGGCATTGCCGGTGTATCAAACGATCACGGTGTACATCGATAAGGTCGATGTGCCCGTCGAGACCTTTCTCATGTTTGCAGGATTGGCGATGGCAGTAAAGCTCGTGGGGGTACTCTCGAGTGCTTTCGCATGGCACTTGCTTTTGGTGGGGCAGGGGGTCCGGTTTCCGTTTTGGCAAAAAATCCTGACGAGCTTTTTGATCGGCCGCTTTATCGGCACCTTTTTACCGTCGACCATCGGTCTTGACGGCTACACCTTGTATGAAGCAGGCCGGTATTCAAATCAGTGGCCCCGTGTGATTACCGCCAAAGGCCTCGAAAAGTTTATTGGTGTCACAGGGCTCTTTTTGGGCATGATTGTGACTTTACCGTTTGGCTTCAGTGTGATCGAAAACGTGATGGCCGATTTGGGTAAGCCCGAGGCGGCAAGCACCATGGCTGCGGCGATCTTGACCGTGGCGGGTGGGGTGTCGTCGGTGGTCGTTCTCGGCTTGGTCAAGCCTGGGCTGCTGGTGTGGGCATTCGGCCTTGTCGAGGGTTTTACCCCCGCCGCAATACGCGGAAAGCTCAACCAATTCACCACAGCTGTGTCAGCCTATGAGGGGAAAGTGGGGCTGCTCATGCTCGCTTTGGCCAACAAGTTCGTCACCCACTTCACGACGGCGGTCGTCTATTTCTTCACAGCCCTCGCGATTGGCGTCACCACAGCGGAGTTTTGGCCTGTTGTATTTGGGTCTACCATCCAGATCTTGGCGACTTTGCTTAGCCCGACCATCGCAGGAGAGGGTGCACGTGAGGCCTTTCAGGCCTTGTTGCTCAAAGACCAGCTCGGCGGGGTGGCGCCAGCGGTGCTCTCCGGTGCGCTCGGTTTTATCGCTGCAGAGGCGGCCACCTTGTGGGGCGGCGCATTTTTGTGGACTCGGGTTCCTGGCTGGCGGCCCCGTTTTTGCGAGGTCGATGGTAAGCAGGTCGACTATGCCTGGATACCCGAGGACGATGCGGGTGGCTTTGATGCCGATGCCCTGGCTGCTGTACGCAAGGAGCATACAAAAAAAGCGGACCAGTAACGAACGAATCAGCCGCCGATTGAGGTCATCACGCCCTCAAACAAGGTACCGCCGGTGATTTGGCAGTCGTGGCCCGAGGGCTTGCCCATGACCATGGCGCGAATTTCCTCTTCGAGTTGGCTGTCGGTGAGCCCAGCACGCATCAAATCCCTCAAAGATGGGGTGTCGTCGTGAGCGAGGCAGGTGCGGAGGTGGCCGTCGGTCATCAGGCGAAGCCGATTACAGCTGGCGCAAAAATGCTCGGAGAGGGGTGAGATAAAGCCAAGTTTCAGGCCATTTTGTTTGAGGCGAACATGGGTGGCTGGGCCATCCCGTCGGCCAGGCGGACTCAGGGCCTCGAGGGTGTAGCGCTTGCGAAGTGTCTCGCGGAGGACCTCGGCTGGGACGGACTTGAATTTCCGCTCCTCAAAGGGCATGTACTCGATAAATCGCAACTCGGTGTCAGCGGCGTCGGCTGCGCAATAATCGACCAAGTCAAAAATTTGGTCGTTGTTTTCACCCTCGAGAATCACGGCGTTGAGCTTTATTGGCACAAGCCCTGCAACACGGGCGGCGACGATACCTGCCAACACGCGGTCGAGTTTTCCCCCACGGGTGAGGCGCCCAAAATGTGCAGGGTCGAGGGTGTCGATAGAAACGTTGACCCGATTTAGCCCGGCATCGGCCAAAGGTTTGGCCAGTTTAGCGAGGGTGTGGCCGTTGGTGGTCATGGCGATATCCTCAATGCCATCGATTGCCCTCAGGGCTTCAACCAGCTTGATGATATCTGTTCGCAGGGTGGGTTCACCGCCGGTAATCCGCACTTTTGAGATGCCCATTCTGGCCATGATGCGGACAAGGCGAGCTATCTCCTCGAAGCCCAAGATGTCCTCGCGGGGCATCCAGGTGAGGCCCTCTTCGGGCATGCAATACACGCAACGATAGTTGCAGCGGTCGGTGACGCTCACCCGAAGATAGGTGTGAACGCGTCCGAAGCTGTCCTCGAGTGGAGCTGACATGGTACTTCTTATTACCCCAACTCTAGGGTTTGGATGACCCTGTTTGCGATGACGTCGAAGGCCAGTTGGGGGCCATCTCCACGGGTGGCTGCTGGAATCCCAGCATCTCCACCTTGGCAAATTCGGGTATCAAAAGGGACTTGAGCGAGCAAGGGGACGCCATACGCAGTCGCGGTATTGACCCCTCCGTCTGCGCCGAATGGGTGCATTTTGGATCCATCAGGTAGGTCCATCCATGCCATGTTTTCGACCAAGCCCAAGATGGGAATCTCCAATTTGTTGAACATGGATATGGCCCGCTCTGCGTCGACCACCGCAACCTGTTGAGGGGTGGTGACGATGACAGCACCTGATAATGGCGTTGTCTGAATCATGGTGAGTTGTGCATCGCCGGTACCGGGCGGGAGGTCCACCACGAGCACATCGAGGTCATTCCAGGCCACATCATGAAGCAGTTGGCGTACAGCACCCATCACCATTGGTCCGCGCCAAATGATGGCCTCTTTTTCCGCGACCAGAAAGCCCATTGACATCACCTTGATGCCGTAAGCCTCGAGCGGGATGATCCGCTTGTCGGCATTGGCGATGGGTTTTCCCTGCACGCCCATCATGGTGGGAAGGCTAGGGCCATAAATGTCTGCATCCATCAAACCGACCTTGAGGCCGGCGTGAGACAGCGCGACAGCGAGGTTGGTGGATATGGTTGATTTTCCAACACCGCCTTTTCCCGATGCCACAGCGATGACATGCTTGACGCCGGGGATGGGTTTCTTCACAAACGGACCCCCGTGAGGTCCCATTCCGCCGCCTGTCATACCGGGCACAGGGTCTTTCTTCTCTTTGGCCGGGGGTGTGACGTCTGGTGTGGTTTTACGGTTGAGCGAGCAATTAACCTCACCGTCAAACCCGATTTTCTTGATATTCGCGAGTATAGCGGCCTTGAGCCGTTCGCCATCCTCATCGCTGTGTTCGGGCTTGAGGGCCAAGCTAAACTGAAGTCCGCTATCGTTAAGAATGGGGTCGACCACCATTCCTGACATCCAGATGCTGCGACCGGTCAAGGGGTCGCGGATGCGGGTGGCAGCGGGTTCGATGATGGCTGACGCTTGTGACATGTGCACTCCTTATGGCGAGTCTAACCCTCTGGTGGAGGGTCAACGAGGCATATCATCAGGTGTATTCGCATCCATCAAACTAGGGGCCGGAAGCTCAATTTGTGGCAGGTCTGAAATAAGCCTCATTGCGGGTGAATTGGACATCGCAAGGGCCAGTGCTTTGGGTGCCCAGGCGGTGGGTAGCACAGTCAATAATGGGTGAACCTGGCCCTCACAGACCGCAACGCAAGGGCCACCGGTGGAGAGCAAGGCCTGGATGTGTATGGGCTCAAGATTAATGAGGTCACAAGGCGCGAAGAGCATATGGGCCAAACTGCTTTGCTCGAGGGCTGCAGCGACGCCAAAAAGTGGATGATGGCCTTGGTTTGTCTGAGAGATAATCTTGAGGCCGAGGGATTGCAGTGGCCCTTGTGGGCCCACCAGGAAAACGTCTACACAGCCGCCCTGGCTCAAGATGGTGGCCATGTGGAGGGCCATCGGTATGCC
>OBJC01000137.1_pt1 | contig 12851 bp, 21 predicted proteins | sample 1481521 | NCBI WGS metagenome assembly OBJC01 (sample SAMEA2341961, study PRJEB22496) | metagenome | biome: marine; feature: hydrothermal vent; material: water | place: Pacific Ocean | collected 2011/2012 | reverse complement strand
AGACTTACCACCTAGAGTTAATATATACGGTGAGGCATTAGTGATGGAAGGTGGAATGATGGCTAGAGGAATGAACCCTTTTAGAACAGCAACACCAGAACCTACTTATGTTGATACACAGATACGTGATAATGAAGTAAACGTGGTTGGTGTTAGAGACTTCTTAGGTGATGGTCGATTCAAAGTTCCACTAGATACTTGGCAGCATCATGACTATCAAGTGTTAGCAGGACAGAACCTGTATTTTGAATTAGAGAACATGATGATGGGTAACGCATACCATGAGGCTACACCTGGACCAGATGGTGGAAAAGCAGTAATGATTAAACAGAAGGTACAAGAGTTGAGAGGAAATTGTAGAAATGGAATTTGCAACGGTGCAATAGGCTTATTGCTCGAAAAATACCCTGGACTTAGGTTAGAATATGATAAACAAAAGCAACTTAAAGCGTTGTTAAAGCAAGGATACTGATATGGCACATATAAAAGTTGGAGATAAAACACCAAAAAATCAATATATAGCATCTGCAGGACAGACTTTATTTACTTACACCTTCCCTATTTTTAGTGAAGCAGACGTAAGGGTATTTATCGGGTCAGACCTAAAGACATTAACTTCAGATTACACAATGACAGGTGTAGGAACGGACAACGGTGGAGAGATTGCGTTTTTAAGTGGGGTAGCACTTGATTCTATAGTTACCTTTACTCGTGATATGCCAGTTGCCCGAACCTCAGACTACCAGACCAACGGTGACTTTTTAGCAGACACAATCAATGATGACTTAGACAAGTTGACAATGATGTCTCAACAACAAGAGGACAAGTTCAAATACACATTAAGCGCCTCAGAGTTTGATAAAAGCGTTGATATGACATTGCCATTGTTCGACACCAGGCTTGGTACTGTATTAACATTCGATGCTATTACTGGTGCGCCCACAGCAGGACCAACAGTATCATCTATCATGGGTGCGGTAACAGATGCTACCATGTATGCACTAGCAGCAGAAGCCAGTGCAGGCACAGCGTCAACAGCAAACTCAGATGCTCAAACAGCACAGTCCGCAGCAGAGCAAGCAGAGACTGATACTGGAACGCTGAAAGATGACACTCAAGGCTTAAAAGACGATACTCAAGGCTTAAAAGACGATGTAACACAACTAAAAGCCGATGTTAGTTCGGCACTAGCAGCAGCATCTATTCCAGGCACACTAACAAACGAAGCAGGGAAATTCTTACAAGTTAAACAAGATGAAACTATGTATGAGTTAGTTTCCTCTGTAGCAGCACCACAGTTTTATGGATTAAAGATGAGCGCAGATGGGTTATCGATTGATTCAACTTACGGTGAAGAAACCAACAATGTAGAAGATTATGACGCTTGGTATTTAGGCGAGGGCGTAACTTTTGCTATTAACAACAACGAACTCCAGGCGGTATTATAATGCAAATTGATATTTCAAAATTAGGGTACAGATGGAAAGGTATCTATGGCGCAGGTTTAACCTATAACAAAGGCGATGTTGTAAATAAAGACGGTACGGTTCAATACTATACTGGTGCTGTGTTTCAGACTATGGCTACTAGCCAACTAAATGCAACAATTAAAAATGAATTACTAACGCCAGGAACTACACACACATTGACTGGCGCACCTGGTCAAGCCTTAGTTGTTAATGGTTCTGGTAATATCGAATTTCAATATTTAGAGGGTCGTACTTCAAGTGCGGTCTGGAAACTTCCACATAATAAATTTACTGATTGTGGATTTACTGGCGGTCATAACTACTTTGGTTGCATTATGACAGATGGCAGTGTGCGTATGTGGGGTAGAGAGAATGTTGGTCAATTAGGTGATGGATTGTATTCAGATAGGAGTCGTTCCAAACCAGTTTATGCAGCGTTTCCACCATCTACACCACCTATAATTGAATTATATCTGGGTAGGGATTCAACTTATGCGATTGATGCAGATGGTCAGTTATGGTCTTGGGGTCACAACAACTATGGTCAATTAGGGCGAGGCAATACAACTGCTAGTACAGAAAACAATGCCACCCCGAAATTAGTAAGTGGTATGGGTGATTTACCTGCTGATGCGGTAGTAACTTCGGTTGAAGTTGGAACTGGTTGGTATACTTACTATAATGTAATGTGTCAAACCTCAGACGGCAAGGTTTATTACTGGGGTTCAAACAGATATTGTTGTTCTGGAATCCCCTCAGTACCGTCAGCTAATATTACAACACCGAAGTTAGTGCCGAGGTCAGAAGATATTACAGTTGTTAAATATGGCTGTGTTTCACATTATCATCAAATGTCTTATTTAGTTGATGATGTTGGCGGACTATGGATGGCAGGTGAACATAATTCAATAGGTCGTATGACTAGTTCTAATGAGATAGTAGAACATAGTAAGTGGGTGTATTCTGACCAAGACCCAGTAAGTCATATTGTAATGGAAGAGTCTGATAGTCACGTCTCGTCAGGCAATCAATACTACAGACGCTATATGATTATCTGTACTAACGGAAAAATATATACCTGGGGTCACACCCATGCCAACACCACTGCTCTACCTGTTCAAGTACCAGGTTCTTACACTTGGTCTGCAACATTAGATACTCGAATGGCAGGCAAGAATGTTATTGACGGTTATGTTTCTGGCGGTCATTATGCACAACAAGTGGCTCTATTAGATAACGGTGAAATTTGGGGTATTGGTTACGATGGTCATGGGTCTATAGGCGGTTCGCAATCTCTTTCTTGGCGTGAATTACAGCTTGGTCAAACTGGCAGTAACAACATCCAGATAAGGGGTGGTGGTTCTCAATACGGAAAGTGGGGTATGTCTCTTGATTCGACTGGCGCTCTCAAAGCTTGGGGTCTTAATAATGTTTCTCACGTAGGCGATGGATATCTAGTAGATAGCAACACCGGACCGAGAGTTAAAGAGGCTTTATTTAATCGTAATATTGTTGACTGGAGAGTCGGTGGTTATTTGTATGCAGGCTCTGACCACTTAACAACGTATATATTAAGTGATGATGGTAATTTATACTCATGTGGTGAAGCACACTATGGAATGTTAGGCAGAGAAGATGACTTAGAGGATTCATACTGTTTTTCTCCAGTTTTATTTTAAACTTTTAGAGCAATAAGGACACAATTATGGCAACAGTAAATTTAGGAAAAATCGCGCTAAAATGGCGTGGAGTATATGACAACACAGCAACATATTCTGGACAAGATGTTGTTAATGAGGATGGAACTTCTTATATCGCAAAAGCAGATGTAGCAGCAGGTAACTTACCTTCAACAACACCTGCCTCTTGGGATGTCTTTGCACAAGGTGTAGAGGGGGTCACAACAACAGCAGGTGAGTTAATCTATTTTGACGGAACTAATTTACAAGCACTCTCAGTAGGCGCAACAGACGAAATTCTACAACTTGACAATAACGGCACACCTACTTGGTCAACACCTATAGCAAGACAAGGTGTTCGTGCTAAAGGATTGGTACTCGGTAATCCGCATATGTATCGTAGAGGCGCGTGTGTAATGACCGATGGTTCTGCCAGATGGTGGGGTCGTGGTGAAAACTGGATGCTAGGTGTAGGTAACGGAACAGCAGACCGTTCATATCCTGTACGCTCTGGTTTCCCTAAAGGTGCAGCAGAGATTGACCGTATGTGGGCTGAGTATGACTATCAATCAGTTGCAATAACAACAGACGGTAAACTGTGGCAATGGGGTCAGAACAACTATGGTGAAGTAGGTCGGGGCAGCACAGCAGATACTCACGTTCCCTTTTGTTCTTCAGATAATACATCTAACTCAATCAACGGCAAGACGATAATAGATTATGCGCCTATGTGTTCAAATGAGAATAACAACTCAACATTAGTGCTAGACTCATTAGGCAAGGTACACTCTTGTGGTTACAACGGCTACGGTCAGTTAGGCATGGGTGATACTACGCAAAGAACTACTTTCTCCGAAGTGCCTATCTTGAGTAACATAACTAAGATTGCTCGTGGTCGTGCTTACTATACTCCGTGTATGGCACTTACAAGCACTGGAACGCTTTACAGTTGGGGAAGAAACGCTAATGGTCAGTTAGGTACTGGTAACACAACACAAAGAAATATTCCAGGCACAATCTCTTACTTCTCATCTATTGTTGTTACAGACATGGGGTTTGGTCAAGACTATGCGTGGGCGATAGACGAGGATAAGAACCTTTACACTTGGGGTTATAACGGCTACGGAAACTTAGGAACTAATAATACAACGCAACAGACTACCCCTCAGTTAGTCTTAACGGATGTTGTTTACTGTACTGGTTTCTCTGATGACTATCAGAATACGTTTGCTGTTAAATCAGACGGCTCAGTGTGGGCAACTGGCGATAACTCTTATGGTTCTTTAGGTACAGCGAATAACACAACAGATAGAACAAATTTTGGTGAGTGTAAAAAAGCAGATGGCACATCATTTGACGATGCTGTTAAAGTTATTAAGGGTGGTACTGGTTCATACAACTACACACACATTTTAGATAGTAATGGTATTGCTTGGTCTTGTGGTTACTCTGGAAACGGTCAGATTGGTCGTGGTACATACGCATCAACTAACTACTACTTTTCCGAGGTGCTTATTCATAGACGCACAGTGACTGAGATTAGAACGATTGGTAATAGCTCTGAAGGTGGCACAATGTATTTACTAGATGATGGTCAAGTATTACAGTGTGGTTATGCAGGCGAGTCTCAGTTGCCAGAGGATGATGACGAAAACATCTCAGTACCTATGCCAGTTATATTCTAAGGCGCACAAAAGGTGGAGTTAAGTGACGCAGTTTTGGCGTTCGTATCTGTGCTGTCCGCAATAACAGGTGGTGTTGTCAAGTCAATAATGGCAGACATCAAAGACCTGGAGAGGAATATGAACACTTGTCAACAAGATTTGCCCATGAAGTTTATTTTGAAGGATGATTATCACAACGATTTATCAGAGATTAAAACTGAACTAAGAGAGAACGGCAAGAAGATAGACCAGATATGGAAGCACATGAGGATTGGTTCATGATAGCACTATCCCCAAACATACCTCTTTGCATAGGGGATTGTTGGGTGCTGTTTCCTTACCTGCTTTGTGCATAGGAGAACAATATGGCTAGAACAGACCAAAAGGTAAGAAACAGTAAAGGTCAGTATATGAAATTAACTATCTTGAATAAGATAAAGTTCTTTTGTAACTTCTTTATGACCAAGATTGAGAAGTGGCTAAAGTGACGCGATGAGTTTCTTCATTAGAATATTATTATTAATATCTTTGATTACTGCTCTAATGTTGTCGGCAGGGTGTAGTTCTCTCAAGTTTAACAATATGGTTAAGACAGGTGCTACTACTGCGGTTACTTATGCCATTGCAGGTCCTATACCTGCTGTTGCTAACTTGGCTGTTAGTGTTGGTGTTGATGAAATAATGCCTCAAGAGCCTCAGATTGACCAGATAGAGACGAAAGAACAATCAGCAGCATACATTGCTGACTCTTTGTTTATGAACGCCTTATACGGCTTCCTTGGGTTTTTACTTATAACCAACCTGGCAGTGCCTTATTTCACTCGCAAGTGGGGTTATAATCAAGCCAAAGAGAAGTACAAAAGAAGGCATGATGATTAACTTCGGAACTAACGACCACCCTGTGTGGTGTTACGTCCATCATAGGATGAAGAAATGAGTAAAGGCGCTTTATTGTATTTTGTAATAGGTGTAACACTGACAACTGCTTCGTATGCTTTCTTTGCTGAATGGACTCAGATGCCTATGCAACTAATGCAAGGAATGACACAACCACAACAACAGGTATCGCCTCTCGTGTGTGATTGTAGATGTAATTAGGCATTTTCTCTAGTTACCTAGCTAGTCAACTTTGTTTATACTCCTGTAAAGTTAAATTTTCTTCATCATCAGTACAAACATCTCGTTATACATTGATGCTTCTCTATTTCTAATACTACGCATTTTGTATGAGTCTTCATCATTAGGTGTTTTGTACTGTCTAGCTTTCCAAACCTTTGCAGGGTCAGAGTGTACAGACAACCTAGTGCGAGCATTGTTTATAGTTACTCCAACCTTTTCTGCAACCTCTTGTGCTGTTGCAGTAGTTCCATCATCAAGGGTGTATGTCTTGTAGTTCCCTTTGTTAGACATCCTCTAAAACGGAATGTCATCATTGAAAGCATCGTCTGCCTTAACAGGTGTAACAGGGTCTGCAGCAACAACAGGTGTGTGTTCTTGTTGAGGCGCACCTGCTCTACTATCTAACATCTGCAGCACGCCACCAAAACCAGAAAGAATCACCTCTGTAGTGTACACGTCAACACCTTCTTTATTCTGCCACTTACGAGTCTTTAGTTGTCCTTCGACATAGACCTTAGAGCCTTTGTGAAGGTACTGTTGTGCAATCTCTGCTAACTTACCAAAGATAACTACACGATGCCACTCAGTCTTCTCTTGTTGTTGACCTGTCTGCTTGTCTTTCCAAGACTCTGACGTTGCTATTGCAAGGTTTGCTATTGCTGCACCTGCAGATGAATACTTAACCTCTGGCTCACGACCAAGGTTGCCCACTAAAATTACTTTATTAACTCCACTCATTTTGTTCTCCGTTGTTTAATTTGGTTAGGGTTTTTTATCAGTACCCTAAAAACTGACATCGTTCGCCTTTAACTAACGAGGTGGGATGGCACATAACAGCCTAGTACCCCGATTACACAATACAAGTGATGAACTTTGTAATTTACATTCCTTCTTTGTCATCAAGAGGTCTCAAAGACTCTTTGATAATAACTTGCTCTTGACCGTCAAACGATTTCCAGATGTCGTTCTTCTGTCTTGAAGTCAACTCTTGCCATAACTGCTTGATGCCGTCAAACTCTGACTCACCTACTGATTCTTTGATTGCGTGTACATACTCATCACGCTCACCACTATCCCAGACAGGAATATCGGGTAAGTCTTCACCTGCATAAATATACAGACCTAATCCGTGTCTTGCAATACACTTTGTAATAGAGCGCTGAATAGCCGTATTTACGTTGAAAGAGGTAATCTTGTCCATTGGTATGGCTTTGTTCTTAAAGTCCAACACAGGCAAGTATTCGATGTGTTCTAGTCCTTCAATCGTTACACCTGTCTTCACCCATGCTGTCTTGCCATCGTGATGATAGTTCCAACCGTCTTCGTTCTCGTAAACAAAGTAGTTAGCTTCTGGATAGGCTTTCTTTAGTTCTGCCCATGCCCATGCCCATGATAAGTAAGTCAATCCGCCTTTAGACTCACATTGCTCATTGACGTTGATTCGGTTTAGTGTCTTAAATACGTTCATTTCGTACCCCAACTGAATAGACATCTACGCTTTGCAAGTCGTACAACCTCTGACAGTGCTGCAGATTTTGTCATGCCTTTCTCTTCTGCAATATCTGAAATGAAATCATAGTCATCTTTAGTTGCGTTTACACAGTAAGCCTTATCCCTACCCACAACAACATCTTTAGTGTGTCTGAATATTGTTGACTCTGCTAGAGTCATCACCTGTGCAATCTCTGGAACAGAAACTCCAGATGAGAACATTGCTTTAATCTTTTTCTTTTGTTGTGCTGTTAAGTTTTTTCCTCTACTCATGTTATTCTCCTAGTGTTATATAAAGTAAAAATGCAAAATACAGTATTGAGCATCCTATTAAAATATCGACCATTACCAACCCCCTCTTCGCAGTTCTTCGTTCATCTGTGAAGGTGTTGGCTCGTTCGGGTCTTCTTCTTCGTCACTGAAGTTCTCAGTGTTCGCCATGTAAGCATCGTATTCTCTTTTGTCTATCTCAGCGAATACGCCTGCTCGTTTCTCTTTGTACTCGTCATAACCTTGGTCATGGTCAATAACATCTTGCAGGTCTGGTTCTTGGTCGTTCATGTAGTCTGCAGGCTCTGTGTTGTCAACATTAATTAATTTCGGCATAGTCTGATTTCTCCCCAAAGTGTTCAAATACGAATCTGATTATTTTCTCTACTGTAAATCGCTCATCTAAGTGTCTAATTGTGATGTCGATACCGTAGATGCTGCCTTCGCCTTTTACATCGTCTACGTTGATAAACGCCCAGGTTGATAAACCTGCCAAGCTGCAAAGGTCATAAAGTTTCTGTGAATCCTCGAAAGTGTCTGTGTGTATTGTTATTAGCATTGTATTCTCCTAAATTAAGTTGTTGTTGATGCAGTGTGTCATGTACTTTGTGTAAACCCACTGGACCTCTTCAAGTGTGACATCGTTTCCGCGCAACTGCATAATGTCAGTTGTCTCTTGGATGTCGTTTGTGTACTGCGCCTCTTGATTTTGTAGTTCATCAAAAATCTTATTGAATGTTTGATTGTTCATTACGCTTCCTTCTCGCCTAATTCTACTAGGTCTACATTAATTGCCCTAACGCACTCATTGTAAGTATCCCAAGTAATTGCTTTTTCATCGTAGCGACCTCTTAACTTTCTAAGTGCTGAATGTAGGTTGTGGACTTTTTGTGTTGTCTGTCTGTGTGTCATTTTTGTTTCTCCGTTTTGTTTTAAAGTTAACTTCTTTTTCGATTGAAGTTGCCACATTATATCGAATCTTTTATAGAATGTAAAGTATTTTTATAAAAATATTTAAAATAATACTATTTGACACGGAGAGGTTTTTGACTATAATGATGCCAAGAAACAAAAAACCCCCGAAAGACTTAGAATCTGACGAGGGTTAAAATTAGGTGATGAAGCCACCTGTTGAAGATTATATCATATCTTCCTCTATTGGCAACTTCACCGACCCGACTGGTGATATGTCTGTCCAAATGGATTCACTCACACCAGAATAAAATAAAAGAGATTCATCAAATGGGTATGCTGTTGATTGATGTTAGATTAAGTCGTTAGGTTAAATGTAGGACAAAGCATTTCCTTTCGTTACGAACTTACTAGGGTAATACCTGTACAGTGTTTTAAAATCTAGCGCAGAGTTACAGTGGGTGAGTGCCAGTACATGGTAGCGATGAACTCTGAGTCACAAACGTAATAGTGTGACCATCCGATGAAGACTGCTTAGGTGCTTTATACGAATGTAAATCTCTCAAGGTTCTTAACTGAGCCTTGGGATTTCTTTGCCCCGATTTCCCCAACTAGATAACTTAACCGAATATAACACTGACTTGCTCTTGCTCTTAAAAAGGGTATTTATACCCCAGAGGAACGAAGTGACGAGCCTTACCCAAGTAGCATCGCTGTCCAACGAAGTTGGGGAAAAGCGAAACCAAACGAACGAAGTGGAGTGCGGAAGTTATTACTTATTAATCTAGTTTATTAACATTACTATATTGTTTTTTCTATATAATGTATTCTATGCTTATAAAATATCATGACATCAATTCAGAAATCAGAAAGTGTGGTTTAACCAGAACTCAAGTAGCAGACATCTTAGGTATCACCTATCAAGCACTACACATGAGAATTAAAAAGGACAAACCAGATATTCATCTGATTATTTATGCCTTGAGTAATTACTTCCAAGAGGTTAGTCTTAACCTTGAACAAAACAAAGAATACTTCAAGGACAAATAATGAATTGTTGCGGAATGAAAAGCGAATACAAGCACACTGACGATGAATGTAAAGTGGTTGTTGCTGCAGTAAGGAACTTAATTAGACAGATTGTTAGTATCGATGATAAAGAGTTTAGACAACAACTTGGTGAATCAGCTAAAGAGTTGTGCAACCAGTTATTGAGAGAACCAGATGAATGATTATGAACATCAAGTACAAAAGGCTATTGCTCAATATTTGGATTTACGTGGCGTTTGTTGGTTTGCCGTACCTAATGGCGGTCAGCGTAATAAGATTGTCGCAGCTAAACTAAAAGCAGAAGGTGTAAAGGCAGGCGTTCCAGATATTTGTGTTATTCATGATGGAATGGCTTACTTCCTAGAGGTTAAGAAGCCTAAGACTGCTAACAGCAACAAAGGACTATTAAGCAAGGTACAAAAAGAGTTCATTGCTAAGATTAAAGAATCAGGTGGTGAAGTAGCAGTAGTGTATTCAGTTGCAGATGTTATTGAAGCGTGTATTGATTGGAATATCAACGTGTTATGAGTAAGATTAGAGAATCAGCAAAAGGTCAAGCGTGTACTATCAGACTAGATGGCTGCAACGGTGGACCTAACAATGAAACAGTTGTCTTGGCTCATCTTAATAACGGTTCTATGGGTAAGAAAAGTTTAGATATTCACGGTGCTTATGCTTGTGCCAGTTGCCATGACCTGTTAGATTCTAGGACTCATGTGGGTTATCGCAAAGACTTCCTGCTGCTAACTCACCTAATGGGTATGAAACGAACACAAGAGATATTAGTTAGTAAGGGTTTGTTATGACTGTAGCAGAGAAAATTATCGCATTGATTGAATCATTGACAGAGTTCGAGGAAGACATTATCAAGATGTTAAAAGGGAAAAATGAAAAGGGTCATTGAACGCAAGAAAGAGAAGCGACATATCATCGAGTCTATGATTGTTAGTCACTTCAGTCAATTTCCAGAGGATGAGAAAGCGGTGATTGAAATAAAACAAGACAAAGATAATAGGTCCACCAAGCAGAACCGATTGTACTGGGAATGGATTAACGTACTAGGTACAGAAACTGGTTATACCAAAGACGAGATGCACACTATTCTCAGAGATAAGTTCTTAGGCTATAACGAGGTAACAACCAAGACAGAAGTCATCAAGGAACTACGCTCAACTACTAAATTAAAGGTGGGCGAGATGAAGGACTACCTAGAGCAGATTGATATCTTTGCTAGTGAGTATGGTATAGTGTTAATGAGACCAGATGATTTGTATTATGAATCAATGGGTTATACAGCACCAAACAGGAATTAGAATGACAGAACACGAAGAGGTTGAGTTAGACGAAGAAATGCAATTATTAAACAGCCTGCAGCAGACAGCATCAATTGTTGATTTCTGTGCAATGTACTATACTGCTCTATCTGTAATAGCAGAAGAAACCATGTCTGGAATGACTGTTGTAGAAGTACATAATGAAATGATTATTGAGAGACTAAACGAACACTCAGAGTTGGTAAACATAGTCAATAATTCAGAGGGCGAGGCAAGACACTGATGAATGATTTACCGATACTCATAGGCGATGGACTAAGTGACAAACAGGTAAGGTTTATAAACGCTTATTTGTCCAACTACTGCAATGTAAGCAAATCATGTACAAGTGCCTCTGTAGCAAGGTCAACGTATTATGAGTGGAAAAACAGGTCGGACAATTTTGCACAGGCGGTAGAACAGGCAGAAGAAGCACTAAAAGATAGGCTCGTTGATGAGATAAACAAACACATCTTTGAAGACAGAAACCCTATTGTGCTTAACAAGTTTGCACCTAAGATGCTCAAAGACAGAGGACTAGGTGATGAGAAGGACATTAACTTGACTGGCAATATGTCTAATGACAATGAAGTGATAGTTACTATTATTGATGGCGGTGAAGTAGAAGACTACGATGAAGGTTAACATTGATATAACCAAGAAGTTCCAACCGTTTATGAAACCTACCAGGTACAAGATTGCTTATGGTGGGCGAGGTAGTGGCAAGTCCTGGTCGATAGCACAGTTGCTTGTTGCTGCAGCGTGGAAAAACCCAGTAAGAATCCTATGCGCTCGTGAGATACAACGCTCTATTCAAGACTCAGTGCTGCAGTTGCTCAGTGATACTATTGTTCGCATGGAATTACAAGACTACTTCGATGTGCAGCGCACTCAGATACTAGGCTCTAATGGCAGCAGGTTCTTGTTTGAAGGACTAAGGTCCAACATTACTAAGATTAAGTCTATGGAAGGACTGGACATAGTTTGGATTGAGGAAGCTGAGAGCGTTACATACACATCATGGGAAACTCTGATACCTACTGTTCGTAAAGAAGGTAGTGAAATCTGGTGTTCATTCAACCCTAATGACGAGATGGACGATACATACATTCGCTTTGTAGAGAACCCACCAGAGGATTCATACAGCGTTAAGGTCAACTACAATGACAACCCTTTTTTTCCTAAAGAACTAGAGCGTGAGCGTATTGCACTCAAGGCAAAGAACGAAGACTTATACAACCATGTCTGGGAAGGTGAAGTCCTGTCTAATAGAGATGGTGCTTACTTCGCTAAGTTCATTGATGATAATCAGATATTAGACTTCCCTATTGAGCCTGGTATTCCTGTTGATACATACTGGGATTTAGGTATGGCTGATTCCACTGCTATCTGGTTTGTTCAACGTATTGGTACTGAGGTTCGTGTGGTCCATGCTTATGAGAACCAAGGTGAAGGCTTACAGTTTTATGTCAACTACATCCATGACTGGCGAAACAAGAACCAGGTGACTATGGGTACTCACTTCGCACCACATGATATTAGCGTGAGAGAATTAGGCACTGGTGTATCAAGACTAGAGTCAGCACGTAAGATGGGCATTAACTTTAGGATAGCACCTAAGCTAACGATAGAAGATGGCATACACGCAGTAAGACAGTTGCTGCCTAAGTGTTACTTCCACAAGACAGAGTGCAAAGAAGGACTAATGGCACTTAAACGATACCGCAAAGAGTTCGATGAGAAGAAAGGTGTGTACAAGACGAGTCCACTTCATGACTGGTCTAGTCACTTTGCTGATGCGTTCCGTTACTTTGCAGTGTCGTATAGAGCAGAAAGACCTAGAGCAATGGCAGCACAACCTAAAGCAGATATGTCATGGATGCA
>OBJC01000135.1_pt1 | contig 12995 bp, 13 predicted proteins | sample 1481521 | NCBI WGS metagenome assembly OBJC01 (sample SAMEA2341961, study PRJEB22496) | metagenome | biome: marine; feature: hydrothermal vent; material: water | place: Pacific Ocean | collected 2011/2012 | reverse complement strand
GCCTGAGCCAGTGCCTGAGCCAGAGCCCGCGCCAGAGCCCGCGCCAGAGCCCGCGCCAGAGCCAGAGCCCGCGCCAGAGCCGGTGCTCACATCGGTAGAAAATCCAGATGCCATCCCGATAATTCCCGTCGATTGCACCCCGCGCGAACGGTTTGACCTGTTCCGAGCATGGCTTGAGTCAGGCGGTGCCCGCTACGAGGTTTGGTCCAAAGACTGCATATTTCTGTCTGCCGATCCCCCCACTCTGAAGTTGGAGTACCCTGTTGGCTTTCGGGCCAATCACGTGTCTGCGACCCACACCGACGCCCGCTTATTGAGGGGAGTGGCCACGTTTTTTGAGGGGTGCTCGCGGGTGACTGTACGACACAGAGAGGCCGACAGTGCCAGAATGACTCACCGCGAGACTGTGGCTCATAAAGCGGCCTTAGCCCAGGCTGAGCTTGAACAGCTGGTGGCTGATAATACAGATATAAAGGCCATTATTTCTCATTTTGATGCTGCGATTTTGTCGGTCCACGCCGACTATCGCGCACCGATTCCCCCGGTCTTGTCCGGCGAAGAGTATTGATGATGCAGACCATCGACCCCCTCAAGGCCGCGATCATTCAACTCAAACGTTTTCCAGGTGTGGGTGAGCGCAGCGCCACACGATTGGTGTACTGGCTTTTGCGCCAAGCCCCGCATGTAGCGGCTGAAATCGGTTCAGCCCTCATCGCCTTGCCAGCAGCCATGATCCGGTGCACGACCTGTGGCGATGTATCCGCGGTCGACCCCTGCCCAATGTGTACAGACGTCAAACGAGAGCCGGGGATATTGTGTGTGGTCGAGCGTCCGCAAGACGTCAAGGCCATCGAGGCTGCCGCAGAGTTTCGCGGTCGATACCACGTTTTGGGCGGAGCGATAGCACCCTTGGACGGTGTTGGGCCAGATCAACTCAATATTTCGTCTTTATTGGCCCGGGTAGGCCCTGAGAACGTCGTCGAAGTCATCATTGCCACCGATCCAGATGTAGAAGGTGACGCGACGGCCTTGTATCTGGCCAAGCTCTTGGGGCCGCTCGATGTGCGTGTCACCCGTTTGGCCCACGGCATTTCAGTGGGCACAGAGATCGAGTATGCGGATCGCAGCTCGGTCGCCCGAGCGATCACAAACCGCCAAGAGATGTGAGCGACTGCGGGGCTAGATGTCCCGCCCCTTGAATTGCGCCGTGATGTAGTCGGTGTTCATTTGGGCGATCACATCCAGGCTGATCGACTTTGGGCAAGCCAATGTGCATTCGCCAAAGTTGCCGCAGTGTCCGAAATCTTCCGAGTCCATCTGGCTCACCATCTTGTCTACCCGGAGGTAACGCTCAGGTTGGCCCTGAGGCAGCAGGCCCAAGTGGGTGATTTTTGCCCCTGTGAACAGCATGGCAGATGCGTTGGGGCAGCTGGCTACACAGGCACCACAACCAATGCAGGTCGCGGCATCAAAGGCACGGTCGGCCTCGACTTTGGCCACTGGAATGGCGTTGGCATCGGGTGCAGAACCTGAGCGAGCGGTGATAAACCCGCCGGACTGGATGATGCGGTCGAAAGACGAGCGATCGACGACCAAGTCTTTGATGACTGGAAACGCTTTGGCCCGGAAGGGCTCGATCACGATCTCGTCGCCATCGCTGAACTCGCGCATATGAAGCTGGCAGGTGGTTGTGCGTGCTTTATGACCGTGGGGTTGGCCATTAATCATGCAGCCGCATGCACCACAGATGCCTTCCCGGCAGTCCGATTCAAAGGCGATGGGCTCGCGGCCTTCGGCTTCAAGTCCGTCATTGACCACATCGAGCATTTCGAGAAAAGACATATCCTCGAGGACGTCGGTGGCATCGTAGGTCTCGAAACGACCTTTGTCTTTGGGGCCTTTTTGGCGCCAAACATGTAATTTGAGGTTCATTTGTAGCTCCGCTGGCTGGGCTTGACGTGGTCGAATTCGAGGGGTTCTTTGTGAAGCGTTGGTTTTTTATCAACACCATTGAACTGCCAGGCGGCGACATAAGCGAAGTCATCATCGTTTCGCTTGGCCTCGCCTTCTTCTGTTTGGTGCTCGAGTCGGAAGTGACCGCCACAGGATTCTTCGCGGTGTAGGGCGTCGCCCACTTTTAGCTCGGCGAATTCCAAGAAGTCGGCGACCCGGCCAGCTTTTTCGAGAGACTGGTTGAGGTCAGCACCATCGCCAGGGACGGAGACGTTGTTCCAGAACTCATCGCGAATTGCCGGGATGCGTTCGAGGGCTTCTTCGAGGCCCTCTTTGGTGCGCGCCATTCCGCATTTTTCCCACATCAGGTGGCCGAGCTCGCGGTGGAATGAGTCAACAGAGCGCTTACCTTTTACGTTCAGCAGCTTGTTGACCCGCCCCTTGACGGTCTCTTCGGTCCCCTTGAACTCGCTGCTCTCAGCATCGTTCTTTCGTGGGCCGACCTCGGCGAGGTAGTGGCCGAGTGTGTACGGGATGACGAAATATCCATCGGCCAGCCCTTGCATGAGCGCTGAGGCCCCCAAGCGGTTTGCGCCGTGGTCGGAGAAGTTGGCCTCACCGAGCACAAACAGTCCGGGGGTGTTCGATTGGAGGTTGTAGTCTACCCAAAGCCCGCCCATTGTGTAGTGGATGGCTGGGTAGATGCGCATGGGCTCGGTGTAGGGGTTTGCACCGGTAATGCGCTCGTACATTTCAAACAGATTGCCGTACCGGGCGGCGACTTCTTCTTGGCCCAAGCGGCCGATGGCCTCTTTAAAGTCCAAATAGACGCCACGACCATTGAAGGCCACGCCGCGTCCTTCGTCACAGGACAATTTAGCGGCCCGAGAGGCCACATCCCGAGGGACCAAGTTGCCAAAGGTCGGGTAGCGCCGCTCGAGGTAATAATCGCGGTCCTCGTCGGGGATTTGGCTTGGGTGCCGGCCCACAGCGGCCTTATCGTTGTTCCAACAATCTTTTGCGTCTTTGGGTACCCACACGCGTCCATCGTTTCGGAGAGACTCGCTCATTAAGGTGAGCTTGGATTGGTGGTCGCCGGAGACGGGAATACACGTGGGGTGAATCTGGGTGTAGCAGGGGTTGGCAAAGAGTGCCCCGCGCTTGGCTGCGCGCCATGCGGCTGTGACATTCGAGCCCATGGCATTGGTCGAGAGGTAAAACACATTTCCGTATCCACCGGTGGCCAAAATGACGGCGTCGGCGGCATAGGATTTGATCTCTCCAGAGATGAGGTCTCGGGTGATGATGCCCCGTGCGTGGCCATCGATGGTCACCAAGTCCAGCATTTCGTGACGGGGGAACATGGTGATGTTCCCCGCAGCGACTTGAGCGGCATGGCCCGAATAAGCACCCAATAGCAACTGCTGACCGGTCTGGCCCCGGGCGTAGAATGTACGACTGACGAGGGAGCCACCAAAGGAACGGTTGGCCAACAGTCCACCGTATTCACGGGCAAAGGGCACACCTTGGGCGGCGGCCTGGTCGATGATGTTGACGCTCAGTTCGGCCAAGCGGTAGACATTGCTCTCGCGGGACCGAAAGTCGCCACCTTTGACCGTGTCGTAAAAGAGCCGGTAGACCGAGTCGCCATCGTTTTGGTAGTTCTTGGCGGCGTTGATGCCACCTTGAGCCGCGATGGAGTGCGCCCGGCGGGGGCTGTCCTGGAAACAGAAGTTCTGGACATTGTAGCCAAGCTCGCCCAAGGTCGCCGCTGCCGAAGCACCCGCGAGCCCTGTGCCCACCACGATGACCGTGTACTTGCGCTTGTTGGCTGGGTTGACGACTTTGATGTCGAATTTATGGCGAGACCACGCGGAGTCGATGGGGCCGGTGGGTGCGTTGGATTTCAGTTCAATGCTCATCTTGTCCCCCTTTTAGTTCAAGTAGCCGGCCATGACGGCCACAGGAATCGAGCAGTTGCCGATGGTGATAATAAGGCCGACGACCATCGCTACCTTGCGGGCGATGAGGTCAAACCTGGGATTTCCGAAGCCCAAGGTGCGGGTCATGGACCAAACGCCGTGGGTAAGGTGCAAGCCCAAGAACACTTGAGCGACAATGTAGAACACGCCGACCAGTGGGTTGGCGAAGCCGCCGATCACGTTTTGGTATGCGAAGCAGGTGAACACGCCGTTGATATCGGCACAGTGCTGAAAGCCGCCTTCGAAATATCCCACGGTGAAGTGGAGCAAGTGGAAGACGATGAAGGCACCGACAATCATGCCGCCGACGCGCATGGTGCGGACAGCGTAGCGCTCGTCAAACCAAGAACGTTTTTTGTAGGCGACTGGGCGGGCACCCTTGGCGGCGATGGTCAGCTTGACCGCGCTCCAAATATGAGCACCGATGGCGCCGAGTAGGCCCAGGCGTGCAACCCAAAGCGGGCCTTGGTTTCCTTGCATCATCGCAGCATAGGTATTGAGGGCATCGGCGCCGATAAAGATTTGGAGGTTTCCGACCATGTGGGCGAGGACGAAGCCCACCAACATGAGGCCAGAAGCCGCCATCACTATTTTTTGTCCGATGGTGGATCGCAGGAATCTGCTTAACCAGCTCATGCATGAACTCCGTAAATGTTTGACCGAGGGATATGTTGGTCGGTGCGAGGGGGTAACCGTTCGGCCCGACTGGGCAAGCGCAGGCAAGCGTCGTTAGATGATTGATGACCAGGAGGTTTGCATGCCACGGGTAGTTATCGATGCCATGGGGGGCGACCTCGGCCTGGCGGTCAATATCGAGGGTGTGGCTCAACTCAGTTTGGAAGACGATAATATCCAGATGGTTTTGGTCGGTGATGTTGGCCAAGTCACCGGAGCGCTTAGCGAGCACCGACACAATCCGCGAAAAATTCAAGTTCGCCACGCCGGGCCTGCGGTGGCCATGGCGGATGATCTCTCCGCCGGGCTTGACCCTAATTGCTCGATTGCGGTGGCCATGGCGGCCCTCGCTGGGGGGCAAGGCGAGGCATTGGTGAGCGCTGGACACACCGGGGCCACGATTTTGGCTGCGAGCAAGCACCTGGAGCGTTTTCCAGGCATCCGCCGAGCCGCTTTGGCTGCTGTGCATCCGACTGAGCGTCGTCATGGTCCCAAAGGCGACCCTTTCGCCCTTTTACTCGATGTGGGTGCGACCCTGAGCGCCACCACAGAGGACCTCATCGGCTTTGCGGTCATGGGGGCAGCGTATGCACAGGTGATTTCGGACAACCCCTCGCCAACGGTCGCGTTGTTGTCGAACGGTATCGAGGCGTCCAAGGGCACCAAGGCCATCCGCGCTGCACATCAGGCGTTGCTAGATCATCCTGGGGTCAATTTTACGGGCAATGTCGAAGGCTTGGATTTGCCCCGAGGGACCGCAGATGTTGTCGTCACTGACGGTTTTGTGGGGAATGTGGTTCTGAAGATGCTCGAGGGCGTGACAGAAGTAGCAGCCGATCTAGCGAAAGATGCCTATGAGCGAAAATTTTTATGGCGTTTGGGGTTGACCATGCTCGGCGGTGATCTGCGGCAACTGAGCGGGTTGACCGATTGGAAGGAGTACGGGGGCGCACCCTTGCTGGGCTTTGAAGCTGTCATCATCAAAGCGCATGGGCGATCTAATGCGCGTGCTGTTCGAAACGCGATCAAGGTGGCAGCCAAGGCGGTAGAGCGTGATCTCTCTGGTAAAATTCGCCTTGGATTATCAATGATCGAATAGGCGGTTTTTCGCCTTGGTCCGAGAGACTTGGCCAAACGAGGCCTTCGGCACGAAAAATCGTTCGGCGGGGTCCGCTCATCCCGGATAGGGCAAATGGACTCGTTTACCGGAGCCGAACCCATGGCAGACAATCCCGTTCTATTTGAGATCACCGACGCTCACCTCGACACTGGCTTACGCCGCTTTCCTGTGGGCCGTGTCCGAACCAGCCGGGTCGACCCCACCGACGGTGTCTCCTATGTGGGCTACCCCGTCGCAGATTTGGCCAACCTTGATCCCGAAGCGGCCATTTACCTGTTGTTCAATAAGGAGCTCCCCTCCGACGAACAGCTCGTCGCCTTCAAGGCAGACCTCGCCTCGAGAGCGGTTGTGAGCCCAAAGGTTATCGAAATCCTCTCGGCCCTTCCGCTTGATGGTCACCCCATGGAGTGGTTGATCAATGGCCTCACCTTGTTGGGAATGACCGGCAAAACAGGTGACTTCAAAACCGATGGCCTCAATCTTGTCGCTCGCTCTGCTGAGTTGATCGCCGCTATTTTTCGGATTCGATCAGGCTGGGGTGCACCCATCGCCTCAGACCCGAGTCTGGGTTTGGTTGAAAACTTCGTCCATATGATGGGCGTTCCCGGTGCCGATGCCGAAAAGCTCACCAAGCTCCTTCGTACATTTTACATTCTTCATATGGACCACGGCGGTGGCAACCTCTCTACCTTCACCGGTAAGGCTGTGGCCTCGGGTCATGCAGACCAGTACACCAGTTTAGCCGCCGCGATGGGCGGGCTGTACGGGCCACTTCATGGTCGTGCCAACCAAGAATGCCTGAATTTTGTGAAGACGGTCGGTACCACCGATCCCGACGCCATCGAGAAGTTTGTTCGTGAGACCCTCGCTGGGGGCGGAAAAATCTTTGGCTTTGGTCACGCGGTTTTACGGGCCGAAGACCCCCGGGCCACGGTTCAGTATGCTTTGGGCAAAGAAATATGCGGCGACGACCCGCTGTTTAAGACCGCTCTTGCCATGCGTGAGCGCGCGGTGGCGGTGCTCAAAGAGAACCCGAAGATTTCGAATCCGTACCCCAATGTCGACGCTATTTCTGGCACCTTGCTCAACGCGAGTGGCCTGACCGATTCCGATTATTACACTTTGCTGTTTGGTTTTGCGCGCATCGCGGGAATCACGGCACAGATCGTCGACGAGCGCGTTCACATGCGCAATGGCCGCGGGGTGCCGATTTACCGGTGCTCTTATGTTGCCGAAAACCAAGATCCACGGCGTTTGAGCTAAAGCCAAAACCATTTCACTGAAACCGATAGGTACACGATGAAACTGCACGAGTATCAAGCAAAAGACCTTCTGCGCGCCAATGGCGTCAAGGTTCCTCCTGGCATTGCTGCCACCACCACTGATGATGCGGTCACCGCCGCCAATACACTCGGCGGAGACTTTTGGGTTGTGAAAGCCCAAGTTCATGCAGGGGGTCGGGGAAAGGGACGATTTAAAGAGATCGATTCTGAAGAGACCCTTGCGCGGGTGCTCGTTGGCGCCGCTGACGTTCCCGGAAAAGGCGGCGTGCAACTTTGTCGCAGCATCGATGACGTTAATGCGGCGGCTGCGATGATGTTGGGCAACACCCTGGTCACCAAGCAGACGGGTGCTGAGGGCGTGGTTGTCAAGACTGTGCTCGTCACCACTGGCGCAGACATCGAACGTGAGATTTATGCCGCGGTGTTGTTGGACCGTCAGGAGTCAAAGTTGGTGCTGATGGTGTCATCCGAGGGTGGCACTGAGATCGAGGAAGTGGCTGAGGACAACCCCGATGCCATTCTCAAAGCACATATTGACCCAGCTGTAGGCTTGGGTGATTGGCAATGTCGCCAACTGGCTTTTCAGCTTGGCTTGACCGGTGCAGCTTTCAAGGATGCTTGTCGCCTGTTTAAGGGCTTGTACAAGACCTATTTGGCCGCCGATTGCTCCATGTTGGAGATCAACCCGGTCATCATCACATCTGAGGGCGAGGTCATCGCACTCGACGCGAAGGTCGATATCGATGACAACGCGGGCTTTCGTCAGAAAGAGATCGTGGCGATTGCGGACACCAGCGAATTGGATGCCTCAGAGGTCGAAGCGGCCGAGTTCAATCTGAACTTCATCAAACTCGACGGAAACATTGGTTGCATGGTCAACGGTGCCGGACTCGCGATGGCCACGATGGACATCATCAAGTTGTACGGTGGCGAACCTGCGAACTTCCTCGATGTTGGGGGCGGCGCCAAAGTTGATCAAGTCAAAGCGGCTTTCAAGATTATCTCAGGCGACCCAAGCGTGAAGGCCATCATGGTGAACATCTTTGGCGGCATCATGAAGTGTGATGTGATCGCTGAGGGCGTGATTGCCGCGGTCAAGGACATCGGCTTGGAGCTACCGTTGGTGGTTCGCCTCGCTGGCACCAATGTTGAGCTGGGTAAAAAGTTGCTTCAAGACAGCGGCTTGCCCATCCACACTGCAGATTCAATGGCAGATGCGGCCAAAATTGCCGTCCAATCCATCCAGGGAGCGTAAAAATGGCGATTTTAGTCGACAACAACACACGGCTTATTTGTCAGGGTATCACTGGCGGGGCAGGCTCTTTTCACTGCGGCCAAATGATGGACTATGGCACCAACCTTGTTGGGGGTGTCACCCCAGGAAAGGGCGGGCAAGTCTTCAATGGTTCGGTGCCCATCTTCAACACGGTGCAAGAGGCTCGAGATGAGGTCGACGCCAACGCGTCGGTGATCTTCGTGCCGCCACCTTTCGCAGCAGACGCGATTTGTGAAGCGGTAGATGCGGGTATCGAGTTGGTTATCGTCATCACCGAGGGTATTCCGGCCAACGATATGGTCAGGGTTTGGTCGTATATGCAGGGCAAAAATACCCGCATGATTGGGCCAAACTGTCCGGGCATCATCACCCCAGAGCAATGCAAGATCGGCATCATGCCTGGCCATATCCATGCTGTGGGTCGGGTTGGTGTGGTCAGCCGCTCAGGCACGCTCACCTACGAGGCGGTCGGCCAGCTTTCGGCTGTGGGCTTGGGTCAATCGACATGTATCGGCATCGGTGGTGACCCCATCATCGGTACCAACCACACCGACGCGCTGAAGTTATTCAACGACGACCCTGACACCGATGCCGTCATCATGATTGGCGAGATTGGTGGGACCGCTGAAGAAGAGGCGTGTGCGTGGGCCAAGGAAAATATGACCAAGCCTGTTGTGGGATTCATCGCGGGTGCCACAGCGCCTCCAGGCCGGCGTATGGGCCATGCCGGGGCGATTATCTCAGGGGGCCAAGGTACCGCAGAGGCCAAGTTCGCTGCGATGGAGGACGCTGGAATCCATGTGGTTCGCAGCCCTTCAGATATGGGCAAAAAGATGAAAGAAGTGCTCGGATTGTAGGGTTTTTCCACAGCGTCGTCCACAAAGGGCCTCCGATGATTCGGGGGCTTTTTACTGCCTTATCGCCGGGGAATAAATAAAACCCTCATGTGTTTTCCATATCGACACTTGACACTGCTTGCATTTGCGAGCATCTTCCGGCCGAACACACGAGGTGATTCATGGAAAACCTGTTTAATCCCGTCCTTTTTGATGCATTGGTGACCGTTGCGCTGTGTGCTGGCGTGTTGACCATCAGTGGGCTGACTTTGTGGCTTTTGCCTTGGTCAGATCAATCCATCCGAACGATAGACAAAGCCCTCAACCCGGTCGACCTGACATCTGAGAGCATTCCAGTATTTCGCCTGAGTCACTCGGTGGTTCCGGGGCGCTGAGCGTCTACCGGTTATGGTGGGGGCCACGGAGGTCTCAGATGATCAAGGGTATTTATTTGGGGTGGCTCATCGTTTTGGTGGGCTGTGGTGGCCAGAAATCAGAAGACGGATCAGAGGCTGACACTGCCGAAACAGATGCCGACGCCGATGCAGACGCCGACGCCGACGCTGATGCGGACGCCGATGCCGATGCGGACGCCGACGCCGATGCCGACCCCGGCCCGCTTTTGATTCTCAATGTGAGCACGGGCTTTGATCACGCGTGTGCGCTCAGTGTCTCAGGAACAGCCCATTGTTGGGGCAAAAATGATGAAGGCCAGGCATCACCACCGGTCGATACTTTCTTTCAGATTTCAGCCGGCGCTACCCACACCTGTGGGCTGAGATCCACCGGAACCGTCTCTTGCTGGACCACCGCCACCACGGGCATCAGCGAGCCGCCACCCGAGGTTTTTCAAACTGTATCCAGCGGAAAGAGCCACAGTTGCGGCATCGATCGCGATAGTCAGCTCCATTGTTGGGGCGCGAACAACCTCAACCAGGCCACCGTTCCAGAGGCTGCGGGCTATCGTTTTGTAGCCGCCGGGGGTATGCATACCTGTGCCATCGATCTTGGCGGAACCGCCAGTTGCTGGGGACAAGACAATGGGGATGGTCGGCTTTTTCCTCCTGCTGTGGGGTTGGTCTCTTTCTCAAGCGGTATGGCCCATAACTGCGGTCTCGATGCGGCAGGATCATTATATTGCTGGGGGAGTGACGAGTTTGGAGAGTCCACACCACCCACGGGCACCTATACAGCCGTGACGGTCGGTGGCCAGCACAGTTGCGCGATCGATAGCTTTCAAATGGCGACATGTTGGGGCCGCAATCAAAAGGAGCAAACCACTGTTGCTCCGGGCCAGTACACCTCAATTTCAGGGGGCCGGGCTCACACCTGCGCGGTGAACTTACAGCAGGCGGTGGTTTGCTGGGGTGAAAATGCCGCAGGTCAGAGCACCCCGCCTGTCACGGGCTCTAGTTTTCCCGTCGATACTGGTGAAGCGGACACCGGCGGATGGATTAAATAATTTTTGGCGCTGCTCGCATGAGCTAAACTTCGCGAGAGCGGAGGATTTATGCCCACAGCCCGGAATGCTGCCTGCCCTTGTGGTAGCGGTCAAAAGTTTAAACGTTGTTGTGGTGCGGCCGGTGGCAAGCCGGCGGAGGCCGGCGCCAATGTTGAAGACAGCTTGGGAGCACCGTCGGGTGCGGCTTGGCGGGGCCCTGCACTGCTCATGGCTATCGCTGTGGGAGCGGGAGCGGCCATGGGCGCTTGGCGGGAGTCGATGGCCGATGGGATTGCTGTTGGTTTTGCACTCAGCCTTGGTGTCATCATGTATTTGATGGCCCGCAATCCACCCGAAGGAAAGGGCACGGAGGGTGGTGCTGCGATTAACTACGGCATGGGACGGAAAAAAAGCAGTTCCAAAGACAATAAAAAGCCACCGAATCGTCGTCAAAGACGCCAGAAATAACGGGCTTAAGCGTCGCCGACGGCTGGCGATTCGATCATCATAATGGCAGCCTCTGCGCTCATGCCTTCATTGATGATGCTCTCGATGCCTGGAAGATACTCGTCGACCACAAGCACATTGTGATGGACCAAACTCTGAAACAGGTCGCGGGTGAACAGGTCAGACTTGGATTGCACCGATGTCTTGAATCGAATTTCACCTTGGAGCAGGTCAAATTCAAAGTTTCCGATGTTCAATCCATGATTGGCCCGGTGCAAAAATAGGCCCATTTGAGACCACATGCTCTCGGGAACATGGGTGCCAAGGATGGAGTAAAACAGAAAGTGCTCAGACTCTTCTAAGACAACTGCGAGACAATCCCATTCACCATTGTCTCCTTTGAAAGCTGTTTGGATGACCGTGTCGGAGATGGGGTGAATATCCCAATCATCGATTTGGAAGTATGCCATCGCCTTTTCAAGAAGTGGGCCCATGAGTTCTCCTTTGGGGTGTCATATTCGCTTCAGGCGACCAAAGCCATCAACGCCTACTTTGTCCGGGTGTGCGGCTGCGATAGGATGGGCGCGAGGTGTCCATGTTCTCTCTATTTATTATGCCAGCGCTCTTGTCTTTATCGGCCTGCTCCCAATCAGGTATAAACAAGAAAGTGGGGCCGCCGCCCCTGTTTGTTTCGTCTACTGACCCCCACTTCATCAAGCGAGGTCAGTATTTGGCAGAACATGTTGCCCGTTGTATCAGTTGCCACTCTGAGCGGGATGCTGAAGTGTTTTCGGGTCCCGTGGTGGCGGGTACCGAGGGGATGGGTGGCCAAAGCTGGCCATTGTCCGGCGGACATCTGGGGCTGTTGACTGCAGGAAATCTCAGCCCGACAGGTATCGGTGAGTGGTCTGATGGTCAGGTTTTATACGCCATGACTGCAGGGGTGCACAAAGACGGTCATGCGCTTTTTCCGGTCATGCCCTACCCTGCTTTCTCACAAATGACCGAGTCTGATGCCAAGGCGGTCGTGTCTTATCTCCGAACATTGGCGCCGGTGAAGGACGACCCGATTCCACGGCGCTTGTCGGTGGTATCAAGGCGAGTGGCCAATCGGTGGGCGGCATCTCCCCTGTGGTCAGATCCGCCTGGATTGAAGGATATCTTGGCCCAAGGAGAGTATCTCAGTCGCACGGCGGGATGTACGGATTGTCATAGCCAACAAGACGATCACAAGGTTGTGCCAAAACTCATGTTCGGCGGTGGGGTTGCGTTCAAGATGAGCATGGGCACCGCCATCTCCTCGAATATCAGCCCCGCAGACGGCTATGGGCTTGGATATTGGTCCGAGGAGGACTTTCTAAACAAGTTTCGCGCCTATCGTGAGCCTGCTGCCTTGGGCGTCGAGGCGGGACCGGGTGCCCCAAATACGGTCATGCCATGGTTTGACTACGCAGGGATGACGGACGAGGACCTGAAGGCTGTTTGGGCCTATTTGTCCGCTCAAACACCCATCGATAATGAAGTCACGCAGACATGGATTGCTCATTAATATTCGAGGAGTGCTCTTGACACTGCACAAAGCGCCTCGAATATGGTACATCTAGGACAGTCACCCCTGCTGAGTGTTCACTCGGCGGTCCCCATCAGTCCATGTTCGAGGTTCATAATGCGAAGCCTTTTGAAGTCCGGTATCCGGCGTATCACCCGCGATGATTCATCGACAGACAAGCCTGTGTTTCCGCGGGGGAGTCATCAAGCCACAGTGATTGCGGTCGCTGCGGCCAAAGGTGGTGTGGGTAAAACCACCACGGCGGTCAACCTCGCCAGCGCGCTCGTGCGTACTCAAGGCTTGAAGGTGCTGTTGATCGATGTCGACCCCCAAGGGCATGTCTACACCGCGATTAAAAAGCAGGTACACCCAGGCGGTGGGGCGCTGTCTAGCGTACTGACCGATGAGGGCGGCGGCCGCGAGGTCATGGAGA
>OBJC01000134.1_pt1 | contig 13147 bp, 10 predicted proteins | sample 1481521 | NCBI WGS metagenome assembly OBJC01 (sample SAMEA2341961, study PRJEB22496) | metagenome | biome: marine; feature: hydrothermal vent; material: water | place: Pacific Ocean | collected 2011/2012 | reverse complement strand
AACATCACCCAACGGGGAAACCAAGTAGACCGCCCCTTGAACACCTGACGGTACGCGGGGGCCCCCACTATCCAGCCACCGACCAACACAAGCAACAAGAGCCGCATCTTCCATCGCGGCGTTTCGCTTGCAGGCTGCGGCATCATTTTCACCTTTATTGGTATTGAAACGCCGTGAGACGAACCGGTGCACCGATACGCTGTTCGTTTCGAATCAGCCCCATAACCAACTCATATCGGCCTGCCTCGGCAGACTTGGGCGGCCGAACGCCATATTCATCTTTTATGATCTGCCCCATGGTCCAACGGGATGTGGGCCATGCCCAGTCACAATGCTCATGGTCCGCCCACCACATCGACGCTGGCCGGTGCGGCAAGGACTTCATCCGCTGATAGATCCAAAGGTCGTCTTGAATGGACTCAGCCAAAGTCCACCAAGTCTCCACCCAGACCGTACGCCGCTCCATCGGAAGCGCCGGGCGCATCCGGAAACCGATCAACTTCATCGGACCCCAGGAAATAGGCTCAATGACCGCGTCGGGCGGTACCGCGTCGACGACACACCCTGGAGGAGCCTCCTCCAAAGGCCCAACGCTTGCCCTCTTTAAGTCAAGCAATTCACCCGCCACAACCATGGGCTCACGGGCTGGAGGTGCGGGTAAATCCACACGCGCGACGCCATTTGAAATATGTACCGCAGTGCCCAACTCCTTTGAAAGATCCCGAAAGCGAACCAGACTACGTGCCGCTGAATTACCCTGAGCTGGCCTGGAAAAGCCGTAATCAAGATCGATTGGACTCATCTCCACACGATGGACGCCCGCATGGTCGAAATCCAAACGAAACACACCCGACCGGGCCATTTCTCCATTGGCATGAGAGTCGAAAAGAAGGTTTCCTGCGTCGTACAAAATAGGGCGGCCGTCCACGATCTCCACACCTTGTAGTTGATGGGCTGAGCTCCCTAAAATAGCATCGGCACCCGCACGAATTAGCGCCGCCCCCAATCGTCGGGTCGCCTTAGAAGGCCGGGACTTCCTATTTTTACCCCAGTGCATGGCAACAAACACAACATCGGCCTCTGCTTTTGCCTGAGTGATCGCAGGTCCGAGCACCGCCATTGCAGCCGCAACATCTCCTTTAGAAACATGGCATGTCCCCGGTTTAGATGCCCCCGCGCCAAAAATTCCCAGGGTGGTGTCCGCCGAAACAAAGCCCACCCTTACACCCTTTCGTTCGATAAACACAGGGCTGCACGCCTGGGCGAGGTTTTCGCCTGTTCCAACACCAAGCACACCAGCTGCATTCAAGATGCCCGCCTGTTCGACCAATGCATCGGCCCCGTAATCCCCAGCGTGATTATTGGCGGTCCCCACAACGTCAATGCCTGCGTCTACCAATACTTGGACTTGCTCTCGCCGCCCCCGAAAATAGAAGGGAACTGGCTCCGATTTGGGCACAGCTAGGTCGCCCCCATCGGCAAGGACACATTCCAAGTTTACAAAGGCCAAGTCGGCATCGAAAAGCCCACTCAGTTGACCCAGCGCATCCTTCGAGCCCTTTGCCCCAGTAATACCGTTTTGCCGACGGCCGAGGTTCGTGTCTCCCCCGAACACTAAACTGAGGCGTTGCTTTATGTCAGGCTCAAAGGTCGAAGGTGTCACACCCGGTGCTTCTATGACACCAATCGACACCCAATGCCCAGGGAATGGGGGCGCCTTGATCGACTCGCCTTCCGGCGTCAGCAAACGAATAGACACCCAATGTCCACGACGCTTCGCCAATACAGAGTCTTCTACTTCAAAGGTGACTCGGGCAAGCGCACCCGTCAAAGGGCCCAAACTCAAGGGTTCCAAATCGATGGCCTTGGCGCCATCGGTCGGGAACAACTTCAGCGCAAAGCCAGCAGCTTGAGAGCGGACCCCAGGTGAAAACCAAAATTCCGCCAACGCCTTGCGCTCTCCCACTCGGGTCACGGACGACGCCACAAGCTCACTGCCATCTCGAAAGCTGACGCTCACCCGTGAGACTGGAAGAAGCGCCTCCCCACCCGAGACCCACTGAACTTCAACAGCCGGAGAAGAACAGCCGGAAAGAAAAGCCAGGACATAACCAGCGAAAATTACAAACCTCGACATCATCAACCTCGGGCCGTCATGCCTCTTTAATCGCCACCATTAAAAAAAGGGCCCCACGAGGGCCCCTCTTTGTTGCAGCTACACCGCTCAATCACAAACAGTGAGCCCACCATAAGTCACCCGCACAGTGTCTCCCTCGTCGGGAATCCCTTCGTCGAAGAACACGGTGTTGTCCGCCTCGTCATAGTGCCACCCAGTCAACCGTTCAACACCGTTCACATACACGTGAATGGTGCTGGGTGCGGGCGTAGCGGCCAACTCAAAGGCAGCGACCTGGACAGAGGCGGCAGCCAACATCGACAAGTTGCTGGGGGTTGCCCAATCGGAACAGATCGAGAGGAATACCCCGTCGGTGGCCATCACCGGCTGATAGTAGCCATCACCAGCATCAGCTGTGGCACATCCGCCCGGATAATCTCCAGCGATCGCAGAGAACTTCACGTTGGCGGAGCTGCCCTTTTTCGCGATGACCTTGTCCATATACCAGGTCCAACTGCTGCTGGACTGCTCAGGCTCGTCAGACACCATGATGATGTGCAACATGGCCTCCGGCCGTAAAAAACCATAATTACACTCGCCTGGGTCCGTCTTGTCGACAGCCTCTGCGGTGAGCGTCAACCCCGCTTCGGTCCAAAAACCACCACCACTGCTGACTGCGGACTGAAAGCGACTCTCATAGTCAAGCATTCCTGGCCGCAGGACTCCACCGTGAGCATTGCAACCGCTATCTGCGGTAATAACGATTATCTGCCAATCATTTGAGTAGCTGGCAAGCTCGGTGATGAAGGTCGAAAAGTTGGTCGCGAGTCGATCTTGGTCGTCGCTCATCGAACCACTTTGGTCCACATAAAAGATAATGTCCGAAGGCGGATCAGCCGGGACCACCCACTCTTCGTCATAGCGGGCCCCAAATTCACCTGTCCCGGTATGAAGCGCCTCACGCTCTCCCAGCGGTTCGCTCGATGTGACCGTCAGCGTCCCTTCGACATCACCCTCGTCCAAAGGTTCGAAGTTGAGGTACACATTGACCGACTCCTCAGGTGCCAAGGTCAACGGCAATTCCAACGCTGAGGTCATCTGAAAAGCGTCTCCAGCCTGGCCAACCGTGAAAATTTCCAGGGTGTCGGTACCCACATTGGTGAGTTTCACATCTGCTGGATGCTCACAACCCACATATGTGGTGCCCATATCGAGGGGGTCCGGCGAAATACTCAGCTCGGGGATAATCCCTTCGCCAATCAGGGTGACGGCCACCTCAGGCTGGAGCTCAGCATTGCTTGTTACCACCGCTTGGCCGCCGTGAACGTGCGCTGCCATCGCCTCGAAGATCACATCGATGGTGAGCGATTCGCCAACCATCAGCAAGGGCTCGTCGATCCCGGTCAAAATCGTGAAGCTCGCCGCCTCGGAGTCGATGCGCAGCCCTTCGATATTCAGGGGCTCGCCCCCAACGCTGGAAATATCAAACTGCATGACCACCGGCGCATCATCGGCTGACAAAGCACCGAAGTCCAATATCGGCGGAAACAACTCGATACCAGGACCGCCACCGCGACCCGTGCCGGCAATGGACTTAATATCGGTGTCCTGACTACAGGAGAACATCCAGACACAAAGAAAGATTGAACTTCGAAACATGGTGACTCCGATTGAAAAAAATGAAACCCGTCGATGGGCCGACCGTATATGTCCACACCATTTAGCAAAAGATAAGGCCGAATAACAGAAAATCCCGGGATGTTGCCAAATCGTTCGGCTCCATCTCGGGATTTCAAGTTTGAAAAGGGGCTTCAGGCTCCCTCATTGCTCAGCCAAGCAGGTCGGCAACCGCCTCGCGTTCTTGGCTCAACTCTGCCGCCGTCGCAGCGATTTTTGATTTGGCGTAGTCATTATGGACGAGCCCCTCAACGATGCTCGCACGGCCATCTTTGACCGTGACTGGAAATGAGAAGATGATGCCAGCTGGAACCCCGTACTCGCCATTGGAGTAGATCGCCATCGAGGAGAATTCACCCTCAGCTGTTCCGTCCCACCAGGTCCGCATATGGTCGATGGCTGCAGAGGCCGCTGAGGCCGCAGAAGATGCGCCACGGGCCACGATGATCGCCTTTCCACGGGTGGAAACGGTTTTCATGAACTCGCCTTGACCCCAAGCCTCACCGACGGCTGTGACGACATCTTTGCCGTCAGCCTTCGCGTGGTAAAAGTCAGGAAACATGGTGTTCGAGTGGTTGCCCCAAATCGCAAGATTGCCGACCTGACCCGGACTCAAACCGAGCTTTTTGGCAATTTGGCCCTTGGCGCGATTTTCGTCGAGCCGGGTCATGGCGTGGAACTGGGTGTTGGGAATATTGGGTGCCGCGTGGCTGGCGATCAGTGCATTGGTGTTGCAGGGATTCCCAACAACCAACACCTTGACGGTAGGCTTTGCATTGTCATTGAGCGCCTTGCCCTGCCCAGTAAAAATCGGCCCGTTGATCTTGATCAGGTCGGCCCGGTCCATGTCCTTGGACCGTGGACGAGACCCAACCAAAAAGGCTGCATCAAGGTCTTTAAATGCCACGTTGGGATCGTCTGAAGCGACGATGCCATGCAGTAACGGAAACGCCGCGTCACGAAGCTCCATCACAACACCCTCAAGCGCACCCATCCCTGGGGGGATCTCGAGCAGCTGCAAAATGATCGGCTGATCGGGCCCGAAGCAACTGCCAGAGGCAAGCCTAAATAAGAGGGCATAGCCAATATTACCGGCCGCACCTGTGACCGCTACGCGGATTGGTTCATTCATGAAATCTCCCTATTTGTAACCGAATTGAGCTTCGTGGAAATCGCCTGTGGTGATCCATTTTTGGATGACGCGGTCCAGTATTTCCGCGGTCACCTCGGTGGCTCCCCACTTTTCTGCGTTGCCCTCAATGCTCTCAAGAACTTGACCCTGAACGAATGATGGAATGTTCTCTACCCGAGCCCACGCATCTGGTGACCATTTGAGCTTTTTACCCTCACGCTCCAAATACGCGTCGGACACCTCGCCCCACATATCGTATTTGGCCTTCATGATTTCTGGTGTAATCACCGTACCCAGGTCCTTCTTGACCGCGGTCCACTCTACCCGCCACTTGGTCATCTCCCGACAAAACTCCGGAATGCCCTCAAGTTCAGCCTCGGCCTCTGGCGTCCACTCAAAGGTGTGGTTGGCGGTCTCTTTGGCGAGCGGATGCCCGTAGCCAAGCTGCTTGCCGAGCCGCTCCATAAAGGCACCCGTGATGGCAGCCATATTCTTTTCGGTGGCCCGCTCTTCGGCCACACCACGCACCAGATCGGCTGCACGGGATGCATCAAATTTTCCGATATCCTCCATGCGGGCAGACGCCTCCTCCACTTTGGTCTCCCCGGCTTCGGTCCACTCGGGCTTGGCCTCATCTTGGTCACTGAACATGGCGTGTGCTGGACACTCCGGGGGAGGGACCGACCCAGCCTTGGGTGCCGTCGTGTGGCTTGTTCCGGTCATGCCCGCAGCAGGACACTCTGCAGGAGGCACAGCACCTTCGTTGGCCGCCGTGCCATGACTCTCGCCCATCATGGATGAGGCTGGACACGCCGCGGGTGGTGGGTCACCTTTTTGAACCTTGGCATGGGTGCTATCCGAGGGCATTCCAGAAGCTGGACACGCCTTGGCTGCATCATTTTGATCCGCAACCATCACCGCAGGTACTTCTTCGACCGGTGGCTCCGCAGCAGCAACCTCGGCAGCCTTTTCTGCTGCTTTATATCCTGGGAGCGCACTAATTTTCTCTTTGATTTGATCGGCGGCCGACTCACCTGCTGAGTAGCTACCCAGCATGTCAGCCATCATCTTACGGCCCTCAGCGATACCCGTCTCACACAGGCCCAAGTCGATATGGAGCGCCTTGACTGAAACCACGTACTGCTCCACCCGATCTCGGGTCATGTCACGCATGAAGCCGCCTGGAACACGACAAATCCGTTTCCATGCCGCGTTGGTCCACATCCAATCGGAGCCCTTGCGTTCGGTTGGGACCACATCGTCTGGCAACTCATTGGCCTGGATGAGAATCTTTAAAACCTCGCCCTTGTCGGACAGGTAGCTGTTTTCTGCCATGTCCTGTTGAATCATATCAATGGCGAATTCATTGCTGATGGTTTCAAGCCCTCGCACCCGCGCAGTCTTTTCAATTCGTGCCTTGGACCGGCGACGATCGTAACCCTTCGGCACCCGGGACAAGGTTTCCTTGGCCTCAGCGGTCCACTTCAGATGCTTGCCGTCAAAAGTCTCTTCCACAATCAAATCGCCGCTATCCAAAGCACCGGCACGTTCGATACTCTCTCGGTCGATCATCTGAAACTCATCGCCAGATGTCTTGCAAATCGAACATTTCTTGGGCTGGAAGTCCCGGCAGGCATAGCCACATTCTGGACAGATAAAGGTCTTTCCGAAGGTATAATCATCGACCTGCTTGGCCATCTCTTCAGCGACATACCCCATGGACTGGGCAGCCCCAGGCGGCAATAAATCACCCATCGCCTCGTTAATAACGGCGGCCGTAATCACCGAATACCCCCGCTCGATGGCCCAACGGATAATCGCAGTGGTCGCCACCCCTTTCACAAAGCCAGGTACGCGGGCCATTTTGGACAAAGCCGCTGGGGTCCAATCCACACTCTCGGCCGCCTGAACGTCGACTGGCGGTACAAACTTTTGGCTGGTAACCAGCACATTACAGGGAGCAATCCGGAGTAAATTCTCTGCGGTAGCGCCAATGTCCATCTCGTCTTCCGAGTGCACGCCGATACGGCCAAGCACCAACAGCGCCGGCTTCGTGTTTCGGACATATTGAAGAATCTTCTCGTAGGCCTTGCCATCGAGCAGGACCGCCCGCAGCATGACACCGTCCTCTTCGGCGACCTTTCGGGCAACATCTAAATGCGCTTGGTAAATTTTGGCCAAGCCCGTATCGATGATCTCCTCATGGAGTTTTTCTTGATCGGCGAACTTGAACACCTTGGCGGCTTTCTCTGAAAGCACACCGACAATGCCGTTGAAAAGGGTGTAATGAAGATATGGGTCGTACACGCCGACCGCCTCAACACGACGATTGAATTTCTTGGCGATCTGAACGGCGACCTTGAGCCCATGATAGCTCCGGGGAGAGCCGTCGATACACACCAAAATAGCACCCTCTTCACCGAGGTATTGACCGTCACCGACCATCAACTCAGCGCTCTTTTTGACAACCAGGGTGTCCGTCTCGGAGCGACGTAAAAAGCGCTCTACCGCTGACCCGATTGGGGCAACCCCATCGCCTGTTGTGCCCCAAGCACCAAAGATCATCAAGTCCTCGTCGGACTCGCCCATATACGCCACCAAAGCATCGTGGACCACGCCATCGAGGCGCTCAGAGCCGAAACTCACGCCAGCATCGTCGGCATCGTCGGCCAACCACCCAGTACGCACTTTTGGCGCCTCGGTCTTGCTACCACTGTGGTCGCTACCTGCACCCTTGGGCAACATGGCTTGAAGGCGGTCGATTCGGGAGGCTGTGCGGTCTGTTGACTTCACATGCACCGCGGTCAATCGTGACTCTAGCGCAGAGGCCAGCTCCAAGCCGAGCTTTGCAGCACCCTTTGACCAATCTGACCCATCGATAGCAACATGAATATTTGCGTACATCCAAACCTTCCCTAAAACAAAGACACCCCCGCAATGCGGAGGTGAACCTTTAACGGGTCAGCGGGGCTTAAGCCCGATCGTACAGACTATTCCGCACCGTGCCCAGCGGCATCCGCTTCGGCATCAGCCGGGGGTGAAAAATCACCTTGTCCCAACAGCTCCTTCTTGAAGGCCATCGCTGATGGCGTGTCTTTCAAGGCCATCAGTGACTCGACATAATAGGACACAGCCCACAGGTCTTTCTCGTCGAGAGTACCTTGCCACTGCGCCATCGCTGTGCCGTTTACACCCGCGCCAATGATCCGGTACAACGAGCCTATTCGGCTCCAATTTTCTTCACCTGGATCTGGCCGAATCGAGCGGGTTGGGTTGAGCGTATAGTCGGGTGGCATATTCGTCTGCTCCACCCCAAGAACCTCATACTCCGTGACTTGTTTGGCTGAGTGATAAGGGTCGTCCCGCAACTCTGGCTTTTTCCCAGCGGCCGTAAAAGCATCGTGAATATAGGCTTTTGTCGCATAGGCCGGGTGACATGACTGGCAGTTGGCCACGGCATGGTAAACATTTTTCCCATAGGCCACAGCCTCATCGACCTTTTCAGTCCATGGGTCTTCTGACAAGGCGATCGGCTTGGCAACCTCATTTTCGGGGTCACGCCAACCTTCGTCATCAGGCGAGAAGCTCTTGATGTAATTTACAATATCGTACAAAGCGGAGTCTTGAATATCCCAAGGCAACATCGCCGTGCCATGAAGGCCGCCGCGGATGACATTGAACAACATCTTATCCGTGGGCAGGTCGCCATCAACCATGCGTACAAACTTGTACTTGGCCAAACGTAAATCTCGTGGTGCAGGACGCAAACCAGGCGAAGACGGCCCTCGGCCATCTCCCTCGAGACCATGGCAGGCGTAGCACTGCCGCACATACATCTGTCGACCGTTATCGAGAGAGCCTGCGCTGATGGACACACCTCCCAAAGTCACGGGTTCGGTGATGGCCTCCTCAAAGGCCAATGGGTCCTTGCACGCTGTAGCAGCGAGCAAAGAAACGGCGAAAAGCGCGGATGTGTTGCGTCCAAACATGGTGACCTCTTGCCTCAAAACACGTAAACGAGTGAAAAAATAACCAACCACACCGCCCCAACAAAGTGCCAAAACATACTGGCCATTTGAGCTTTTGAGGCGCGGATTTCCGGATGGCATGCACGCGGTGCTGACACGTACATCCAAAGTAGAATTCCCAATCCAGCCAACACATGCAGCGCGTGGAAGATGGTGAGAAAATAGAAAATAGAGGCATAAGGCCCAATGGCCAGAGTGAGCCCAGCATCCCAAAGCTCAACCCACACGGTCGCCTGCAGCCCAATGAAGAGCGTGCCAAGGACGATGGCAACCATCGCTAGACGCCGAAAGCCATCCACTTGGTTTGCGGCGAGCTTTTTGCGCGCAGCCTCAAGTGCCATGCTGCTGCCAAACATCAGGACCGTGATGATGCTCGGCACCAAAACCGGCGCCTCTGGCACACCCGGAGGTGGCCACGCTACAGCGCGAATCCGCAACAAACCATAAGAGTAAAACAAGCCCATAAACATCATCGAAAACGACACCAAGGTGAGAATCATCCCCACGTGATTGGTCGCACGGTGTGCCCGCTCCGGAGGGAGGGAGGCGATGCTCGAAATTGGGGTAGCGATACTCATTATTGCTCGGCCTAGCCCTTGGTCTCGTCAACAGCAGCGTCGTCCGTATCCTCATCTTCGGCATGGCCCTCTGCACCCGGCAGTTGAGGCTCTGAACCATCCAAAGTCTCCCACTGACCCTGCCAGTCCTTACCGAGATTCTTGATGCACACAGGGTTCGAATACTCGTGTGGTCCGCAGGTCACGATTGGAATTTTGGCGAAGTTGTAAACAGGAGTAGGGTTTGGAACACTCCACTCCAGTGTCCCAACCTTCCACGGGTTCTGCTCACACTTTTTCTCTTTAAAGAAAATACTGTGGAACCAGTTGTACACGAAGAACACCTGACCAAAAGCCAGGAAGAAAGCGAAATAACTGGTAATCTGGTTGATGCCCAAAAGCTGCTGAGTGAAGGCGTACTGGAAGGGGTCGTACAAGCGACGAGGTTGCCCGGCATAACCAGCGATCATCTGGGCGATAAACACACCGTTCAGACCAATAAACGAGAACCAGAAGTGCCATCGAGCCAGACGATCATCCATCATCGTCCCGAACATTTTCGGGAACCAGAAGTAGATTGCACCAAAGGTACCCAAGAAGGCAGCAGAGGCCATCGTGAGGTGGAAGTGACCCACAACAAACATGGTGGCGTGCAGGTACAAATCTGTGGTGATGGTAGCGAGAGGTAAACCCGTGAGCCCACCAGACCCAAACACGAAGATTGTCCCGAGGGCGAACATCATCGGCACAGTTTTGCGCATCGAGCCATGGTACATCGTGTGAAGCCAGTTGAGGAACAGAAGCTCTGCTGGCACGCTAATAATCAGCGTGAGCATCATGAAGCTCTTGCCCAGCAACGGTGCCATGCCCGTCGAATACATATGGTGCCCGTACACAACCGCTGACATCACACTGACCGCCGTCATGGCCCACACGGAGCCTTTATACCAATAGGCAGGCTTGCGGCTAAAGAAGCTCACGAAGTCGCCCACGAAGCCCCAGGCTGGAAGAATCAGGATGTACACTTCGGGGTGGCCGAAAATCCAGAACAGGTGCTGGAAGAGGATTGGATCGCCTGCATTTTCGCCAGCGAGCGCACCGGCCACATAAAAACTCGTTCCGAACCAACGGTCCAAGAGAAGCAAAAGTGCCCCACCAGCCAACACTGGAACGAACAACACGTTCAAAATGGCGGTCAAAAACTGACCCCAAACCGTGAGTGGGATTCGATCCCAGGTCATGCCAGGCGCACGCAACCGAATCACAGTTGTGATGTAGTTCACACCACCCATAATTGTCGCGGTACCCGTCATGAAAATGGCGAGCACAAATAGGCTTTGGCCCCAACCGGGCGTGCCTGCATTTCCAGACAACGGTGGGTAGGTTGTCCAACCCGCAGCCGCTGTACCATAAGGCACCATAAAGCTAACTAAAACCATGCACCCGGACATGAACCATGTCCAAAATGACAAGGTGTTCAGCAATGGGAAAGCCATGTCCCTGGCACCGATCATCAAGGGGATGGTCAGGTTTCCAAAGGCCCCAATCATCATGGGCGTGATCGCCCAGAAAATCATGATCAGACCATGGCTGGTGAACAAGCTCGTGTAGTGACCCGGGGTGATGACACCGCCAGAGTCGGAGAAAAATATCTGCCCAAGAACCGGTACAGGCTGCCCTGGGTAAGCCCATTGCCAGCGAATAAACATCGCTTGGAGGCCACCCAAAAGGAGAAAGATGAGTCCCCCCCAAAGAAACTGCTTGGCAATGACTTTGTGGTCACCCGACCAGATGTACTTGGCGATGAAGGTGGTTGGGGGAGAATGAACAGCCTGGAGCTGGTCGTATGCATTTTCAGGTACAGCCATGACTTACAGCTCCTTCCAGGGCCAGCCCCAATGCGAATCCGCATCGTCGGGGTTGTAGGCCAGTGCAGACTGGTGAGAGCTTTCCTCTAACCATGCCTCGTAATCTTCTTGAGAGAGCACCGTCATTAGGCCCTTCATCTTGTAATGAAAGGAGCCACAATGCTCGGCACAGGCGATATCGTACTCGCCCACTTCGCTTATTTGGAACCAAAGTGGATTTACCGTCCCTGGAACCGCATCGGTCTTGACCCGGGCATTCGGTACATTGAATGCATGAATGACGTCAGAGCTCGTAAGCTGAATCAGGATCGGCCTGTCCACTGGAATCCGCATGTCGTTAAGCGTCACAACGTCGTCGGCCGTATTCCACTGGCCGTCCGGACCCGCATAGCGCATGTCCCACGCCCATTGATGAGCGTTGATCTCGATGCGCACGGTGTCGGGATTACTGTCGATCTCCTTAAAGTTCCAAAAGACCTCGTCGAGGTCCTTCATGGCGTTGATATACAGGTTTCCGTCAACCACCAGAAAAATCACACCAGAGATGGTCATGGCCACAGCAATTTGCTTGCCAGCGTCGCCGTGGTCGTATTGGGCTGGATGGCTCTCATCGTGCTTGAACATCGCGACTGCCATCCAGGCGACCATCAGCACAAACAGAATCAACAAAAACCACATGGTGATGTTGATGAGCCATGTGATTCGGTGTCCATCCAAGGAGACATCCCGAGGCATATCGAGCCCGGTCTCCTTTTCGACAGCAGCGAACACATCAAGAGGCATGCCAAACAGAACAAGCGCCACGCCCAAACGGGCCCAGAGCAACTGAAGACGGTTCAATAGTTCCATAACGACTACTCGGTGTCGGTAAGGGTAAGACTGGGGTCTGCCGCTGCACGACGCAGGGCAGGAACAACAGTCGCAACAATCAAAAATGGCACCACAATCATGGCACCCAAAAGCACACTTCCCGCTGTACCGGCCTCATCGCGAACCGCGCAATAAGGACACGCAAAGGCAGCTGTGGGCGTAGCCAACGCGACGAGCGCACCGGCCCCGAGCCACCAACGGGATAAAACACTCATTACAGCTGTGTCCACATCAGGCGCCAAAGACCATCTGCGATGAGCACTGCCGCATAAAGGAATGGAAGGGCCATCACGGCAGCGATACCGTTCCGAATGGACAGGGTGTCGTGAGACAGGTGCATAAAGAACCAGGCCACGATGCAAGCCTTTACCAGGGCCATCCTGACCAAAGCAGAGATGAGCAACATCTTGTCGATGCCAGGGACAAATACGACGCCGACCTCGAGCACGGTGAGGACAAAGAGTAGCAGGAAGATGACCCAATACTCTTTTCGGTTGATGTGGACATGGCTTGTGTCAGTCGTCATCGAAAACTTCCTTAGGCCGGAATCAAGTAAATAAAGGTGAAGACCAGAATCCACACCAAGTCGACAAAGTGCCAAAACAACCCACACAGTTCAATGTGGTTGTAGTTTCCGCCTTCGTACTTGCCCAGATAAGTCCGAAAAGCCATCACAAAGATGTAAACCGTACCCGTCAAAACATGAAGGCCATGAAAAGCGGTGATCAGGTAAAATGTCGAAGCCCGATGGGAGTTACCAAAAATGAGGCCGTCGGCGATAAGTCCGTGGTGATGAAACAAAACCGCGAAAGTGCCGAAGTACTCTTGGGCCTGGCCACATAGAAACAACACACCACACATGCCCGTGACGAGCAGCCAACGTAGCGCTGATTTGCGAT
>OBJC01000133.1_pt1 | contig 13234 bp, 13 predicted proteins | sample 1481521 | NCBI WGS metagenome assembly OBJC01 (sample SAMEA2341961, study PRJEB22496) | metagenome | biome: marine; feature: hydrothermal vent; material: water | place: Pacific Ocean | collected 2011/2012 | reverse complement strand
TGCCACCATGTCGACCTCAATGGGCATTAGCGTGCTCAAATCAACCTTTGCGTACTCTTTTCTCGCTCAATAACGACCGGCCCAGCAAGGGCACGAAAGGCTTGAACTGGGATTGCACAGCACAAAAGACCATAAGGATTGGTCGGTGGCCCAAAGTCAAACGTTGCCGCAAACACCTCGGTATTAAGTACATTTCCTGTGACCGACCGGGGACTGGCTGCGGGCGGGTCAACATCAATGCGCGGCTTTGGCGCAATGGGCCAGCCATCATCAAGCTCGCTGACCAAGTCTCCGCAAACCCGATGGGCTATTTTTTGCTCAACTGGCGTAAGGGCCTTGACCCCTCCCTCATGGGAACTCTCCTCTGGGTCTTCCCCAAGCATGGTGCCTACGATGCGGCCCAACAGGGCGCCCTGGAGCACAATCATGCCAGGCAGTCCGAGGGGGTTGAAGCGAAGCAAACTGTAAATCGAACCTTCTCGGTACTCGCTATCGGCCAGCACCACCGAGAGCGCCTTGACCTCTACGCCAGCCACGCGCACCGGGATATCGACGCTCGAACGGTTGACCAGCCTTGCACGGACTTTATGAGCGACGGCACGAAAGAAATCCTCGACCGCCGGCATGGCAGCCTCAGCCTCTTTGCTCCGCTGACTCAACAGCTGAGTGGCATTCTCGGAATTGGTTTCGGCGGCGTCAGTCACTGGACCACAAACTCCGTAAAATACACCCGCTGAACCTGTATAGGCTCCAGCACTGCGTTCACCCGAGCATGGATGTCATCTTTAAGGCGAAACTTTCCGTCGATGCCTTCGAGTTCGTCGTAACTGTAGTCGCTGGCGAGTAGGATTACTGAATCCCGAAGCTGGGGCATGCGGGACTCGATTTTCTCTGCACTCTTAACCTCACTCTCGACCTGAATCTCCATCTGCAAAACCCGGCCCCCTGCAGAAGACCGCAGGTTGACGGTAAAGTTTCCGAGGTTGGTCATCGCAGTCTCTACCATGACGCTACCCTGATCCTTGCCCTCACCTTTTGTAGCGCTCGCCTCGTCTGCGGCCGGATCTGCCGGCGCCATCAACATGGACACCGCCCAGCCTATTCCACCGCCGATAATGAACACACCAACAATGCCTAAAACCAGTGGGAGCTTGCTTCGCTTCCCAACCTGAATCTCATCGCCATCATCGCCCTTGTCACCTTTTTCAGCCATCGCTACCTCCCACCTGACGAGCCTAAAGCCCGCACAACATCATGACCACTGGAGTTGTCGGACTGTACGATCAGCTCAACACGCCGGTTCCAAGATGAATTCCCGTCCACGATGTCAGCGGGAGCAAACTCCCCCAACCCGCGCACTTGCATTATTTTTCCTGGTACGCCTCGCTCTTGCAAAGCCTCCACCACGCTAACCGCCCGCATGGCAGATATCTCCCAGTTTCGAGAAGAATCCCCGGTACCGTCGGTATGACCCTCTATGTACAAATGTACATCCCTATCTTTCACTGCCATGGCAACATCCGCGATCAGCCCAAAGGCCGAAGGATGAAGCTGGGTTGAACCCGGTGCAAATAGTATTCGAGGATCTAGCATCACCCTTACTTCGGTCCGAGTCTTCGTCATCTTGACCAAGTCGTCAGAAATCTTTTTAGACAAGATGGCCTTTAATTGCTCAACGATCGGTTTTATTTGATCTTTTTTGCTTTTGGACTCACTGGTATTTGCGGCCGGATTCTTCTGTGCCTTCTCTGGACTTGGCGAATAACCACCCACACCAAAGGCCCGATTTAAGGATTCGATCACCTTATCGACACGCCCCGGATCGTCGAAGCTGGCCATGGCGAGCAACATCACGAAGAAGGTCAGCAGCAAGGTGACCATATCGGAGTACGTGACGATCCAGTCCGGAGCGCCCGCCCTCTTTTCGTCTGGTTTCTTTTCGCGTTTTTTGCCCAATTTACCCCGCCTCCTCGAACCTCTCGGATGGTGGCAGTTGGACATTTAAGCGATCGATCAAGAAACGTGGGCTTTCTCCACTCAAAATCGACAATAAACCCTGAGCGATCAATGCTTTTTCGGCAAGTTCGAGGATGCTTCGGCGTTTCATTTTTTCTGCTAAAGGGATACAAAACACGTTTGCGATGATCGATCCGTAAAATGTGGTGAGCAAGGCCACTGCCATCGCCGGGCCGATCGAACTGGGGTCAGACATGTTTTGAAGCATCTGCACCAAGCCGATGAGCGTCCCGATCATGCCGAGCGCTGGCGAAGCCCCCCCCATGTACTCCATCAAGCCGATGTTGACTTTGTGCCGTTCTTCGATCTTGTCGAGCTCACTGTAAAGCACATCCTCGATGGCCTCAGGATCGTGGCCATCGACCACCATCTGGATGCCACGCTTTAAAAACTCGTCGTCTTGGGTCCGCGCCACGTCCTCGAGGGCCAAGACGCCCTCACGCCGGGCCCGTGTGGACATCTGACGCATCAAGGTGAGGAGCTCCTCGGACTTCCTTGGCGCCTGCTGAAAAGCCTTCCTAGTGGCCTTCACCATGTCTTTCACTTCAGAGGCTGGATAGGCAACGAAGAGGATGAAGATGGAACCGATACCCACAATGAGCACCGAGGTCATGTCCCAAAAGATGATCAACGGCGATCCAAGCAAGATACCCATCAGGATCAAGCCGACGACTGTGACCAGTCCGATAATGGTAGCGATATCCATTTACGTGCCTCAGCTACTGTTTCGGATGAACATCATTAAAATTTTAGGACGGACTAAAAATAAGTCGTTTAAATTACCCAACACAACAAAACTCCAAAAGAGGCGCACGGACTCCCGCACCCCATACCGTCCAACTCTACACCAAACATACGACCCAGGAAGACTAAAAAATCCTAAGCTTTATTTTATCCTAACCTAAAAAAACAAAAGCGGGACCTTTCGGCCCCGCTTTGCTATTTGGAAAAAGAGTAGGTCAGAGCAACTGAACCAGCTCTTGGAGCGTTTTATCGGTGGTGGTAATCACCCGAGCATTCGCTTGGTAAGTTCGTTGAGATTGGATCATATCAACAAACTGATCTTCCAGATCGACGTTGGCCTGCTCGAGCGCAAAGGAGATCAAGTTTCCTCGAGTACCTGTGCCAGGTGTACCTACCGCAGGGTCACCTGCATTATTGGTTGACTGGTATAGGTTCCGGCCGACACGCTTTAGCCCTTTGTACGATGGAAACTCTGCCAAGGCGACTTGACCCAGCAAAATGTCTTCACCATTGGTGTAGGTCCCGCGAATATTTCCGTTTTGGTCGACGGTCATCTGGATAAGGTCACCTGAGCCATAGCCATCTTGGGTCACAGCAGAGACCGCAGAGGGCCCAGACATCGCTCGCAAATCGCCTGGTGCTTCCGAACCGGTACCATCGAGACCGAATTGGAAATCAATGTCCTGGTCGTCCGCACCTGTAAAGTTCCACGGAGAGATTGCTGAGGTGTTGATTTGTGAGAAGGCGGTCATCTCACCGTCACCATCAAAGGAGAGGCCACCTGACGCGATTTGGAAGGCCATTTCGTCGGTCTCCCCCACTTCTCCGCCATCGACAACCGCGTACCAACCCCAATCGCCTGCACTTTGTCGCTCGAAGCAAACTGTGGCCGAGTGAGGTGTACCCAAGGTGTCGTAAACCGTGATCGACGTGGCAAAGTCTGACGCAGCAGCCACATCGTCGATGGAGTCGGTGTTTCCATCCATCGTAAAGCCGCCACTAAATATTGGCGTGGTAGAGAAGTCGGCCTCAGTGGACAAGGTAGCAGTAAGGTTCAGGAGGGAACTTGATTGTTGCTGCAGCGCTGACCGGTCAACGTAAATATCCGAGACGATCGTTGAGAGTTGGTCGCTTTCGGCGTTGAAACCTTGAAGCCGTTGGCCACCCGCAGAGGTGATAAAGCCATCTTCATCCATATAGAACTGACCATCACGGGTGTATAAAGACCCGGCTTCGCCTGGAGAGCTCACCTGAAAGAAGCCGTTTCCAGAGATGGCGAGGTCCAATGCATTCGACGACTCTGTGATCGACCCTTGACCAAACAGGGTGTTGACGGTGTCAGTCGCACCACCAGTACCAATCTGGGTTGGCCCAGACAGGCCCATGGAGTCCCTGGCGACCAAGTCGGCGAACTGAGCACGCGAGCCCTTAAAACCGATGGTGTTGATATTCGCGATATTATCGCCGATGACTGCGAGTTTGGTACCGGCCATGCTGAGACCGCTAGACGCGGTGCTCAAAGTGCTGAACAAAGACATAATGTCTCCTGTGGGGTTGAATGACGCATCCGGTCTTGGATGCATAGAGCGTGCGGTCAAGTCTTGACCACATTCAGCCTCCGCAGGAAAAGTCCTTTGGTCCGGCATTGGGGGGCGCTCCACCCCCCGAGAAAGGTCATGCGCCTACCGCACGACAATCGTTGAATCTATATTGGTGAAAATGCTGCCGACGGCCTCGTCTCGGGTCATGGCTGTGATCACGGTACGCCGCTGAACACCCACGATAAAGGCATGGTCTTCATACAAAACAAGGCTCTCTTTCGCACCTTTGGCCTCGAGCAAATCCACAGCCTCGGAGATGTCGCCAAGCGCTTGTTCGTCGAGCTCGATACCGCGGCTCCGAAGCCGTGCTGTCGCATGACGGGACCAACGGATTTCACCGCTCTTCTCGGCGCCCCATTGGTCTTGATTCGCCTGTTTAGCAAGCAAGCCGTCGAGGGTCTCCCCAAAACGGGAATCGATTTCACCACGGGCGTTGCCGGTCCCCGAAAGGTTGGGGCGAACCCCACCGATTCCAACAGGAGCGATACTCATGCTGACTTGTCTGCATCTGTTGAGCTGGTTTCCACCTTCAGGATGGCACCAATGGTGACCTCAATGCCGTCAACAAAGGGAACCGGAGCACCCGTCGCATAGGACATCTCGTTGACCATTCCCTTGAGGAGGTTTTGGACCTCAAGAGCATTGCCATTTGTGCCAAAGGCCTTGATGGAGACGGTGTAGGTGCCCTCTTTGGCCTGGACGCCATGGACATCCTTACCGTCCCACTCCCAAGAGCCCTCACCGGCCTCGACTTTGTTCACTTCCTCTCGAGACACGACCTTTCCGTCTGCGTCATAGATCGTGATCGTCATGCGATCGACGTCTTCAGGAGCCTGGTAGTGAAGCATCTTCGGGCCATCACCATCGTAAGGAATATCGTCACTGTAGGCCGTCACATCGCGACCAAGCAGCTGGGTCATCGATGCGTTGTTCATGGAGGTCGTGGCAGCGTAAATGTCACCGAGAGCGGTGTTTACACCCATCAATTGCTCCAGCGATGTGAACTGAGCCAACTGCGCGATGAACTCTTCGTTGCCTTGGGGGTTGAGCGGGTCCTGGTGCTGCATCTGCGCCACAAGGAGCTTTAGAAACGAATCTTGTCCAAGCTCACTGGAGGCACCGGGGCCAGCCTTTTGGCCGGCGACCATTTCTTCGTAGCTGCTGACGTTTTCGATTCCACCAATCATCCATCACTCCTTGGGCACCGTTGCCCGGGTGTGACTCTTCGGATGATTCGCCTGACTTTGTTAGGGGCAACATCGTATTTTTTTGATATTTATTGAATAAATATAATATTGATACTTAAACAACAAATCCCGCAGCTCCTGGGTGACCCAAAAGCTACGGGATGAAGCAACCGACCGTCAACCCGAACGTGGACAGTCGATGTTCGTGTAATCGTTACACGATGTGATTAACCAAGCGCGAAGTGCTCCCAGTCTGTTCAAGTGCCTGAGCACCCACTGCTGGCGCAGAATCTTCACCTTGATTCGATTCCTTTTTCATTCCAGATTCACTGGAATTATCTGATTTTTGAGCGTCGCTTTCACCCTGAGCAAAGGCACCGAACTCGCTAAGGTCCAAACCCTGGCCCGACAGCGACGCCTCCATTTCACTTTGCATCTGCCGATATTCCTCTAAAACTTCCGAGGGCGTCTCCATACGGACTGCGACTGATTCAGCCTCACGGGTCACCTCTACCCGCACCATACCGGCCGGATCCTCAATATCAAAATCCAAACTGCTCACATCACCAATCGCCAGCTCGGGCACCTCGGCGGACTCGATCGTCTGCGCGTCAACAGCAGAGAACTCCATCACTGTATCTTGGTCCGCGCTAATTTCAGCGTTCTCCCGCCCCGTCAACACAGCCGCCATTTCGGTTTGAGTTGCGGACGCCTTGACCACCGGCTGTTTAGCATTTTGGCTTGGGTCTGCCTTTTCGGTGCCGTCGGGCACTTTGATATCAATATCAGGACGGGACTTGAGCACCTGAGCATCATCTGTTCGACCAAAGGTCCGTCCTGGATTTCCCGCATCAGGCTTTTGGGTCGCTGAACGGGCCCGATGGGCAGATACCGCGACCTTCATTTTGGCCTCAGAATTAACCGGACTTTTCCCCTGGCCTTGCTGGGTGTGAAGCTGTTGAGCCACCGCCTGATTGGCGGTCCCCGAAGATTTAATTGACTGCTGGACCGCCGCGATCGTATCGCGCAGGGTTGCCTGAGTTTCAAGAGCTGAGAGCACTGCCTTCACCCCATTTAGGCGGACCATGCTCGGGCTTTGCTTTGCGTTAGCAGACTGGCTCCCCCGAATATTTTTAATCGCATCAAGTCCTGATGGACCTCTATCGAGCCCCCGACCTTGGTTTACACGGGGGTTTTCCTGAGTCTCGAACTTTACTCCAGACAGCTGCGCTTGACCCTTTAGCCCTTCACCAGCCTTCGGAAGCGCGGACACATCTTGCCCAACCGTAGCCGTCTCGACTTTGGCACCCAAACCGATGGCTGAATCAGCCACAGTCTGTTGTCCCTGAATAAAGCTGGCCATTTCAGAGTGGGCCAATACTGTTTGGAGCGCCTCAGATACACCCGAGCCAACAAGCACGCCTTGGTTTTTGGCCAATGGATTCGCCGTCAGACCGGCTTTGGAGGCACCCGCCAAGACCGCAGGATCGCCAGCTTGAGCCCCTTTATCGAGCGATGACACAGATGACTCTTTGACCAACGGTTCGCTTAACGCTTGGCCGCCTTGGCTCAGGACATGTCTCAACGCTTGGGCGTCCTGCGCCAGAAGACCCGTCGAATCTTGTCCGCCAAGTGCGCTGGATGGGTCGCTAAACTCACCTAACTTTAAAGATAAAACCTTAGCCTCAACACCCAGCCCACCCGAAAGCACGGGTTCGGCAGGAATGTCATCGGCCATACCGGCTTGCATATTCCACGCCACCATCGAAGCGACGGTCATAGACAGGCGATCCCAACTCAAAGGGTGACTGTCCTTCACATCAGCCGAAGCCATAACTTGACCCTCGGCATCGCCAGCCTGTGGCTCGCCCTGGGCACCTAAACTTCCAGCCATTTGTAGATTGGGCAGCTTCGATTCTGCGGAAGCCATCGCAGCACTCCAGGCGAGCTGTGCGCCTTCGAGACCTTCTGAGCCCCCTGCAATTGGCCCCTCTCCTGGGTCACCCTCGGCCCCATACGCGGCCTCAGAAAATAGACCATTACCTTGAATTGTGGTGCTCATTTATAGGGCTCCTTCAATCAGTGGTGGCGCGCCTAGCTTTTCAGCAAAAAATGCGGCCCGTGCTGGCGCCATCTTGGCGAGGGCCTTGCCAGCCTTTGACACATTCATGCGCATCAGCACTTCGAGCGCCACCAAATCTTCAGTCTCGTCCAAAATGGCGGCGGCCTGCTTGTCTCGCATCGACTCCATCATTTTCACGAGTGTCGTGACACGCTCTTTCTGCTCGTCATCAAGCTCCACAAGCAATGCCTGAATGTCTTCCCGAACTTTCTTGAGCTCATCCAAGCGAAGTTGAACCTCACCCTCAGCTGCCCTCAAGTCTGCCTCTCGAGATTCGAGTGTGGCCTCGCGACGCTGCAAACCACGGTCTTTCTGTTCCAGCAAGTCCATGATGGCTTCTGCACCACGGGCCTGCTCTGACCGAATCCCTTTGGCACGGCCTCCGGGAGCCCCGATAGCTGTAAACGCGATGCCGCTTAACACACCTGCCACCAACACGACTGGGACTAAACGCCTCACGACACACCCTTGCGATGCCAGCGGCGTGTGCCCATTGCATCAAGTTTCTTGTCTTCTTTTCGTCGACGTTCAACCTTTCGGCGCTCGTCATTTATCTCCATGATGCGCTCGACCACGCGATGCTCACGGCTTGCATGAGCCAAATCACGTTGACGCTCTTCAGACTGGCCAACACGCTCTGCGAGCCGGCTTTTTTCAGCCCTAAGTCGCATCTCCATCTTCATGCGCCAACCCGCAGCCTGGGCGACCCATACGGCCTCATCGCCATCCGAACCGGCCTCGCGAGAACTCGCGACCGACGTTTCGATCAAGTCAACCCGCGCTTGGGCTTCCTCACGGACACGCTCGGCCTCAACAAAAGCCTGCTCTGCACCTTTTTTTCGGTGCTGGCGGATTCGTTTCAACACAGTGAGTGCGTCGCGCATAAGCATACCCCTTAGATATGCCCCCCCCTACGGCACCAGCCGGGTCACCTTAAGGGTTTTTGCATTCGTCGATTCGGATCGGGCCTGTTTACGATCTTAATTAGGGCGGCGACGGTCTCATCAAAGCTTGTGACGTCGTCGACACCTTGGCGAAGAAATCCATCGATATCCTCGCGCAACATGATCGCTCTATCTACCTTGGCGTCAGTCCCCCGACGGTATGCCCCGAGGCGAATGAGCTCTTCATTCTCGCGCCAGGTGGCGATCAGGTCTCGCATTGAACGCGCAGCCTCCTGATGCTCGACCGACGATGTCATATTCATCGTTCTGCTCACACTCTCAAGCACATCAATCGCTGGATAATGCCCATGACTTGCGATGCGGCGAGACAGAACGATATGACCATCAACGATACCGCGAACGGTGTCGGCGACTGGGTCGTCCATATCATCGCCCTCAACCAAAACGGTCGTGATGGCGGTAATGCTGCCCCTTCCTGCTCCCGGACCAGCACGCTCCAGCAAACGCGGCAAGAGTGTAAAAACAGATGGTGTATACCCACGGGTGGCCGGCGGTTCACCTGCTGCGAGTCCTATCTGGCGCTGAGCCATCGCCAAACGCGTCAAGCTATCGACCATCAATAAGACTTTCGCACCGTTGTCTCGAAAGTACTCCGCAACACTCAAAGCAGCTTGAACTGCCTTCACCAGCAATACCGGCGCACGGTCTGAGGTGGCCACAATGACCACGGACCGTGCCAAGCCATCGGCCCCCAAGTCTCGCTCTAAAAACTCCCGCACCTCTCGGCCGCGCTCGCCGACCAGACAGACCACATTGACCTCGGCCTGGGATGTTCGGGCGGCCATGCCGAGCAGGGTGCTTTTGCCAACCCCTGAACCCGCCATAATCGCGATGCGCTGCCCCTCACCGAGGGTGAGCAAGCCATCGATGGCGCGGATGCCCGTGGCCATCGGCTTTTCAATGCGCGCACGCGACATCGCCCGAGGTGGATCGGCGTGCAACGAACGGCGGTTTGCACAATCTCGAAGCGGCTCACCATCTAGGGGGACTCCCAACGGGTCTATCACCCGCCCCAACAAGCCCGGCCCCACCGGTATCGCCAATGAAGTTCCCCTCACCCGCACCGGGTCACCATGAGAAATGCCCTCTAGTTCACCGAGCGGCATCAACAATGCACGGCTTTCGCGAAAGCCGACCACCTCGACTTGGGTCTTACCAATGTCTGCGATTGCGCCGACTGCGACACCCGGCAGCTCTGCCTCGATGATGGTCCCAACCACCTGCAACACCCGACCGACCTGCCGAACCTTGGTGGAGCCCCGCATGTGGTCTTTGAGTTGGTCGAGGCCCAGGCGCATTATTCTTCCAACACTCCCTCTGCCTGCCATTCTTGCACAGCTTCGTTCAGTCCGGTGAGCGCAGCCCCCAAGGTGGCGTCGATTTTCCCAGATTCTGTCTCTGCGACTACCCCGCCACTTAAATCAGAGTCGGTGGCAATACTCCACCCTTCTCGGTCTCCAACAAGCGCACGGGCGACAGCCTCATCCTCGGGTCTCACCCGAATTACGATGCCTTTCTCACCCACCAAGCGCTCGCCAATCTCAGCAAAACGATCCCGAAGCAATTCATCTTGGAGGGTCGCTGACTCACCGACGACTTGCCGAACCCCAACAACCACGAGCTCGCCCAAAACATTACGAACCTCTTGGGCCCACGCTGCTCGCCCTTCTAGGACATTTTCCTGAAGCGCAAGCAACTGCTCACGCTCAGCCTCGACCTCTTTTCGCAGCCCAGCCAACACAGCTCCGGCATCTACGCGCGCCTGTTCTCGGGCCGCATCGAGCAACGCGTCCAGCGCCTCTTGACTTTCCGGCAGAGAAGCCATGACACTTCCCGCCCGCTCAGAGGCACCAGCATCCGTCAGCTTCTCAGCTGTGGTACTAAACGCCTTCGGGGCCTCCTTTTCACGTGGCCCTGCACCTTCACCCAACACACCTACACTAAAAGTACTCGCTCCGCCCATGGGTACAAAACCTGACATATCGACCTACTCGTCCTCGTCGTCGGAGGCGCCAATGGCCAGATAAATTGCGCCCTCTTCGGCCAACTTGAGTGCGGTGGCCACGATGCGCTCTTGTGCGCTCCGAGTACGGCTCTTTGGCACTGGCCCCATAATCTCCATCTCTTCTCGAATATCCTCGGCCGCACGGCTTGAAACATTCTCGAGGAAGCGGTCGATTTCGGCCGGCGAGCCACCCTTGAGGGACAAGATGAGGTCGTCGCGGTCGACCTGCTTGAGCAAGGTCTGAATCCCACGGTTGGTCAGGGTCATCAAATCTCCGAACAAAACCATCCGACGGCGCAAGCGCTCTGCGAGCGGGTTGTCCTCATCTGCGACCACTTCGAGAATGCGGTCATTTTCAGTCTTGGCCAACTGACCGAGCATGCGCGCGGTTTTATCGACACCACCCACCTCGAGAAAGTCATCGTCACGACCCAGAGCCGAAATGATGGCAGAGGTCACATCATCGATAAGCTCCCCCGGAACGCGCTTGAGGCGAGCCATGCGCACAGTCACCTCACCCTTCACTTCTTCAGACATCAGCCGCATCACACGGGCCGCATTTTCTGGACCCATCAAAGCCAAAGCCACCGCCTGAGTTTGGGGGTGTTCGTCGGCCATGATGGCGGCGACCGCCTCAGGAGGACGGTTGGTGATAAAGTCAGCAAACTCCGTGTTGACCCGGCGCCTTAAAATCGGAAGAATCGTCTCACGACGCTCCGCCTCCAACAACTCAGGCAAAACCTTGTTGACAAACTCGGGACCTGTTCTCGGCATCAATGCGACTTCGTATAGCTCTTTCACGAATTCCCCGACGATACGCTCGATATCCGGCGCATCCACCCGATCGATAGCCGCCATGGCCATTCCAACCTTGCGAACCTCTTCGTCAGTCATCTGGTCGAGCAAGGCCTTGGCCAGTGTACGCTCTAGATACATCACTAAAATCGCAGCGCGTTCGACGCCCGAGTAGCTCTCATCTTGGTCTTGAAGTGCCAGTGCCATGATGTTCTCCTTAGTTGTGGACCCAGCGGCGGAGCACTTGAGCAGATGCATCCATCTGCAGCTCCACCAACCGGTTTAAATCTTGTGCTTCTACGGGCTCGAAGTTGTCGACCAACATCCGCAGTCGTTCTGCGAGGTTCATCCCTTCTTCACTCTCACCCGTTTCACCGCCGCGGCCAAAGCGTCCGGCCGCCCGGGCGATCACATCACCCGCTCCAGACCCGCCGCGACCACTGGCCGAGGCCGAGGTAACCGCGCGCATCGCTGGTACAATAACGAAGGCGAAAAAGAGAACCAATGTGACCAGGGCCACCACATATGGTGCCAACTCCATCGGGTTCCAGGTGTCTCCAATAAGCTCGCTTGAATCGACGACCATCCCAGAGAAAGGCATGAAGGAGACGACGACTGAATCACCGCGGGTTTCATCGAAACCCATAGCTACCCGAACCGTTTCATTGATCTGGGTTTTAATCAGCTCTACGTCTACACCCTCTCCAGCCGCTTCAACCAACGCCGTGAGGCGCTTATCGTCAACCATAACCGCAACATTGACCCTATCAATCTTTCCCGCCCGCTGGACAGTGTGACGCTGTGTCGTGGTGTAGTCGTAGTTACTGCTGAGCTCACTGCTTGAACGCTCGGTTTGGGCGTTATTGGCATCGGCCTGGTTTTCTGGGAGGTTTGCCTCAACTCCAGGCACACCACCCGCCGTCTTATTTCTGCTGTCCTCTTCACGAATCTGCTCTGAGATGGTGACTTGAGTGTTCGGGTCGAGCTCCTTCACCGTGCTCTCAATCATGGTGGGGTCCAAATCAACGGTGACCGCCACGCTCATCGCAGCCTCTGAGCCGAGGATTGGTGTAAGCGCTTTGATGACCGTGTTGCGGTACCGCGCCTCATAGGCCTGACGGGCCTCAAACAAGGCCGGCATTCCGGCAGACATATCGTCACCGTTTTGGTCTGAACTCAATAAGCGACCCTTGTCGTCAACCAAAACAACATGCTCTGCGTCCAAGCCATCGACGGCACCAGCGACCAGCGCAGTGATGCCTTGAATTTGGCTCTTCCGAAGCGTACGTCCCACCTCGAGCTGAACGGTGATGCTGGCAGAGGCCGGCCGCTCTTCGCGTAAAAAAGCCGACCGCTCTGGAAGCACCAAGTGCACACGGCTGGCCTTTACTTCGTCCAGGCCGTTGATGGTCCGAACCAGTTCGCCTTGAAGCGCACGCTGATAAGCCCACCGTTCCCGCTGCGGCGATGTACCGAGCTTGATTTCAGCCAGAGTCTCGAAGCCCGGGTTTTTACCAGCCCCTGCTGCTTCGATGCGAGCGCGACCAACATTCGTCATGGTGGTCTCTAGGCGCATTCCGTCGGGCGATATCCGGTAGGGAACGCCCTTTTCTTCGAGCACAGCCGCGGCGGCCTGAACATCGCCTGGATCGCTCGATGTATACACGGGTTGCCATGTGTCCTGGCTTGCCCAGTAAAACACACCACCCAGCGTTATCAGAGAGGCGAGAATGGCGGCCGTAAAGATGCCACGCTCACGGGCGCCGAGGCCCTGATAGAAGTTCTTCAACTGTTCTACT
>OBJC01000132.1_pt1 | contig 13255 bp, 6 predicted proteins | sample 1481521 | NCBI WGS metagenome assembly OBJC01 (sample SAMEA2341961, study PRJEB22496) | metagenome | biome: marine; feature: hydrothermal vent; material: water | place: Pacific Ocean | collected 2011/2012 | reverse complement strand
GAGGTATCTACAAATATCCCCGCTCTCTTTGCCCAGGTGGGCACGGCTCAGCCAGCGGTCCCCACGGTTGAGCGGTCACCAGTGACAGGAGTCACGACCACAGCGATGAACAAACTCCCCACAGAAACATGTCCAGCATCGCTCCAGAGCAATACAATACGCCTCCGAGTTCCTTTCGGAGAGCACTAATGTTCCTGCCAGTCGCCCTAGCTATATTGTCCCAAGCCAACGCCCAAGCGCTCGACCCCACCCTTGCCTACACAGCTTGGGGAACCTTCGCTGTTGGTGCTGGGCTCACGCTTGTCTACGAACCCGAAAGCCCAAACTTCCCAAGCGCCACCGCACCCGCCTTTGACACCAAGATACGCTCGCATTTCGCCCGCGACGAACCTGTGGGCGAGTTTGAGTCTTTCGCATCTTTCGCCATCTTCCCATGGATGGCGGCACCATTTGCGCTTCAAATGCTCAACGGCGACAACACAACAGCGCTTATCAACACACTAAACTCCTACCTCTTAACGGTCGGACTGACTCAGGTAGTGAAGAAGAGCGTCGCCCGAGAGCGCCCGGACGGGAGCGACCACCAGAGCTTCTTCTCTGGCCACTCGGCAAGCGCCTTTGTTGCGGGCGCAGGCGTGGTTTCAGCCCTACAAGATGCAGAGGCAAACCCTTGGCTCACACACACCGTCTGGGTGATATCGGGCGCCCTCGCCGCCTCTCGCATTGTAGACGACAAGCACTTCACCTCAGACGTCATCACAGGCGCCGCAGTCGGTGCCGCAGTCGGCCTCTACTACCAGCGCCACGGAATGACAGACTCCACAACAGCACTTCACATCTCCTCATCAGAACAGGTGCCGCTGGCCATCTCCATCTCGGGGGATCTGTGATTTTTAGCTTGCCTGTGGCAGCCGCGGCTACCCCGCCAATGCCTAAATTTTCAGGCTTTATTGCCTACAGGTCCTGGGGACCGTCGGGTGAGTCACTCAAGCCTGCTGCCTTCAGCCCAGCCAAATCGACCTTCAGTGTAGGCCGATAGTCTTTTAGGCTCTGGATTGCCGTCAGCTTGCCATCGGCTGGCTCGATGGGTGTCTTCTCCAGGTAGACGGATACCTTTGCATCCTTGCGCTTGAGGATTCCGCTGACCCAGGCCAGTTCGTAGGACACTGGTTCTTGGTCACTCTTTGGCTCGACCAATTTGACCTTTACGTCCCATATGACGTGTCGGGGAGCAGTCGTCACAAGGTGGGTGTCCAGGTACGTTTTTCCGAGATCGGTGACTGCGACGACCGCGCCACTGTGGAATGCCTTGATCTCGGTCTGCTCGAACACCTCGCTCCCCATCAAGCTCTCGGACTCATTGGCGTCGGTTTCGTCCAACATCAGCCGTTGGTCAAAGACCGAGACGGATGAGTTCACGTTCTCTGCCTCAGCGATGATGGCGTCATTGACAAACTGGCGTTCGATGTGCCCGCGCACACCATGGTAGACAAAGACGCCTTGTGCGAATTGGCTCTTGTACAGCGTCGTTACCCTGTCGAGGGGCTCGGTGAGCATTTCATCCGACATCACGTATGAGTCAGGTCCAAATTTACCCACATAGCGGCTATCTCGAAGCGACTTGCCAAACACTGGGCTCGGTAAGCCGACCTCCTCCACCAAAGGGCCGAGACCGCTGTTTACCCAGGCCTGCCAACCATCTTCGACCTCAGCCATCAGTGCGAGCCCATTCTCTCCGGATTTGTAGTCGGAGTATGATTTCATCCTGAGACACTCATCGGTGTTGTCCAAGATGGCGAACTTGGGTGTGTAGGTTGGCTCAGACTCATCGTCTCTTTGCGCATCGGTGGTGTCGTCTTCGATGAGTTGAGCGATGGCGTACACCCGGTCGCTTACATCGGCATAGGCCACGGTATCGATGGCCTTGTACAGCGGTGTCTTCTGGCCATTCAGGACCAGGGTAACACCAGCTGTTTCTTTGCCCTCGTATGCCAACTCAGCACCTTTATTTAGGTACCAGGTCCGCCCAACGGTACCCACAGTTTTCTGACGGTTTCCTTGGTGTACGAAGACGTGTCTTGAGCCCAAGACTCCGCGATAATCAAAGCGGCCATCCTCATCGATGAGCACGGCATTCGAAGGCGTACCCCCGTTGTTTTCGGGCACCTGAGTGAGGTACTCAGGAACGTCGGTGACCACGTTGGCTTTTTTAACAATGGCATCTACAGTCGTGCCCTCACTGCCGTCGTGAACCTCAACCCAAACGTCGTCCTTGCGGCCCAAGAAGTGGTAGGTGGCTTGATCTTTGTCCTTCTTGTCTGCGAGGCGATGAAGCCAGTTGATTGTTCGGTAGCCTTTTGTGGTCGTATCGTTGCCTTTGTACAGAGACCACAGGCCATTTATCTGTCCTGTCCAGAAGGTATTGTTGAGGTCTGAACCACCGTACAGGTGCTTGATATTGTCTACAAATTGCCCGCTATCTTTGCCCACGTGGGCACGGCTCAGCCAGCGGTCCCCAGGTCCCATGGAGGATATGGGGTCGCCGTTGAGGGCGTAGACAATGTCTCCAACATAGGCGGGGATTCCGCTCTTCTCGTGTACACCGTACAGTCGAATTCTGTTGTACCAAGGACCGTGTTCCGCCCGGGCATACACCGAATGAAGGATGTCGCGGGTCCCCACGTATGAGAGGTCACCAGTGACAGGCGTCACGACCACACCGTTGACGGCGTCATATCTGCGGTCGTGGACAGCACGGAAGCGGGTCTGTGACTGTCTCCCTGACCATACGAGCGTGTTGATGCCTGTTGGTACGTGTGGCTGTGTCCATTCGGCGGAGTGTGCTGAGTCCGCGAGGCCGAGCGCCGTGGTCTGCACATCGGCAGCGGTCAGCACATAGCCATACTGGCGTCCTTCGGTCTGGATTTTCAGTGCGACCTTGTCGTCGCTTGGTTTCGCTGGGTTGAAGACGATATCGTCGATTCGATGGTAGGACCCAGTGCGACTTTCACCCATGATGAAGTGGTCGCGGTCATCTTGCCGGCCAACTGCGTAGAATCGCCGATTCTCGGTAAATCCCTTTGGATACCACCGGGAATAGTGCTCGCTCATGTAGACCATTCCAGAGGTCTTCCCTGCTTTGGCGCTGTAGGCATGAGGAGAGTAAAGCGGCAACACATAGGCTGTGTCCGCGCGGTATCCCCGTTGCCACCTCTTAAGGTCAGAGCGTGAAGGTCCGTTTCGAAGCACGAGTTCCCCTTCAACGACGGCCTCGACCAACCAGCCTTTTGTGACGGCACCCGTGGTGCGGCCCATTCCCACAAACACAGGGTTGGTGGATGGGTCGGGTAGCTTGGAGAGATCGCGGGGTTCACCGTCGGCGGCCATCATTTGGTAATTCTTGGTGAACGCGTTCAGTCGCAACGGCCCGCCAACAACCAGGTTGTGGTACTCCGTCAGGCCGCCTGCCCACGCCCATTTACCATCGGCTTCGAATGGTTTGGCATGGGGCTTCAACAGGAAAGAACTGGATTTGTCTGTATTCTTGGCCTCGGCATAGACACCGTAGCTGTCGTCGGTGAATTGAGTCCTACCGATGCTGGCAAATGGATTCGAGTGGGCCCCGCCCACCACCAAGTGCCATCCCTCTGTCCGTTCACCCCGATAGACCAACAGGTCCTTGTTGGGGCCCAGCTTCATGTCCTTTACAGCCAGATATTGTTCTGAACCGACGAACGTGTGGCTCGTGCTGTCCTTCTTTCCGGAGTAAAACACTTGCAACCCGTCGGGTGTAAATGACAGTCGTCCGGTCATCGAGTCTAGCTCGGTACCTCTTGAAGCACCCTCTTGAACAGCCCAACGCTCGCCCTTCTGCGCGAAGTATGCGACATCATTCTTTGTGGGTCGAACCTTCAGCTCTTTCAGGCTCGCAAAGGGTCCATCCACGCGGCCATCGAAGCCAACGCTCGTGCCTCCATCTGATATGGCGGTGTAGTACAGGTGATCCGTACTGTTGACCTTCTGTGGACGAGGCAAGTCCGTGGTGCTCGAGCCCAGGTACCGCTTGCCCTTGCTGTCGCCAGGCATGGAGCGCTTGAAGCTAGCCAGCTTGCTCCCATTGCGTGTCACGATGTCAGTAAAGCTGACCGTCTCCACAACCTTGATCTTCTCATCGACTGTGACCTCCTCTGAGTCCAAGCGAGAGTTGCGTGCGGCATAAACGATGTCAAAGCTCTTGGCGGTCAGCAGGACGGAACCCATGGCCGAGAAGGCTGGGCTCTCATCGGTCTCGATGGTCCTGTGGAGATCATCTCCACGCTTTCCGTCGTACCAGACGGTGTGCTTGGATGGCGGTGGTGGGTCATCCCCTTTCGCGGCCTTCGGGGTGGGTGTGATGCCCACACTGGTGATCGTGTCGAATTTTTTGCCCGGGGTGGTCTCGAAGCCAAGCACTTCGCCTTCGCCTTTTGTGGCCTTCCAATACACCCGGTCTTTGCTGCGGGTGCGAAACAGGCTGAATTTATCAAGTCCCTCACTGGCCTTTCCTTCGTGCATGGCAAAATAGGCATCGCCATCTTTGCCCACGTAGGTGGGGTGCTCGCTGGGTGTGGACAGCAGGTAGTTCGAAACCGCGTCGAATTTGCGCTGTTCGGTGGTTCCGAGGACAACGCGTACCCCAGCATCGTTCTTGGCAATGTAGGCAACGGTGGCCTCATTGTCGGCAGCAGAAAGGCTCTGGACCGACGCGTAGGCTGACCCTGCCTTTGTCCCGATCAGTACCTGATCTCCGGCATTGGATGAGCCCAGTGCGATGGGCTGGGTGCTTGTCTCGAATCGTTGGATCGTCAGGCGTTTGAATCCATCGCTGGTGGTCGCGGAATTGTCCGAATTGCCCACCACAAGTACGTTGCCATCATCGGTCTTACCTACGCCGTAGTAGTTTGCGGTCTTCTTATGGTGGCGCAAGCGGTATTCCATTGAGGTGAATGGCCCTTGCTTGGTCGAGGGAAGGTTTCCTTCTGCTCGGGACTCCGACACCACAAACCACTTCTTTCCTTTTTGGCCTTGATAGACGAGCTGGTCTTGATCGGGGTCTAGGTGGATGTTTCGAACAGTCTTGAAGGTCTCTCCTGGCTGGTGGTCCACAAACACCGTGTACCCATCGGCATGTTTTCCACCGTAGGCCCAGATGTCGGTGCCGCCGAGGTCGAACCATTCAGGTCTGGAAGTGAAGACTTGCTTGGCCACGCCGTAGTTTCGATACCTTCGCTGCAATTCGTATTGGACCTGTTTTTGGTCTGGCGTGATCTCAAGTTTGCTTACCGACCGTCCCCGCGGCCCCACTGTGAAGTCGCCAGACTCCCAGAACATGACGGCGCCTTCAAAGTTATCGCCAGACTCAGCGGCAATCATCACTTCTACGGCGGCATGATGTCGATTGAGTCCATACCGGACAAAGGTGCCCATGGACTGGAAAATTGGGCTCATGGTGACCGACTGTGAGGTTCCGACCAACAAGGCTTGGCCGCCGTCCACCTGTGCGTGAGCGATGTAGCTGGCGTCATTGGCGTCGAAGAAATTGAGGCTCAGGATCTTCTGGACAGATGGACTCTGTGTTGAGCCCCGGTGCAAGCGCACCCCGTCGGCACCTCGGACCTCGTACACTGCCCTGGCGTGTTCATCGTTTCGGTCGTGATAAATCCGTGCCAGGCGTTCGCTCTTGGTGACGTCGAGCACAAAGTGTGCCGCCTGGGGCTTTCCATCGACCTCAGGTCCGCCGTCTTCATCGCCACATGAAAAGAGTCCGATGGGCAGAATTAGAAAGGAAATGAAAGAAAGGTGTCTCTTGGTAATCATTATGTCCATACCCCACAGGTGTGTTTGTCAACCCTGACCAAAGGGCTGAAGTATTGCAGTTTGAAAGTGTACATCTCGTGGGACTTCAAGTTTGAATAGACTTGAAATAAAGCCCTCACGACTGTGTATTTTTCTTGCATAATCAATTTTGTTGAATGCAACTGTTGGTTGCGAATTTAACGCTGGGGTACCCACTCTTGGGGCAGCCAGAATCAACAACAAATGTTTGGGCTTGGGTGGCCCGACATGACGATCATAATGGTGGTGCAAACTACTAAAAACGGAGTTTTGTCGTTACCCAGCTTTGATTCCTGACAAGTCGAGCCAAGCTCGCTGGACCGATGGTGTGCACTCTCCGGTTCGGCACGTTGTTTCCGATTCCAGCGATCTTTTGGAATTTCCTACAGGGTCGTCGCTATGCGTCCGATTTGGGGATTTGCAAACCATAGGTGTCCCCATGTCCCATAGCCCTAGAATCGTTCGCCTCTACAGCCGCATGTTGGTCGGTGGTGCTGAGCAACATGTGAATCAGCTGCTCGCGGGGATTCCGGGCACCGAGATGGTGGTCGCTGGCCCCGAAGGCCTGGCTGCGGTGACCGCTCGGTCCCTTGCAGCCCGCTACACCCATGTGGCCAGGCCCCGATTGGAAGGCATCGTAAGGGCGCTCCGGGGTGCGGACCTGGTGCATATTCACACCGTGAACAACGAGCCGATTCTCCCGCTTGCCGTCCAATTGGCAGGACCACGCACCATTGTGCAGACCATCCACAACACATTTGAAGCGCAGTATTGCCGGTTGGTGGACCACAGCTTTCTCATCGGCGTCGACACGGTGGACTGGATCGAGACCCCGGCCCTGTCGAGCCCGATTGGAGAGGGGATCCCAGTGGGTCCCCTGCCGAGTGGCTTCAGCCCATGGGTGGAAGAAGGCCGACCGCTTCGGCTGGTCGAGGTCCGCCGGGAGGACAAGCCAATGGCGTGGACGCTGGAGGACATTTTGGCGACCGGCGTATTGGATGGCTATGAATGGGAGGCCACGATCGTGGGGGTCGAGGGGCATTCGGAAGACCCACGGATTCACCGGATTGGCGAGGTAGAGTGCCCCGATGAGCAGATCGCGGCGGCCGACTTTCTGGTGCTGGGCAGTGCCATCGAAACCTTTGGGCGAACCGTCTACGAGGCGATGGGGCTGGGGACCGTTCCCATCGCGACCCCGCTTCCTGCCTTTACCCAGCGCTTAAAGGACGGGGAGCAGATCCACCTGGCCAAGGACATGAGCCTAGCGGCCGGTGCGGCCTGTCTGGGACGGGTGGTGCAGCACTTCGCGGAGAAACCTGAAGCCTATAAACAGGCTCGGATCTACAACCACCGCTTTGTATCTGGATTTGCCAGCGAGCGGTCGATGGTGGCGGGGTACACACAGGGCTACGCGGCGTTGCTGTCGAAGCCACCGGTGGTCCAGCGCAGTTTTTTTCCGGACGATGTGAGCGACGCGGATCTACCGGTATTGGGCGCACTTCTCGATGCTGCGGTGAGTGGAACGCCACCGTCGATGGATGAACTGAAAATGCTCCCGGATAAGGCCCGTGGCATTGCATTCTGGATGTTGGCAGACCAAAAGTTGGTGCGGGACGACGTGCGGGTCCCGCTGCTTCGGCGGTCCCTCGGTCTGCTCGGGCCGCGTGCAGTGGTCGCAGCCTCCTTGGGTGTTGCCGCCCGGCACCGGAACGAGACCCAACTCGCGATGGAGGCATTCTCGGTCACGACAAAGCTGAACCCATACATCGTCACTGCTTGGCTCGAGCGGGCCGACCATTTCATTCGCAAAGCGGATGTGGGCGCCGCCACTGCAGCGCTCGAGGGGCTGCTCAAGTTCACGCCGAGTCACGTGCTCGCGCGGAGATTGCTCACTGAGCTTCGCCAGCCCCGACGGCGGACGGCCCGCAAGACCAAAGGTCCGTTTGCTGGACTTGGCCGCTTCAAGCGCATCATCGTGACCGGGCCCCATCGCAGCGGCACGACGATCGCCATGGAGATGATCGCGCAAGACACTGGCTTTGAGGCCGTGCGCGAGGAACAGTTCGAATATTACCGGGAAGACATGCTCAGGGGGCTGCTTCAGCGGGAACAGGTGGTGGTGCAGTGCCCGGCACTGTTCGACCAAATGCCGGACCTCAGCTGTGAAGATACCGCCATCGTTATGATGCGCCGACCGCTTGAGGAACTACAGGCCTCGCGCGACCGGATGTTTGCACCGGGCACCGGTCGGCAGATGAGCGGCGCGGAGCAGAACCAGGCCCAGCTTGCCCGGTTGGGGCGCTCCGAGGGAGACTCTGCGGGAATCAAGTATGAGCTCTGGGACGCCTGGGTTGCCAACAACCAACTGCATAATCCGGTGGAGATCCAGTATGGAGCGTTGGCCCAGCATCCGATGTGGGTCAACCCCGAAGACCGCCGCAAGCTGGGACAGCAGTGGCACAACCGACGGACATCGGTGTGATCCAGTAGGCGGAGCTACTCCCAGGTGGGGTCTTCCGGTTACCGCTCTATATGCTAAACGCTTCACTATTCCTACAGGCCAGACTCCCATGAATCGATCGAAATCTATTGTTCATGCACATGCACAAAGGTGGTGGTAGTTCACTTGTGTTCCATTTTGCCAGCCATGGCTACCGAATGCATACACCCAATATCAATGGAAATCCATGGAGTGATGGCCACAAGCAGCTCATTGATTTCTGGAATTACGATCGCCCGCAGTTCATTGACTTTGTAGACGACTTGCGACGCGCGGGAACCAACTTTATCTGTGCGGAGTGGAATTTCCTTCGACGAGAGAATCGGGTACCACTGCGCGGAGTCCGCTGGATGACGTGCATTCGCGAGCCATTTGAGCGTTTCGTTTCATGCTACAAAGCACATGGCGGTGACGAGGTGTTTGGCATTCCTGAAGCACCAGGCCGTGGTCTCGAGAGTTTCTCCACACGGGTGATGCATTGGTCTCGGAATTGGACCACACAGCAATTTCCGATCTGCATCAATCGTCCCAACTACTATGTGCGCATGCTGAACGGACTGGGACACGACGTGGACGCGCGCATCGACGAGAGCCATCTCGAGGAAGCATTCCGCGTCCTCTCGCTGTTCGATGCGGTGCTGGTCTTGGGGCGCGAGGCATCGTTTGGCCAGCTACCTCAGTTTGGCGTCAGCCCGAACATCCCACATGTAAATCGCAGCCATCCCGACCAAGACTCCACCGTGATTCCGCCCGGTTTTAAGGAGCGATTCATCGCTAAAAACCAGCTCGACTACAGGCTTTGGAAGCGCGTTTCGGCATCATGACCAAAGAGGCTGAACCAGAGCGAAGCAGGGAGAGGTGCTGCTTCATGGGGCATCTCTTTCGAACTAACGCCCCTCAAGCTTAGAAGAACGCGGTCTACCCAAGTTGTATTTACATCATCTTGCCGTGTTTCTGGGGCGACTTTGATGGGGCTAGTGCCGGTCTAAGTGCGAGGAATGTGGCAAAACTGGGCACGACGACCTCGGTTCCGTAGGTGCCCAATCACGGCAACGGCTCTTAGTTCTACCGTTGCCGAACGACAATCAGGGCCCGAACAGCACTTCGGCGTCCCACCGGGCCAGCTCCGCTTGAAGGCGTTCATAGGCGGCGGTGGTGGCTGCGCCCATGGGCTCCAATAGAAGGTTGTCGCCTTCCGTCCAATAGTCCTCGCCGTAACGGTGAAATGACTCCGAATACGCTTCGCCGGTGTTGTTTCGGATGTACTTCCACTCGCGGTCGCGCACCATGCGCTTGTGGTAATCGTATGGTGGCTCACCATTGGGATAAAAGCCATCGGAGTACAGATAGGTCTTCCAATTGGCGGGCGTGACACCATACAAAAGTGGCAAGATGCTCTGCCCGTCGATGGTCACCGGCTCACCGGCCCATGGACCATCACTGAACACAGCCTCCGTTGGGTTGACTTCGGCGATGTCGGCCATGGTTGAGAAGATGTCCACAAGGTGCACGAGCGAGTCTTCGGTGCTTCCTGGTGTTTGTGCGTGCTGACCCCAAACAATAAGCGGCACGTGAACCCCGGCTTCCCAAGTCGATCCTTTGGACCTGTTACTGGGCCACGGGTCGGCGATGCCAGAGGACGGTGTGCCGTTGTCGCCGATGACAAACACGGTGGTATTTGCTAGCTGATCGGCCGGGATGTGTTCGATGATGCGGCTGATTTCCGTGTCCATGGCTTCAACCATGGAGTCGAACAACGCGATGTCGGTGGGGTCGCCGGGAAGCGCCGTGTTCAGTAACGCTTCCGGGGGGCGATGAAGGGGCTCGTGTGGTGCGTTGAAGGGCACATACAGAAGCCAAGGAGGGGTCATTCGTTCCATCGCCGCCACGGCTTCGTTGGCGGTGTCCGTGGTCATGTACAGGTCGGTCCACTCCAAGGCACCGTTCGTGCTCTTTTCCCAGTTGTAGTAACCCCGAGGGACATGGCCTGAACCGACGGCTTCCTGAGGGTTGCCCATCGCTCCAGCGTGGTAGTCGAAGCCCTGGAGTAGGGGCTGAAATTCGGCATCGTCGCGCATAAAACTGGACAGGTGCCACTTGCCGGTCACTGCTGTTGTGTAGCCGTGAGGACTGTTCAGCAGGTGTTCAGCGATGGTGATTTCGTGGTCTTGCAGATCGTGTGGTGCGGTTTCCAGATAAAGCCATCGGCCCAGGCCGGTTCGTTTGGCGTGACGTCCGGTCAGCAGGGTGGCGCGCGAGGGCGTGCAGGTTGGATTGGAGTACGCGTGCGTGAACAGAACGCCTTCTTCGGCCAAACGGTTGATGGTGGGCGTAGGGGCTGGCGACGGATGCGCGCCATAGGCAGCAATTTTGTCGAGCCCCACATCGTCCATGAAGATGACGATCATGTTGCCACCTCGCGCGTAGTCTGCGTCTGCGTCTGCGTCTGCGTCTGCGTCTGCGTCAGCATCGCCGTCGGTGCTGGGCTTGGCTTCATCCTTGGTGCCGCAGCCGAAAAGCACGCCCACCCAAAAGACCGAAGCCATAATAACCCGCATAAAACCTCCCAAGGTTTACGAGTGTACACCACCCGTACCGCGGGCTTGGGTCGAATTGTGATGGTTCAAGCTGGGGCGGTTTTTCGCGTCCACACGGGGGAGTCAAGCCGTTGTTGAGGCGTCGGGTGTCGAGACTGCGCTTGGACTGGGCCTAATCGCCGAGGAGCATGGACCCGACGCGGACGTTGGTGCAGGTGGTGCTGCCGGTCGTGACCCGGGTTGTCCCAGCACAGTTCCAATAATAATTCGAACTAGTAGATCGCTGAACGGTTGTGCAGGTCGGTGACAATGTGAGCAGGTCTTGGGAGTTTTTGAAATTGTAGCTTGTTGAGGAATTATTCATGGAACTCACACAGCCACCCGCCATCTTATACAGCGGCGTCATTCCAGTGGGATCAATCCGCATGGTCTCATCCCCATCGACATCGCTAAACACAATCGGGGCCCCGGCGGCCATGGTCAGCTGACCCCGCACTTCGGCCTTGCCTTGGACGGTGAGGGATTGTCCAACAAACGCGGTGCCATCCCATTCTTCGTTGATTCGCAGGGTCCAGCTATCCAGGGTGCCTTCTGTTCCGGCACCGGTGTCGACCACTTGGAGGGTCCAGGTTCCCACGGGGTTTTCGTCAAAAAAGGAATACAGGTCGCCGGTGCTGGGTGCTGTGACCCAGCCGATGTTGGTGTTCAAGTCGGCGCTTCCTGCCTCGCCTTCGCTGTACAGGGTAATTTCCGTTCCAGTGGGCGAGCCGAGGACCACCGTGACCTGGCTCATGTCGCCGTGGGTCACTTCGATGTCGACCGAGATGGTCTCCACTGTGGCGGCATCGGCCACGTACCGGGTGGATGTCACACCGAATGTGTTGTCGTCTGGAATCGATAAGGGTGTGTCCAGGCTGGCGAAGGGAGCGCCGCCGTTGGACTCACCGACGGTCAGGTCCGCAGCAGTGCTCCGAAGCCCTGAGGTGCCGCCGACCCCTGCGCTGGGGTCGGTACAAGCCCAAGCTGCCAGGGTGCTGTCAAAGCTGGCCAGCTGGCCGGTTGTGCAGCCGAGGCCCGCTAGGGTGTCGGAGTCGGTCACACTCCCGCATGCCCAACTGCCCAGGACCGCGTCCCAGGACGGAACGGCGCCGTCCGTACAAGAGGTGCCCAGTTCAGCGAATGAGTCGGTGTCATTGTCGATGCCGTCGGCGAAGTCACTGGGGATGTCTGCGATGTCGCTCCAGCCCGGGGAGCTGAGGTCGGCGGTGGTGGCGATGCTGACCCCGCCCATCGTGGAGCCATCGGCCACATCGATGGCGGAACCGGTCACGGCCTCGCGAATCTCCTCATCGGTGCGCTGGGTGTCGTCATCGACGCCGTCGGCGAAGTCACTGGGGATGTCGGTGACGTCGCTCCAGCCCAGACTCGTCTCGGCGGCTGGGCCAACCCATGCGCCGGTTTCGTCGATAACCACCGTGCCGTCAATGGACACTTCGCTGGCATCCACTGGGCCACCTGCCACTTCCTCAGCGATGCCGGCGACTCGGGCATATGCTGCGCTGCCGACGGACAACCGAGGCACCATTGCAGGCTTGCCGGCAATCTGTATCTCCAGCCAAAGGGGCCATTGCTCCAGCACATCGGTTTCGAGTGGGTTTCCGTCTTCGTCTGCACCCAGGACCACCGAGTAAAACCCGTTGGTCAGGCCGACGATTTGTTCTTCGTCCCACAGGGTGGTTCCGCCGGAGTCGGAGTCCACCAGGCGAAAGGTGATGGTCGTATCGTCTGTGAGGGGACTGCCAGCCGAGTCCACGAATCGACCTTGGTGGGTCAATTGAGCGGGGACTGCCCACGCCGCGGAGGAGAGGGAGAGCAGCAAGCAGATTTTAGACAGTTGAATCATGGTTTGGTCCTCAAATTACGGCGAAATGCGGCGAAATGAACCCGCATAAAGTGTGGTGGTTCCGTCGGTGGCTGTGCCGCCGGCCCCGGGCTCCAGAGCGCCCAGACAGAGGGTGGCTGTGGTGGTTCCATCGGTGGTGGTCCCACCGCCGGTGCACCAGGACGCTCCTGGCGTGGTGTGTGTGTCGGCATCAGCGTCGGCGTCTGCGTCTGCGTCTGCGTCTGCGTCGGCGTCTGTGTCAGCGTCTGCGTCGGCATCTGTGTCAGCGTCTGTGTCGGCGTCTGTGTCGGCGTCTGTGTCTGCGTCTGTGTCTGCGTCTGTGTCGGCGTCTGTGTCGGCGTCTGTGTCGGCGTCTGTGTCGGCGTCTGTGTCGGCGTCCGCGTCCGCGTCGGCGTCTGCGTCCGCGTCCGCGTCTGTGTCGGCGTCTGCGTCTGTGTCGGC
>OBJC01000131.1_pt1 | contig 13404 bp, 7 predicted proteins | sample 1481521 | NCBI WGS metagenome assembly OBJC01 (sample SAMEA2341961, study PRJEB22496) | metagenome | biome: marine; feature: hydrothermal vent; material: water | place: Pacific Ocean | collected 2011/2012 | reverse complement strand
TTTAGCCCGCGGGGATGGATACGAAATCCCACGGCGGACTTCAGCGCTGATGGGTATATGGAGTTGGTCCTGAGCAACCAGTCTGCGTTGCGAAAAGGGGTCAACGATAAGGTCAAAATTTTGGTGTCTCGGGCAGGAATGGTCAAAATGCACTCGACACTGGGCTATGACATGGTCGATAATCCAGTGGGGCGTGGGGGCAGTAGTAGGGCACGATGAGCACGGGCATTTTTAAAACCGGTGAAATTTCGCGCGCGCAAAAATCGTGTGCGGCCGCAGTGCGTGGACGGGGCGGCTTCACCTTGGTTGAATCTCTGATCGCCACGGCCTTGCTCGGCTTCTCGTTGGTCGTCATGTTTGGTTTTCACACTCAGGCGGTTCGCTCGAATTTACACGCCCGAAAAATGACCGACTGCACTTATTTAGCCCAGCTTCAAATGGAACGTTTGATCGCGCTTCATTGGGATGGAGACACCCGGCCAGATGCCCTGGTACATCTGGATTCAGACGATTCAGAATCCGACAACTGGACTTATCTCCCCCATCCGAGTGGGGGTCCCAACGCCGTCGATGCCGGTCACACCACCGATGGGGAGTTTGGAAAAGCGCTGTACTATATCAGCTGGCATATCGAGGAGATGGACTCCGAGCCCACATGGCTCAGGATGCGCGTTCGTTGCCAGTACAAAGATGTGGCCTTCAATCAGTGGAAAGGAACCACTGTGTCCTCTTATCGCTTTCGAGACAGTTGATGGTTCGCAAGGCACGCCAAGGTTTCACGCTGATCGAAATGATGATCGCTGTTGTCGTTTCATCGATTGTTATCGCTGGCCTGTACTCGGTGTTCAATCTGCAATCTCGTCAGTTTTTATACCAGGACCTTCAGATGGGTATGCATCAAAACTTACGTTTTTCTACAGATGTGCTCACCCGCTCGATTCGCATGGCAGGCTTCGGGGCTGGCGGCGAAATCACTGGCTATCATGGCTCCTCCACCCACGACTCCACCTTGCCGGTCATCATGAGTTGGGATGGAGAAGGAGATAATAATACCGACGCCATCACGGTGGTTTATGCCGACCCATCTCTGCGCATGACCACCGAGCCGTCGATCGCTACCTGCGATACCGAGTCACTCACATTCGACATGAGCATTCTCGATCAAGACCTGAAAATCGCCGAGTACGATGCAGACGAGTTGATCATGTGCTCGGACTACGCCAACTTGACGGGTATTGAGACCTATCTGTGGGTCATCTCTTCGGTGTCCACATCTTCGGGGGTTATCTCGGTAGAGGATGCCTCTGGCTATGCCGACTACGAGGATGTTTGCGGGAGTTCCGAAAACCTTTCGCCTTCAATGCTCTGCTCGAAGGCTCAGGTGCTGACCTTTTATATCGACGCTGACGATAGCGATGGCGTGGGCCCGGGGTCTGCTGAAAACCCTGTGCTGATGATGGACCTCAATCTAGATTGGCCATCTGCAGACGATGTGCCTTTGGTCGATAATATTGAGGACTTGCAGTTGGAATACTGCATTAACGATGGTTCCACGCCCCCCGATTGCTCAGAGGCCTCTGCTTGGACCGATGAGATTAGCTCAGGTGAAGAGGCCAATGTGTGGATGAGTCGGGTATCTTTGGTTGGTCGAAGCGCCCGAAAAGACCCCCAACTGCTTCGGACGTCCCGGCGTCCGGCTCTAGCAAATCACTCAGCGGGTGGTAGTGAAGACCATTATTTTCGTCAGGTGCTCGTCACTGAGGTGACGGTCCGAAACCTGCGACACCAGGCAAATTTATGAGCAAGATGACACGTCAAATGCCCACGACGGCGCGAGGAGAACAGCGAGGCTTCGCGATGTTGCTCGCGATGTTGTTGATCGCAATCATCTCTGTGATTGGTGCCAGCACCCTCTCTATTGCCGGCGTGGACCAGCGCATCGCCTTGCACAACCGAAAGCACATGATGGTGATGAACACCTCTGATGCCGGCACCGAGCATGCACGTTTTCAGTTGGAGCATGAAAACCCACCCACCGAGGGCTTAGACCCAGACGCCGACACTTGGCCCGATTTTGTTCAAGCCACAGATGCTGAGGAAAAGTACGAAGGTCTGGAGTATGCCCACAACCTTGGGGTGTACTGGGTGCAAGCCACCTACCAACGCTGTGGAAATCCGCCGCCCGGCTACTCCACCGAGATCGGAAATACAAAGTTTAGGAGCGACTATTGGGAGATGAAATCCCAAGCCCGAATGCAAGACACCTCGTATGCCAACATCAACGAGACCTCATCGACCACCGCTTTGTTGCTGAGAAAGGTGGTCAAAGGGACGTGCAAGGTCAGATGAAGCGATCTATGATAAGTACTGGAGGTCGGATGGGCTTGGTTTCCCTTTTGGGTTTGTGGGCCACATCGGTCGCTTTTGCGGGTTCGAGCAGCTCGGGCGAGGAGTGGCTGACCATCACCGATGCGGTGGAGCCGAATATTTTGTTCGTGGTCGACCTCTCGAATGAGATGAAGCAGCCTTGCGCATATGGGGGCGATGGCGAGGTCGATACCGATGACAATCCGTGTATTGACGATGTGGCAACCGCCATCGATAAGTTGACCCGTCATTATGACTGGGCACGATACGGTGTGGTGGGCACCACGGCGACTGAGAGCGATGATGGCTTCACCAAAATCGTGCCCTTGGGGGCTTCTCACTCAGAGCTTTCGGAGGCCGTCGAAAATTTGGGTGACTACGTTGATAGCTACGATACCGAGACCAGAAACTTGGCGGAAGTATTAGAAGCGCTTTCAGAGGATTACTTCCAAAACAGTTCAGAAGATGACGATGACGACGACGACGGGGACGGCTTCACGGCCGACTGGAACCGTGCTCCGATTCAGTACCATTGCCAGCAAAATCACATCATTGTACTGACCTCGGCCATACCCTGGGATGATGACCAGGTGGGGTCATCCTATGTGGACTCCATCAGCCCAGACCATCAGTGCGACACCGAAGGTACCTCCACCGCTGATGTGGACTGCATGTACGACAACGTGGTGCATCATCTGTGGGACACCGACATGCGCCCCGGCTTGAGCGGCACCAACAATGTGCTCGTCCATACGGTCAGTCTCGGTGTCGCGGGGACGTCGTTGGCCGAGTCATTGTATGGCAACAGTTCCGATGTGACAGGCGGCGATGCCGTTTACTCCAGCACCTCGGATGGCAGCGAGATTATGAGCACCATCATGTTCATGCTGCGGGATATTCGATCCGGATTTTATACCCGGTCCACCCCGGTGATCACCGCGGACGGCGCTCACCTCTTGTACAGCTTTTATCAGCTTGGTGGAACACTGACCGGTGGGGGTGGTGCAGACGTCAACCCCCAAGCTGAAGGGCACGTTCGGGCCTACGAAATCGAGGACGACCCAACCAGCAGCGAGTACGGTGAGCTGACCATGAATGGCGATTCCGATATTGGCTATGCGTTGTGGGATGCTGGTGAGCTCCTGGTCAGCCGATTGGTGACGAGTGGAGAGTCCAACCCAGAAAATCGCGACGGTTTCGGTCGTCGGGATATTTACACATTCTTCGAGCCGGCGGTCTCGGTGCTGAGCAGTGAGTCATCCACCGATAAGCGCCAAGGTTTGGACCGCAACTTTGTGACCTCTGTGGCGGCCTCGTCTACGGTGCTCGATAAGATTCTCGATACCGACGGCGATGAAGACTCACCGTACAACCTCGACCGCAGCACCGAGTCCAGCGGCTCAGTCAATGGCACCGACCTTCAGTCTTTGGTCGACTTTATTCGTGGTTATCCCCGCGCTGACTATCGCTATTTGGGCACAGATAAGGGCTATTGGAAGCTGTACGACTCGCCCCACGCTGTTCCACTCGTGGTCCAAAATAGAAACAACCTGTACTCGATGGATGTCACTTACCGCAAGTTTTTGGCGGGCGTCGAGGCCGAAGACTACCCCGATATGGTCTATGTGCCGGCTAACGATGGCTTGTTACACGCCTTTTACCTCAAGGATGTGGGCGCACCCCACGAAGGTTTGCGCTCGGAGCATTATGATGAAGAGGCCGGTCGTGAGGCTTGGGCTTGGATGCCCGGCTACCTGCTTGAACGAGAGCATGACAACGATTGGGCGGGCCGTGCGATCGACATGATGTTGTACGGCCGCACCTTCTTGTTTGATGGCAGCCCGGTGTACGAAGACGTCTGGGTTGATACCAACGGCAATAATGAAAAGGATTGCGACTCAGTCCCAGATGATTGTGAGTGGCACAGGGTGTTGGTGGTTCAGCAAGGCAAGGGCGGGCCGGTCACTTTGGCCTTGGACATCACCGACCCAACCGCACCCGAGTTTCTGTGGGAGCAGACCGACGAGGGCGACCCCACGGCGATGGGCTACACGGTTGGCCGTCCGGTGATCACGAATGTATATGACAACTCTGGCTCAACGCCCAAAGACCGCTGGGTCGTGATGTGGGGTTCGGGTCGGGCGGTGCCTTATGGGCGGAAAGAGGCCTATTATAAATCCTCAGAGGCCAACCTTTATATGTGGCATGTGGGGGACACCTATTTCAAGTCGGAGTCCTCCTACGTCTATTCACAGCGGGGAGATAACGGTCACCCTGAGGCGAGCGTAGAGGGCTCCAGCCTGCAATACGACACCGATTCTCAATATGAGTACGGCTACATCGCTGCGGCCTTGGCCGTGGTCGATACCGATTCTGACGGCGATGCGGACACTGTTTACTTTCCAGTGACCGCAGCCTACAAGCCGGCATCAGAAGGTGGTTCGGGGCCATCGTCTGTCAAAGACCCTGGCAGCACATGGATGTACAAGGCCTGTATCGACACTGATGACCCCGATGATTTAACTTGGGTAGAGTTTTTCGACCCACTCGACGATGGTGGCTTGTCCCGGCGGCCAGAAGTCTACTACGCGGCCACCACCTCTTGGCATTCGGATGGTCAACTCGGTGTTTATTGGGGTACTGGAACGCCTTACGACCGTGATTACAGCTCCAGTCCAGGCTACTTTTTTGCAGTCAAAGACTCCAACCCCAAGAGTTGTACCGCCTTTGATGTCAACCCCATCACCAACTGTGGTGATGATGGTGTTTACGAGCTGGATGCGGGTGAGGGTTTGACCGCAGACCCGATTGTGTACGCAGGCGTAGTGTACTTCACAACATGGGTGCCAAATGAAGACCGATGTGAGGGTGGCACTGGGCGTTTATATGGCCTCAACTTCGAGGATTGCTCAGAAGGGCTCGATACCGATGGCTCAGACGAAGTGGACTCATCGGATGCGGATTATATTGAGCATGAAGACGAGTATCTTTCGGGCGTGACGGTCACCGAGCAAGGGTCCTTGGTCTACGGCACATCGAATCCAGCAGCGGATGGATCAGAGGGTATCGTCACCCGTGATGTCGCTGAGGACCCCTTCATGGGCACAGCCGCGATGGCTTGGCTCGAGGTCTTTTGATTGAACTGTAGTAAGCTCGCCTGATGAAGAGTCTACGTCGGGGTCTGTGTTTGCTCGTGTTCGTTTCTGCGCCGGCTTTTGGCGCTGGCGACGGATTGATCGGTATTCGATATGTCGAACAGCCCGAGGGCTTGGTCGTCACCAAGGTGTACAAGGGCTCCGGTGCCCACGACGCTGGGCTTGAGCTGGGCGACCTCATTGTGGCCATTGATGGTCAAGCCCTGGAGACCCTTGGTGAGGGTGTAGCGCCGCCACCAATCAAGGGTGAAGTGGGGTCCACAGTGGTACTCTCTCTTCGTTCAGCCACCGCTCTGTCGCTAAGGAATGTGCAGGTCAAGCGAGAGAAGGCAAAGGCCAAGTCCAAAAAAACCTCGCCCAAGGTGATATCTCGCTTTGCAGGTGCGCTTCGTAATGACAGGCCGTCTGTGGTTCGAAAGGCAACACGGGCCTTGGTCGCTGCCGATTTTGGAGGGCGAACTGCCTTGCGTGCGCTGTCTCCATATTTGGGGCGTGCTGCCAAGCGCCGGCGTCGCGCTGCTCGGGCTGCCTTGGATGTGTTGGTGGCAGTCCCAGAACCAAGTGCGGATTTACAGTTTCGGATAGGAGAGGCGTACTACATTTTGGAGGACCACAAGCAAGCGGCCACGTGGTTGAACGCAGCCCTGCGGGCCTGGCCGAGCGGGGTGGCAGAGGCCATGGGTCGCCGCGGGCGTGTAGAAGAAATGGCCGCCATGTCCTTGTGGAGTTCTGGAGAAAGACAGGCGGCGATAGACCTGACCCGCAGGCTTGGCCGCTATCGTTCAGTTCGAGGTTTACTCGGCACTGTGGGAATGGCCGACCCCAACCCAATGGAAGAGTGGGAGATTGTTTTACCGCCGGTGGCTGATTTTGAGATCGACCTTTACGATGGCTCTACTTGGCGTTTGAGCGAGCATGCAGGCAAGCCGGTGGTGTTGGTGTTTTGGGCGAGTTGGTGTGGGCCCTGTAAGAAGGAGTTGCCAGCGCTTGCGGCGCTTCACAAGCGCAGGGGCGATTGGCCGGTTGAGTTTTTGGCTATTTCTGTGGATACCGACCGTGATGCAGCGAAGGCAAAAGCGCTCGTCGACACCCTTGACCTCCCTTTTCCCGTGGGCCGAACGCTGGCCTTGAGTGACCGATTTGAGATAGGCGGTTTGCCCTCAATGCGGATTGTAGGCCCAAGAGGTTCTTTGCGATCGGCAACCAAAGGTTACTCCAAAAGCAGCATCTCGAAGCTCGCGAAAAAAATCGACGATTTGGTCGCCGAGGCTAAGCAAGGCGAGGCTGCCCCATCCGGCTCCACGTTTTCGAGGGTGTGGAGCCAGGGGCCAGCGAAGCTTCGGCACGCCCAAGCCTTGGATGGTGTGCGGGAGATTGCAGCAACAGCAGCCGATGTGTCTATAAATATTCGAGGGCATGGTGCGGTCGCAGTACCGATCAAAGATGGGCACGTCGCTGGCGGCATGGTCCTCGAAGAAGAGGGTGGCGGCCGAGGCCATACGGCCACAGCATGGTTTGAAGGTCCGGTGTCCTCAGGGGAGCTGTGGCTCCGCGCCCATGACGCAGAGGGCGGTGGCCGTTGGTTTGTGACGACACCGTCGAGAGTTGTGGCGATGGTGCCGAGCGGTGACCATCTGTGGGTCGCCATGAAGCGTGGAATTTTGCTGCTTAATAGCGACGGTGAGCACGTGCGAACCATCGATATGGACGTCAAAGATGTGGCCCCCGCCCCAGGTGGGGGTGTGTGGACTGTGGATGGCGTTTCTGTACAACATATTGGTCCCGGTGGGCTCCTCTTGAGCAGTGAGCCAGCGCCGGGTTCAGAGCGGGTTGCAGCCAGCGGCGACTGGGCCGCTGCGGGACTGTTTGATTTGATTTCTGGTCGCTTCGGACCCGACGCTTCAGAGCGGCTTATCGGTGTGTTGGCAGGCGGAACAATTGTGGGCTTGGACGGCAAAGGCGTCGCCGCGCTCAGGATAGATGTCAACAACGCCACACCGCCCGCAATCGCAGCAGCAGATCTCGATGGCGATGGTAAGGACGAACTTTTGATCAGCAGTTTCGGGCGAGGAATCGCTACGATTGACTTGGAGATACCTTGATGGAAACGAAAGACCCGATGGCCGCGATGGCATCCAAAGAAGTGGCAGACCGTGCAGCGGCCTGTAGGGACCTGTCCTCCATGGGTGAAGTCACTCATCTCGAGGCCCTCTGGAAGTTGGTGGCGACCGATAAGTCTCCTGGTGTGCGACTCAGTGCGGCAGCAGCAGCAGCTGATATCTTGTCCCGCTGCAGGCTCGGTGCTCCAAGAGATGCCCTGAGCGATGATCAGCGCGATGTGCTCATGGAGATGTTCAGTCGGATCGACCCTGGTATTAACGCCGGTATTTTCCCCATCTTGGCTTGTCTTGACCGGCCCCGCAGTTTGACCTTGATTTGTGGTGGTCTCAGAGACCCGCGGGGCGATGTGCGCTTGGGTGCGGCCGTGGGCTTGATGCGCCTATGTTCGACCATTGGGGTCGTGGACGAACCAAGCATTGAGCAGACCGTCGTCGCCCTGCTGGGTGACACTCGCCATCGGCCGGATGCAGTCGCGCAAATCGCTCGGGTGTGTGCTGCCGTGGGATTTAGGTCGGGCATTGAAGTCATTCGTCATCTTCACCTCTCAGGTACCCATGCGGACACCATAGTTGAGGCTTTGGGGGTTTTGGATGGGGCCAGCCACCCTCTGGTTGGGGTGTGGTACTCCGATGGAAACGATGCGGGCGAAACCAACCCCAAGCCAGATCTTGGTCCAGCGCTCATGGTTTTTGATGGTCGCGGGGCATTATTTCATAATGGAAAAAATTGGGCGGTAGAAACCAACTTCCAGCCACAGCGTCGAATGTTCATTCGGCGTGTCGGAGAGTCAGAGGCCGGACCGGTATTTCAAGCGATCGGGCGCACTTTTTACGCAGGTTGCGGTGAGTCGGCTGGGGCCATCACCAAGGTGGACTGGTCGACCCCAGGTCGCGAAACCAAGGCCAGTGTCCGGGCGGTCGAGGCTTTGGCTGCTTGCTTGGGCGATACGGCAAAAGGCCATCGTAGCTTGGCGATTTTTGCGATGAATGCTGGCCAGATTGATGTTGCTCAGGCGGCGCTCGTGTCTGCCATCACAGCCAAATCGACCCCTGTGGATTGCTGGTTGGCTCTGGGTGATTTGCTGTGGGAGCGTGACCGTTCAGCTGCTGCAAAACAATATGGGCTCTATGCCAAGAAAGCGAAAGTCAGTGCGGACCCCGAAGGGATGGCGCGGGCCAAAACACGCGCTACCTAGTCTGGGCGTAAGGGGTATGTCGGACGCGGCGGCCCTCAGTCCCAGATGGCTTCAATACGCCAAGCCTCTATTCGGACCCGGATAACCAAGTCAGAGTTGGTGATCGGGAGCATGATGAATGTACGCTCGTCGACCTCATCCCAGCCACCCCCGGTGGGGCCAGCCAAATATTGGAAGACAAATGGCTCGCTCGGAAGCTCCATCGGCATGGACTGTTGGGTGCTGGACTGCTGAATCGCATCGATCCGCAGCACACCTTCATCGGCGAAAAACTGGAAGCTGTCGCCCTCAGAGGCGGGAAGAACGCCGGCAACCATTGTGAACGAGATGGCGCCCGTGTCGCTGACATACCGCTCGCCCTCAAGTGCGCGCCCATCTTGGACCCCAGATAGCGTACCTTCGACCTCCCAATTGCCCAGGACTTCATCAAAGGTGACGGTCCATTCCTCAGTGCGGACGACGCCGCCACAGCTGCTCATCTGAACCCGCCGCGCTGTGGACTCATCTTCGAGCATATCGGGGTTGGATGCATTGCCTACATCATTGAATTGGATGGACTCGAAACCTTGGTTGATCGGTACGTGGGGGCCTTCATAATTAAGCGCCATACAGCCTGAATCGCCCTCGAGGAGGACGAGAGAACCGCTGTACATGGTGGCTGCGACTACTTTTCCGCTGACCCGTGTACCCACATCATTATACTCGCCAAGGAGGACCCGGTCGGGGGTCGCCGATAAGCCGATGATCGGTGACTCAAGTTGCAAGCCGCCGTCGATATCGTCGAGGGGGTTGACGTCGATCCATCGACCATCTCGCAGGTCCAGGACGTCGATTCGGCTCAGTCCAACCAGGCCGACAAACAAGTGTTCGTAAGTTCGGTTGAGGGCGGGATCGTCGAAGAAAGCACCGGTATCGGACAGATCGTCACCAGAGAGGTGTTCTTCAATGAGGGAGAACGCGTCGTGGACATAGGCCAAACTTGAAACAGGGGCTGCTGTGGGGATCTCTAAGGAGCCGCTGGTGGCGGGGTGGTCGAGATTGAGGGTTATCTTGAAGATTCGCGGATGGTGGGCGTCGGCCACGAACAGGTCGGCCATGGATGCGCCAAAGGTCATTCGCCACGCCTGAGCCCCTTCTGGCAAAAGGTAGCGGCCGATTTCAAGCTTGAGCTCAAGGTCCCACACAACGATCGCTGAACGCTCGGTGAAAGGGTCCCAGACGGCGGCAACAATGAGCGAATCGAAGGGAAGCCGCTGCATGGCCAGGATGTTCCCGCCCAGGTCATGCTCGACAATGCCGGTCTCTGTGCGAAAGCTGAAGCGGTCTCCACGAGAGGCTGCACCCTTGATGAGGAACATCAGTTCCTTGTGGTCAGACTGGAACAGTTCGCCCTCTTCGGTCATTTGAGACTGCAGCCCAGAAACGCTCCCTTCGGTTCGCCAGGATGAGCCGTCAAAGATGATGGTCCAGTCTTCTGTGGTGGTCCATCCGTTGGAGAGGGTAATCTTTTGGAGTTTGGGCGCGTCGCCATTGCCGTCGGTATCCTCGAACACAGGCTCGGTGTGGCTGGCGTTTGGCACCACGGGGTTTGGATCCATGTCGACGATATAAGGGGCTTGAATGAGCAGGCCGTTCGCTGTATCGGCTGCATAGATGTCGACTTTGATGTCGTCGGGCGAGTAGGCCACGATTTCGCCCAAGATTCGTCGGGTGCCGGTCGCGATCCATCTGGGCCTTAAAAAGGGTGCCGCCACCTGGTCAGAGAGCAAGGTGGCGTGCTTGAGGTCGAGGGGAACAATGCGCCCGCTTCGGCTGTTGGAAACAAAGCCCACCGCATCTTGGAAGGGACCCATTTCGCGGTGGTCCAACACGGTGGAAGATACCGGCCCGTCGAAGGAGTAGGTGTGCTCATAGCTGTCGTCACACCCAGTGAGGGCCAAGAAGCCAAGAAGGATTACAGATTGACGATCCATGTCAGGACCTCAAGGTAGTTGGGACTTTCTTCATCGATGTTGAGTACACCCAAGCTGGCGTGAGACACGTCCTGGTCGAGGCTGCCGGTGTAGTTTCCGAATACCAGTTGCTTGTGGTCAGGGCTGAGGGTCATGGCGTAGGGGTTCTCTCCAACATTCGGTGTGTCGCCAATGGACATGCCGTAAGGCCCCATACTGAGGTCGAAGGTGGAGATGGAGTTTCGGTTAAAGTTGCTGACGAAAAGCCTGCGTCCGTCGGGGTGGAGCAGCATTTGGCCTGGCCCGACTGAGCTCATGGTTTGTGCGCCCATGTCTCGCTCACCGCCCCGTGGGGTGGCCAGATAGCCGGTGGCAGGATTGTTCACGAAGTCTGGGTACTCGTCGTCTACAATTTCGCTGAGGTCGATGCCGATGACTGAGGCTGGAGAGTCCACTAGGGCGTACATGGTGTCAGAGCCTGGAATGGTTAACAGTTGCCTAAATCCGGTGGCCCAGCTGGTGGTGTTAAGCAAAATGACCGCCTCGACGTCGAGGTAGTTTCTATCGAAAAATCCGCGACTCGGGTCGGAATCGTCTCGCACATCAATCACAAAGATTCCCGCGTAAAGCTTAGAGACCGCGAACAAAAATCCACGTTCGGTATCGAGGTGCAGGGCAGTGAGGCCGATTCCGGTGGTTTGATGCCCTTCGGTGAACCCGTCGAGTGGAATGGCCAAGATATCTTCGCCGCCGCGCTCGGTGGAGAAGCTGAGGGTATCACCCACCCGGGGTGTGTTGGGGGTGCGGTTGAAACGGTCGGGAGCAAAGCCAAATGCGCGGCCGACCCGGACCGAGTCGCCAGTCCATCCACCGTAAGTCATTGAAAAGCCGGTGGGGCTTCGGACCACAACAGGGCGAGTGACGTCTGAGCGGTGAAAGGGGCTTCCTGCGAAGTCAACCACAATGCGTGGGTCGTCGGTTTCAAAAAGAACAGGACGTATAAACGCGGTCTCACCGGTGGCTCTGAATGCGTATCCGATTCGCCAGTTATCACCGTCAAAGCCTGCGTACCAAAGATGTTCGCCGGTGTCATCGGGGATGACGTACCCATCCTTGACACCGGAGTCGTCCCAAGTGCCGGGGTCGCCCAGGCCAAAATGATAGCCCCGAGGGCCGTTTTCTCGAGACCAATTTATGCCGTCGCTGCTTTGGGCCGATCCGATGCGCCAACGGCTTCCGTCAAAGCCCGAGTACCACATCCGAAAGCCGCCAGAGTTGAGGCTGACGACACTGTTGGGCACGACCGAGACCCGGTCCCAGTCGCCTGTGCTTGCGCCGAAGACCTTGCCCTGTCCTGTCCAATTCACGCCATCAACACTGGTAGCGAGGCCGATATTGAAATCACCGTTCCGCTCGCCCGCGTAGAGCATCATGAAGGCGTCACCATTTTCGAACACAACAGGATGGCTTACGCCGTTGCGCTCAAATTTATTGCCGGAGCCGACAAAGACGGAGCCGTTGGTGGCCTCAAAATGGCCATCTGCATTGGCGGTTGCGGCCCCGATAGATTGTGTTCCGGTGCGATCGGTGAGGGTTGTCCAGGAGAATGCGGTGCCGTCGTCTTGAGGCAGGGTTGAGCCGATTCGAATGCCCCCATTGGAGTTGGGGCCGGCGTGCCCAAGGTCGAGCCAGGCACCGGCGACAACCTCAATCGACCAGCCCACAGATACCGCGGCGAAAGCAAAGCCTGGGATTAGCGGTGCAGCGAGGGTGCCCGTGTGCTCTCCGCGCACTTGAAAGGCGTTGGTGCCGCTGCCTTGCATGGCGATAGAGGGCGGTGCGTGGAGGTCGTCAATCACGACGCCTTCACCGAATTCGCGACTGGCAGCAATGGGCGCCCACCGGATGCCATCTCTGCTTTCGGCGCCAGCGATGGTCCATTCCAGGCCGTCCCATTCGCTGAACCACATTTGCCAACGACCATCTCGGTGATGGACGACTGGGGCTGCTGCACCCTGTTCAGACTCAAACACAGGCAAGGGGTCGGCGACCCAATTGATCAGATCTTCGCTGGTGGCGTGACCGATGCTCCATGTGTCGCCATCGAAGGCGCTGTACAACATGCGCCACATCAAGGTCTCTGCATCATAAACGACGGTTGGGTCGGAAATGTGCTCGCCTTCGTGGGGGTGGGCTGGCAGGAGGACAGGCTCGGCGTTGACCTTGAAGGTGTAGCCATCCTCTGAACTGCCCATGCCGATAACGCTGCGCCCAGCGTCCAAAAGGGCTGCGTCCGGTTCTTCTGCAGCATCAAAAAACAGGTGGAGGTCGGTGGGGCCTGTGGTGAGGGTCGGGCCGCCTACTGCCATCATCCAGTCGTGAAGCCCTGGCTCGAGGGTGGGAACTTGGTCGTGGCTCCAGTCACCGACATAATCGCCGGTGGAAGCGCCCCAAATCGTGCCTTCAGAGGCGTAAAGTAGCCGGCCGTTGATTTCGGAAAAGCTGGGGTCGGAGATGGCGAGGACGGTGTCGTGGGTGTCATCGAGCTTGAAGCTCGTGCCCATGGCGTTGTCGGTATAGATCAAGTCGCCGTCGTCGTCGTGGCGCAATTGTG
>OBJC01000129.1_pt1 | contig 13607 bp, 9 predicted proteins | sample 1481521 | NCBI WGS metagenome assembly OBJC01 (sample SAMEA2341961, study PRJEB22496) | metagenome | biome: marine; feature: hydrothermal vent; material: water | place: Pacific Ocean | collected 2011/2012 | reverse complement strand
GGTCTCAGCCCTACACGCAAGGCTGCTCAAAGCTGGGGTCGAGATAAGACTGAACACCTCAGCTGATGGCTTTGGCCTGTCCACCAAAGGCGACCGCATCGCCCAAGTCCGGTTGAGCGATGGTACCGAATATTCGCCCGCAGCCGTGGTCGCGGCCATCCCCCCTCCCATCCTCAGCCGACTTACCAAGCCCGCAAGCGATCCAGCCTTGACCGGCATCGCCTACACCGGCGTGGTCTCCACCATCATCGCCACCCGAGACGATGTTCCACTAGACAGATATTGGACCAACTTTATCAGTCCAAAACTGAGCTTTGGCGGTATTTTTCGCCTGGATCTACTCAATGACAGCCTGGGCCACCCAGGGGTGCGCTTACTCAACTTTTGCACCCATGTGCCGCGGGACCAAAATGCGTCGATGCTGACATGGTCCCACGAAAAAATCGAGGCACTGTATTTGGCCGATTACAAAAAACGGTTTGGGGTCGCGCTTCGGCCGGCCTGGACCCACACCAGCCAAATTCCATTGTACAGCCCGATTTTTGTTCACGGTTATCGCAACCCTGCCGTCCAACATCCTTGTTTGTCGAACCTCTTTTTAGCCGGCAATCACCGGACCTTCCCCGTGTTGGCCACAACCGGGTCGGCGATGGGCTCTGGTGCCGAGGCCGCCCGTGCTGCGATGGCCAGCAGCGCGATGGGGCTGTGTGTGGTCCACGATACCGAAGCGGCGTGAGCGTGAATCCCGCCACAGTGCCAAGGACATGGGTCACGGCCGGGCTCGGCTGCTTCGGCATTGGCTTGTTGACCGCCGGCCCCAAGACCTTGTGGAATCCACAGATTGCAGCGATGGGTGGGCGGTGGGAGGTCATGGCTGTTTGTTGTGCTGCAGCGATCCTATTCTTTGCTGCTGCACTCGCCCGCTATTTCGAGGCCTCACACCCCAGTCTCACCGCGGGCATCCTCGCGACGGCCACCCGTTTTTCAGAACCCAAAGCCCTCGGCCTTAGCCTCTTCGGATGGGCGGCCACTTGGGCAATTTACCATGGCCTGACCGACCCCGACTGGGTGTCCTCTGGGATCGACTGGCACGACGCTCACCTCGATGCTTATGCGCTGCTATATGGCGACCCGCCCCTGTACTGTGCTTGGCGATACCCCTTTTATCCGATGGTCTCCGCGACGGTGTCCCACTGGACCGGCATGGACCTTCAGCACGCCACCCAATTTGTCAGTCGTGGCGTCGCAATGGCCACCGCGGTGCCCTTATTTGTGATCGGCAGAAGCCTATTTGGGCGGTCTGCGGCGATTGCCGGGGTGATCTTGTTGACTGGGCTCGCCTCTTATCGGATGCACACCGATGCGGTGACCCCGTACCCGATGGTGATGTTTCTCGCCGCCTGTGGTGCTGCAGGGCTCATGAAGGCCAGCCAAGGCGGATGGCGGCCCTGGCTGGTGGTCGGTTTGAGTGTGGCCGCGGCCCTGGCCAATGATGGGAAAAGCCTCTTGCTATCATTGGGATTTGTGGGTTTGGCGCTGCCAATGGCCTTGGTGGTCCAGGCCAAAACACCGTGGTTAAAGCTGGCCAGAATCGCATTGGTTTTGGGGCCGATCATCGGGTCTTACCAATGGATGTCATCTTTGCCCGTGAAGGCATTCACACTCGAGGAGATGGCCGTCGCTTACTTGGTCCCAGGGGGCCGGGGAGAAAACCAAGCACCCCGCAATCTCCAGACTGGGTATATGTGGGGGCATTTCGATGACGCGCTCACCATTCCTCGCACATTGGCCACCTTTTACGAGGCTGGAAAAAACCCGGAATTGGCCAAGCAAAATGCCCGTCAGCTGCGCACTTCGCTGCAACGCCTGAACCTAGATTACCCAGGTATAAGCTGGCGACTTCCAGGGTTCATGTGCCTGGCTTTACTGATCCCGCTGCTGCGGCGGCGAGGACGTTTTAAGACCGCCATGAAGTTAGCCGCGGTCGCTGTGGTGATTGTCAGTTGCTGGCCATCGATCAAGAGTGATTACCAAGAACGCTATGTTGTGCATGGGCTGACAATGCTCCCCTTATTGCTGATGGGGGGGGTCGGCATAATGGCCAAAGCCATTGTCGGTTCAGCGACCCCATTGCGCAGACTGACACGCGGGGCTGCCGTCATCTTTTGTGCTGTGCTGCTCTTGATATGGCCATCAAACCCCGTGGGGCTCGGCCATCTGAGTGAACGCCTTGACCCGGTCGCAATGGGAGGCACCCAGGAGCATGAAATCGGAGTGTGGGGCCGAGAACATCTCAGTCAGGGCGACATCATGCTGGACACATCGTGGATGATGCAAGGTTTGTTGCTTTCGGGCAGCCACACCATCGCGCGGGCAGAGAATGCATACCCACCTGGTGGCGCGCCTTGGCCGGCAGGGTCCTGGCGATTCACCCGGCCTTGGCCCGAGGAGCGCCCAACCACAGGGCGGTATTTTGCCTTGGTCAACTACCTGGCGATGGCGCCGAACACCTTTGATGCCACCCACGCCCCAATCGAAGCGTTGATTACCGGCCCAGACTCAGACATGGGAAAATCCATCGCCGCAGCGCCCGCGCTGTGGACCGAGGTCTTCCGCACGTCCGACACCATCGTGCGCGTCTACCAATATCAAGGAAAAGGCCCTCCAAGAGGATGGCAAACCCACCGCCGGCCCATGTAGCCGAGGGTGTTTTGGGCTGAATTTTTCAGCCTTTCAGTCGATAAGAGCAATACCCATGGACCAGCCCCCACCCCATCACGATGAATTTCCGGCCGACGGTGTTTTTATCGCCATCGATGTGGCCCACGTGGGTGCATTATGGACCCGCGATCCGGACCAAAGCTGGGAGGCACTCAACCAGCTTGACGAGTTGATCGAGACCATGCTCGAGGACTGGGGCGGGGTGTATGTCAATGTCGCGGGTGAGGCCTATGTGGCCCGCTTTGATGCGGTTGGCCCTGCGGTGATGTGGTGTGCTCGAATGCAAGAGGGCCTGCTCACCTTGGACTGGCCGGCGACTTTAGCAGCCAACTTCGACGCATCAGGGGCACCCGATATGCTCTTTGGCGGCCTTCTTGCGCGAATGGCCATCCATCGCGGTGATATCGACATGCTTCAGTCCTTGGTGGCCTTGTGCAGCCCCGGCCAAGTGCTCATATCCGGTGAAACCTGGGCTGAGGCGACCGCCGACCCACCCCCTGATTTACAGGTCGCCAAGCTGGGCCACACCCAAATTGGCGCAAACCGTTTGGAGATTCTTCAGGTCAGCACCCGGCTGCTTTCTCGCAGACGCTTTGCCTCTTTGGCGACACACAGATCTCGACTGCCCGCACAAAGCGACTGTTTTGTGGGGAGGCTCTCCGCGCTGAGTGATCTTCAAGAACGTTTTGAGGCAGGCACCCGCCTGGTGAACATCACCGGCGCCAAGGGGTCGGGAAAAACACGCTTGGCCATCCAATGGGCCCGAGGGCTCGAGGCCAGTGGTGCCTATGAGCTTGCGTGGGTCAGCCTTGGCGCGGCCCAAGACGAAACCGATCTGCACCTCGCAACAGCCAGCGCGCTTTCGCTGTCTTTGGGGCCAGCCAAAACCGGCACCTTGGCCGAACGGGTTGGGCACGCCATGGCCGCAAAAGGCCCGGTGGTGCTGATCTTGGATGATTTTAATGAGGACTTGGGGGTCGATGTACTCGCCACCTGGCTGAGAACTGCCCCTCAGGCGCGATTTGTTATCACGACCGACTCGCCGATCGACTCGCAACTTGCGACCCATCAACACCTCAAACCCCGCAATCAGCGCGATATACGGGCCATCTACCTGGCACGCCAACACCGAAAACTTAGGGCAAGTGAGCGCCCGACCCATGCTTCAGCCATCGCGGTCCCCAGCCCATTGAGCGAGGCATGCATTGCCGAAATAGAGGTTTCCTCAAGTGAAAAATGGGCTCATCAACAACCATGTGGCGGTGCTTTAATCGCCACCAGGCGGCGAGTGTCGGACCCAAAAACTTCCTTCGAAGATCGGGTAGCGGCAATACCGGATTGCGTCGCAGAGTTGGGCGCGATGGGCATGCACGAGGTCGCCTTGGCGTTGCTGGACGGGGTCGACGCCTTGGGAAACAACAAGGCCGAAACCGACCCGACTTTGTTTGCCAAATTAAATACCACCCGGGCCGACGTACTCATCAGCGCAGGCGAGTGGACCAAAGCGCATGCGCTGATCGATGCAGCCGAGGCGGACAATCCCGATTGGCTTTTGCGCCGAGCTTGGCTGGCCCTCGCCGAGTCTCGCCATGGCGATGCCGTCGAAATCCTTGAAGGTTTCGCGAGCACAAACGACCGGCCCGATATCGCCCTCGCTTATGGTCTGGCTTTGGCGGGTTCTGACGAATGGGAAGCGGCCATTGAGCCCCTAGAGCGTGCCGCGAATGGCTCCAAACAAGGCATCGCGCAGGCCAAGGCATGGTCGGCATTGGGTGGTGTTTTTGGAGGATTGGGCCGCGCTCAAGAAAGTACATCAGCCCTTGAGGCTGCACTCGGCTTGGGGCGTGACGACCCCCATGTGGTGGCCAGCATCCATCAACATCGATTCGAGGCCGCTATCGCACGGTTGGACCTTGATAAAGCCGCGGCCCACATCGCTGACGTCACACTCACACTTACACACTGTGGGGACCGCGCCGGCACAGCCAAGAGCCTTATTCATGGCGGGATTTTGGCCCTTGTACGACACGACCCAGAAGGTGCAAAGACCCTAATGGACAGCGCCCAGGAAATCGGACGCCAGGATGGGCTGGCCTTGTTGGAAGCCGAGGCATTGCTCGGGCAAGGGATTACCGCACGGATGACCGGCGACTTAATTTCGGCCCTCGATGCCTTTGCCGAGGCGCTGTCGCTCACGGGGAGCGACCACGGCTTGGCCGCACTCATATTCGCGCACCGAGGGGCCACTGAGGCGGCCTGTGATGCCATCGACAACGCGGTCGCGGATTTTGAGCGGTCGAACGAACAACTCGAACAAGTATGGGATGTGCTTGGTACCACCGTGGTCGATGTGTTGTATGGCTTTGTGGACCTGGCCAAAGCAAGAGACGCCGCACTGGGCGACAACAGTGCCGACATCGACCATCATGTGGACATGGCGCTAAATCGCTTGGCCAGGGGCAGCTCATTCGAGACCCGGTCCACTCCCCCTCGTGGCCGTGAGCGCCCAAACCGAATCAACGAACTGCGCCTGGCCCGCTTGTTGTTGGACAATGCGCTGAGCACCACCACCCATCCACGCGGGAAAGAGTAAAACCCGGCGCTAAACAGCTTCGGTCCAAGGCTGTTTTTGAGCAATGTCAAGCCAGGGCCTTCCGTCGTCAGGTCGAGGGTGACACAATGGCCACATGCCGGGAACGCCTAAGCACATTTTTATTCTTCGCTTGGCCCTCGCGACCATGCTGGCCCTGTTTGTGCCATGGCTTCTGGGACCAGATGATATGCGGTACAGAGGCTATGTGCTCAGCCTCGCAGTGCTGACGGTACTGACCGGCGTGGTCCGAAACACCACCAAAGAGGGCGGGCTGAGTGGGGATATGGCGACGGGAGCCATGGCGCTGTTGATGGTGGCGCCAGCGGTTGGCATTCGCTCCAGTCGGGTGGCCGACGCAGTGTTTACTGCCACCCACATCGCACCTCAAGATGCCTTGTTTCAACTGCCCACCATTGCGCAGGCCGTGCCCAATGCCTCTGGCCCGCTGCTCGCCGGGGCAGCATTGGCAATGGCGGCCATTGCCGGGCGTTTGGGTGGCGTCTATATCGGCGTGTTCCTGGGTGCCGCCGCCGCAGCGTGGGTGGGGCACACTTTGGCCATTGAGGCTGGGTTGGCCATGCGCGCGGAGCACTTTGAGGACGCCGTCTTATATAGCCAAGCCATGCGATTTGTGGGCCTTATGGCCTTGGTCGGCGGAATCGTAGGCTACCCGATTTATCGCAATGGAAAGTCGGCCTGGCGCGCGGCCATGCACATGTTGATCTTCTCGGAACGGCTTGCTGAACTTCAGGGGGTCCGAGACGAAGAGATCGCGCGGGTAAAATCAGCCCAGGCTGAACTCAAGGCCCGGCTGGCCGCTGCGGAGGCCAAGCGAGCACGGGAGGAAGAAGAGGCGAAACAAGGGGTCGCCATCGATGATGTGGGCGAAGCGGGCGACGCCGGAGTTGAGGGCAGCCCCGAAGAAGCTGCAGATGACAATGCCGGAACAGGCGGTGGCTTTGGAGAAGAGGACCACGAATTTGAGGACGATGAACTAGACGAGGACGACAAGGACGACGACAAGGACGACGACAAGGACGACGACAAGGACGACGACAAGGACGACGACAAGGACGACGACAAGGACGACGACGGTAACCCCGTGCCGCCTCCCCTCGAGTTGGAGCCACGCTTCGACGTAGAGTCGCCGATCAAAGTCGAGGTCTCCGCCGAAGAGTCCGACCCTGATGCCAGTCTCTCCGCAAAGGCCGCAGCTGGAATGGGCCGCAGCCTCGCGGGCCTGATGGTCATATGCTGCCTCACCGCTGGCTGGACGGCGACGCCGCCGTGGTTCGAAGTCTTGAATGCCCTGCCCGACCCGAGCACCCTCGTGGCGGTCCCGACCACCGACCCTGGCCTGAGCATTGCCCGGCCACCCATGAACCCGTTCTCAAAAAGCTTCGACCAAGAATTGAGTCAGCGAAAACATGGCAAGCTTCATGGCGGCGCATGGACCTGCCTGAAAGACACCGCCAATTTCGGAAAAAAATACGGCAGTCAAGATCGTGCGATTGAGCAAATCGCCGTTCCCGCAGACACACCCGTGGTCGACATCTACCCAGCCGTCGGCCTGATGCGCCGGCGGGGAGTCTACACGCTCGGACTTACTGGGCGTGCAGACCCACCCTATGGACCTTTAGGTGCCCTGTTCGCATGGCCTGCAGTGCAGGTGCTCCTTGACCGACCACCTCGGGCGCTCCAGTGGTTCAAGATGGGGCCGAACAGCCTTGAAGAATTTCCATTGCTCCCAGGGAAGGGCATGCCCACCGCTTGCGCCTTGTTGATCGACAGCAAAACGACCATCGACACCCTGTACCAAACCGTCCGCTCCTTGGGCTCGATGTATGGAGATCGCCGTTGCCGCGGGGCAATCGCCATCGTTTTCCCTGAAGATGGCACCACAACCAACGCCAACCCAGCATGGCGGGGCTGCCCATAGGCTATGCTGCGTGCATGCCACTGACCCGCGAAGAGTACACCGTCATCAAAGACTTCTCTGTCCTGTATTCAGGCGGTTTGGATTCGGCGGCCGTACCCCTGATTATTGGTGCAGACACCACAGGCCAGATTGAGCTGCTGACCTTCAAACATCAGTACGGCAGCTTTTTCAATGAATGGTCAAAAAAGCACACCCCTGAACTAAAGCGCGTGCTGGGCGACCGCGTAAACCACCACTTGATCGACCTCACAGAGGTCTGGAACGAGGTGGGTGCCAAAAAGTTCATTATCGACGCCATCAAATACCGTGGCCACTGGGTGGGTTGCTTGGGATGTCAGGAGTCCATGGCGACCCATCTGATCATCCACAGCCTTGAGCGGCGTATCGCCAATGCGTTTATTTGCTCGAGTGTGGGCGGCGAGTACGCCTCAATGTCGATGGCGATTACCCGCGAAAAGAACGAAGCATTTTATGGCCGATACGGCATCCGCTACAACGCGCCGCTGCTGGACATGGGCATATCTAAGCCCGAAGAGCGTGCTGTCTTGGCTAGCCACAACATTGAGGCCGGCTGGGGGGCTCGTCGCAGCCACCAAGGTTTCCAACCGATCTGCGTGCTGGGCTTTCAGCACGCTCTCGACATCGTTTTTGACTGGCACACCACCTATCCGCCAGACCGGGTCGCCGATTTCCTGGACGCCAAATTCGAGATCATGGACAAAATTATCCGCCGCGCCCTTCAACTCCGCGGTGTCGATCCCGACCAAGCCATCGCCGAGACCCAGGCAATCTACGACGAAGAAGAAGCCAAAATGGCGGCGATTCGCTCGACTTAAAGCCCACACAGGGGGGTCAGGACCGGTTTTGTGCGCCCTGATGGCTTGGCGTGGCTGGCCACACCACCAACGAACAGCTTCAATCAGCCCCAGCCAAGGCCCCAGCCCGATAGCGCCAACCCCAGCCTGAAACCGCTGTACTGCGCCCAAAAGAGGCAACGAAAAGACCACACTTAGGAGGTGTCTGACCCCCCTATGCGTCTACACAGCCTCCGTATATCCGGCTCAAAATCTGCACACTCGCCTGCATGCAACCGGGGCAATCGTCGACCTTCTTACGAAAGCCCTCTATCGCTGTACCGTACCAAATCTGCTCAAAGCTTTGCTCTCGCACATTCCCGATGGGCTGATGGTCCATGCCGCATCGCACCACATCACCATTGGGCAGTAAATACAGCAAGTCTCGCAACTCTCGGCACGGAAATCGATGCACCTCCTCCCTCAAATGCTGCTTGTAGGTCGCCTTGGTAAACCACCGCCCCAACAATCGGTCGACAGCAGGCAACTGCCCCCGGGCGCCCACCTCGGCCCGGGTCATCGCCGCCAAAGCCTCCTCGCGATTGTCGAGCATGATGATCCGCTGCTGCTCTTCCTCAGGTGGCTTGGTGCCCACCAAAAATGGAGACACATTCACCCCTGGAATGAGGTCTGCCCCCACCGACTCGGCGAACGCAATCATCGCGTCCAATTCTGGCAGCGAACGGTCGGTCACCGCGAAGTTGATACCAAATTTAAAGCCATACCGGGCCTTCAGTTCAGCCACCTCGCGCACCGTCCGCGTCACCTTCGCCCACGACCCCTCTACCCCTCGCATCTCGTCATGGGTCTGCTCCAGACCATCCACCGAAATCCGCAGTTGCAAGCCCGGCCACGCGATTTGATGCAAGGCCTCGATGGTCCGCTTGGTCAACATTCCGTTGGTGGTGAGTTGCATCACATACGGGTCGATAATCTCCCGAACATCGCTCAGGATTTCAACGATATCTCGTCGCACAAACGGCTCACCCCCCAACACCTTGACGATGTCCAGGCTCGTGAGTTGCCTAAACATCGTGCGGTACTCCCCTGCACTGAGGTCCTGGTGTTCAGTCACCTGCCAACTCGGACACCCCCCACACTTGAGATTACACTTATAGGTCAAGATGATATGAGCCGCATGAGGCCGGGGCACCCACGCCGGGTCGACACGCGCCATGGTGGCCGATGTCGCAACATTCCGCCATGCTCTCGCTCGCCGCCTCAACTGCGCGCCGTCGATCACATGGTCACCAAGCTGCCAGGATTAACCCACCGCTTAAGCAACAAGGGCGTCACCTCTCCCCGCATGGCCATCTTGCCCACAAAGCCAGCCATATGAGCCAAGTTCGATGCTTGCGCCATCTGGGTCAACAACGCCGGGTCACGCTTGAAGCGCTCCGAGGCATACAGCTTCCACACAAAGGCCTTGCTCAAAAATGGTTTGTTTGCGAGCACCATCAAGGCCAACCACCGCTGGTCAGCCTTCGGTCTCGGATAGCTCAAGTCCACCCGAAACTGCTCAAAAGCATGGGTGCCCACGCCCTCGATATCCCGCTCGGTAATCAAGCCCTCACGCAAAAGTCGCCGGGCAAGATGGGTATTCGGGTAAATTGTCAAGCCGAACATATAAAGATTAAACGGGCGTTCAAGCTCCATAATTAGCCGAAAAACAGCATCCTTATCCACCTCTTCACTCACTGGGTCGTCCCAGATCACCTGCAAGCTCGACTCTAAACCCAGCTCCCGGAAAATCCGCTGGGCCTCGACAATTTGGGCGTTGGTGGTGTTCCGGTTGTAAAACTCCTGATTGACCCGCTCTGATGCCTGAATTCCCATGCACACCGCACGCAGGCCCGCCTCTTTCAGATGCCGTAATGGCCCAATGGCCACCATTCGTGGGTCGACCAAAACCTCAAACGGAATCCCAACCCGCGCCGGCCATTTTTCTTTAAACTCGGCAATCCAGTCCTTTCGGAGCGGAAAAACCTCATCGTCAAAGCGCACCACCTTGATGTCGGTACACAAGCGCTTCGCGTATTCCAGCTCCTGTATCAAATGCTCAACGGAGCGAATCCGAAACTTCTTTCCCTTGCCCTCGTACAGGGGCTTGGTGAGGGTGTTCGAGCAAAATGTGCAGGTCCAGTACGGACACCCACGAGAGGCCAGCAAGGTGTACTCAGGATTTGAGATAAACGGATCACCAACCGAAACAGTACCGCCTTCAATATGAAACTTATCTTCAGTGGAATGGAAGTCACGAAAGAGTACATCGTCCAACTCAACCAAGTCTGCGATGTCGTTTCGGATGATGTCTTTACCGTCGCGCCGCCAAAAACCCGGCACATCGTCTGCGCGTTCGCCCCGCTCCAGCGCGTCAAAAAAGTCGACAACAGCCCGGTCCACCTCTCCCACTGCGATAAAGTCTGCGATGGCGATGCACCGCTCGGGCAAAAAGGTCGGATGCATCCCGCCCCAAACGATCGGCAGCCCCGTGGCATGACGGACCCGCTCAGTCAAATACTTGGCCATGCGATGAAATGCGCTCGCCCGCACAGAAAATGCAACAACATCGACCTGGCGTTTTTGAAGCAACTGAATGAGCGTGGTCACCTCTTGCTCAGACGGCCACGGGAAGCGATTGTTTACCCAGTCCTTGAAATAAATTTCGGTGACCGTGTAGCCCGCCTCCCGAAGTGGGGTGGCCACATGTCGCACGCCGTTATTTTCGAGAGCGTACAAACTGATGACGGCAATTTTAAGGTTTTTGGGCATATACAATTCAATTTAGCTCAGTCGTTGGGTTCTTGCGCCAAACAAGAACGACACCGTATCGGTTAGCCTGAATCCCAGGAGGCGAGACTATGCTGGTGGTTGTGGGTGCCAATGGCCGAACCGGTCTTGAAATCGTGCGCGAGGCCCTTGATCGGGGGCTACATGTGAAGGCGGTGGTTCGAGACGATCGAGATGCCACCAACCTAGACGACATCATCGATGTACAACAAATTAGCTACGCCGACCCCGAACATCACGCTCCCCTCGCAGCCGCCTTGGTGGGTGCTACGGCAGTCATCATTTGCATCGACCCAAGAACCGGTGGACCGGGCACACCCATCTACCATGACCAGGCCGCTCCAAATGTGGTCATGGCAGCCAAAGCTGCGGGCGCCAAAACGATCATCTATATGTCCGTAATGGGCGCATTTCGTTGGTCACCGAACAGTTTAAACCGGCGCGCTTTTCACCTTGACCGTGGCGTACGCGCCCAAGACGCCCCTTGGACCGTTTTGCGGGTGAGCACCTATATCGACGAGCTTATCGAGGGCCATGTGCGTCCGCCCGATGGTAAAACCCCACACCGCATCTCCCGCTCAAGCCGCTATTCGCCGGTATCTCGCCGAGATGTGGCGGCCATGGCCTTGGATTATTTGAGTCAAGCAGTGGCTGGCCGGCAAGTGTGCCTGGGCGGCCCCGAGGTTTTCAGCGGGATTGAGTTGGAGGAAAAGCTAAAACCATGGCGTGTAGGACGAGGCCGCAAGACCAAATACTATGCGGTCCCAGCCGGCGACGTTTCCGTCACGCCAGATGCGACTCGGGTGACCATCGGGCGCGTGCCCAAAGACCGGCTTGACGATTTTCTAGACCCCTCATCGCTCCCTTCAAAACCGACCGACCCGCCACCGGTGTACGCCCGTCCAATACCCGGCCCCCATTCGGCAGATGCAGGAAAATCCTACAAAATCCAGCAACCATGGGGCCCGACACTGCGCCGGGTCATCCACGACCAATTGACCACCGATCTGGGCCGGCTAGGGCTGGACTCAACGCAGATCAGCCTGGACTTTTCAAGGGCTCGCAAGGCCAAAGGCCAACGCGAAGCTCAGGCCCATGAGGGGACCTTCACCATCTTGAATGGTGTGCGCGTGGTCGACAAGGCCACGGACATGGTCATCCACTCAGGGGCCGTAGACTTTGTGCGGGATAAAAACGCCGAAATATTCCATTGCTGGTGGGCCTCCGAAGGCATCCCAGAAACCGTGTGGCGAGAATTCGACATGGGCGTTCAGCGCCGGATGGTCGCCGCTGGGGTGTGGGCCGACGACCCCTTGGTCTTGGCCTTTCGAAAATAGCACCGACCAGCCTTCCGTAAGCAGCACATAGCCTAGTCCGGTAGCGGCTACAGGGGAGCCTATCTAAACCCCAGTAGATAATAAAAAGGGTCAGTCAACGGTATTGTATTGACATAAATTATCTCAAATGCCAAAGTCCGTACCGACATGAAAAGTCCCTTTCAAGCTGAGGTATATCTATGAGAAATTTTCTACTCGCCACCATGATGGTCCCTTTTCTTTTCGCGCCCAACACCGCTATGGCCACAAAGGCCACCGAGACCCGGCTCACGCGAAACCGCATCGAAATTGCCGGTGAAATTTTATTCCAATCGGGGAGCGACCAAATTGCAGAAAAGAGTCACGCGCTCCTCGCTTCGGTCGCAAAAATTCTCAAAGAAAACCCCGACATGCCTGTCATTCGAATCACGGGTCATACCGACGATGTCGGCAAAGCTGAGTCCAACCAACGCCTCTCAAAACGACGCGCGGATTCCGTAAAGGCATACTTGGTTTCATTGGGCGTCCCCAAAGATCGCCTAGAAGCTGCCGGCTACGGCGAGGCCAGGCCCCGAGCCTTCGGAAAGAGCCCCCAAGCCCGCAAAAGGAACCGCCGGGTCGACTTTATGCTGGTCCGCCCATTGACCGTGTCCAGCATGGCTGGATTCTCAAAATCCATCGCCAGCGGTGTAAAAGGGTTTAGCGGCACCAGCGGTATCCAGGCCGGCGCCACCGCACACTACGCCATCATGGATGGGGTAACCGTCGATCTCGGCACCCACTATTCTCAACGTGGCGCTAAGAGTGACGATACAACCCTGAAAATGAGCTTTATTGACCTTCCGGTCACAGGTACCTACACCCCCAACATTCCCCCCATCGCCGGCATCGTCCCCAATGTTGGTGGAGGCATGGTGTTCTCTTTGCCCATGGGCGCAAGCCTCGACGGTGAGACGCTCAGCAAAGGCTCGATGCAGATGGGCGCCGTATTCGCGATCGGTGGCATTTACGAGATCCCGCTGGGGTCAATGTGGTTTCAAACTCGCTACAGCAAGGCCCTCAAAGATGCCCACGCAGATGTTGCGGGGCTAAAACTAGGCAGCCTGGACATGCAAGCAGGGATCACCTTCTGATATTCACGGTTTAAAGCAAACTTTTAACCTGTCCAATACGAACTCTGGTACGTTGAGCCGTCCCAACAAACGGAGGTGGACACCATGATGACCCGTACTTTTATTCTCGCTTTCGCTTTCCTCGCAGCCGGCTGTGGCAAAAGTGCCTGTGACGAGATCGCAGACTGCCTGGGTACCGAAAATGACGGCAGCGTCGATGAGGAAGACTGCCAGACTGCTCTCGATGTAGCAGAAGAAGCGGACTTATGTGAATAAGCTTTC
>OBJC01000128.1_pt1 | contig 13687 bp, 12 predicted proteins | sample 1481521 | NCBI WGS metagenome assembly OBJC01 (sample SAMEA2341961, study PRJEB22496) | metagenome | biome: marine; feature: hydrothermal vent; material: water | place: Pacific Ocean | collected 2011/2012 | reverse complement strand
GGGCGGGCTGTTTGAGGGCTCTAGTTTAGGCCTGACCGAGGAGGGTCACCGGGTAAGAGGCGAGCGAAAAGGTCATCTCTCGCCGGTAGCCCATTGCCTCGCCACCGAGCTGGTAAGGCATGTCGTCTTCAAACTCGATGTGGGCGCTGTCGATGTAATAGTCCTGAATGCCGGGGGCTGTGCCGCCTTTCCAGACACTTGGGACTGCGCATGCCATTTGTAGGGCGCTCATATTGGCCAAACGAAGCTGGAAACGTCCAGCGCGGCGGGTGGCGTGGGGGAACATCTTCATGCCATAGCCGTAAAAAGGCATCGAGGCGCAGCAGACGGTGCTCGCTAAGCCCTCGTAAAGCAGTCCACCAGTTGGGATGGGTTTTCCGATTTCGCGGCCATTGGGTGCGATGCGAAAAGCTGGACGCCCAAGGTTGGTGATGCGGACTCGGTGTGAGGGGCGCCGAAGATAGTTGGGGACGGTTTTGAGGTAGCCAGCGATCAAGTAGCCAGTCAGGCCCTTTGCGATGCTCTGCCACCATTTCCCTTGAGCGCGGCGCTTGATCTCGTTGTAGTCGTTGAGGATTGCAGCGTCGACGCCCAAGCCCGCGAATGGGAAGAGTGTGCCCTCGGCCTCGCACATGTGCATGGAGACTGAGCGGTGAACTTGGCCAGCCTTCCAGCGTTGGAGGTCAGCCACGGGGCGACCGCTGCCCAACCAGTGAGCCAGTGCATTGCCTGTACCCAGGCGCAACACGCCGACATTGGGCATGGGCGCATCGCCTCGAAGGGCTTGAAGCGCGTTGATTGCGCCGACAATCGTGCCGTCTCCACCACCAGCAAACACAGTGCCGTATTGGCGTTGGATGCAATGGTTGAACACATCTTCTGCGTGGGCTTCGCTTTCAGTGAAAAAGAGGCGGTCCGCCGGTACGAGGGAGCGGATGGATTTGGCCAGGCGTGGCGTTACGCGGCCTGCGTTCGCATTGAGCACGACGGCAAAGTTGTCATCCGGGAGCGTATAGGTTGGGACGGGGAGCATAGGGCCTCGGTGCAATTGTCTCTAACAATAGACACAAGCAGGATTCATGCCAAGACTGAGCTTCCATTCATTCGCTGTACGTCGCTTGATTGTCACAAATAGGCGCGAAAAAGATTTCGCACCAAGAGTGGGTTTTTGGGCGCGTTCTACGCGCCAATGAGCCCGTATACAGCGGCCAGTGCCTCAGGGAGGGCCTCTGGGTTTTTTCCGCCGGCTTGGGCCATATCCGGCCTCCCTCCACCACCGCCGCCGACCATTCCTGCGACTTGTCGAATCAGATTACCTGCATGAACACTGCTGCCAGCGATCTCTTTGGAGACGGTAACCACAAGCTTGACTGAACCGCCTTCTCTGCTCCCTAAAACCACGACTGCGCAGCCCAAGATGTCCCGAAGCCGGTCGGCCTCGTCGCGAAGGGCTTTGGCGTCGACGTTAACTTCCGCCGCAAGCACCTGGATGCCGTTAATGTCTCTTGCTTGTGTGGTGAGGTCGCCAGATTCGGCCCGGGCTAACTCTCTTTTGAGTTTGTCCAACTCTTGGCTGAGGCGCTTTCGGTCTTCAAGGATGCGGCTGATCGCCTCTGGAAATTGAGCGGCTGGGCTCTTAAGAAGGACGGCGGCCTGGGCCACGACTTGGTCTTGTGCTTTGATGGTGTTGACCGCGCTGAGTCCAGTCTCTGCCTCTATGCGCCGAACGCCAGCGGCTACACTGCTTTCGTTGGTGATTCTGAACAGGCCGATGTCTCCAGTCCTCACTGCGTGGGTGCCGCCACACAGCTCTATGGAAAACCCGGCCATATCCACTACGCGGACCATCTCGCCGTATTTTTCACCGAAGAGTGCCATCGCACCTTTTTCAATGGCGTCGTCCATGCTGCACTCTTCTGTGGTGACAGGCTGGTTTCGGAGGATTTCTTGGTACACCATGCTTTCAATTTTGGCCAGTTCAGATTTGGTGACCGCCTTGTGGTGGGAGAAGTCAAAGCGCAAGCGCTCCGGGTTGACCATGGAGCCTTTTTGCATGACATGGTCGCCGAGAACCGTCTGAAGGGCGCTGTGGAGCAAGTGGGTCGCGGTGTGGTTGAGGCGGGTGGCGTCGCGACGGGTGGCATCGACCTCAAGGGTGAGGGTGTCGCCGAGTTTGATCTCGCCTTTTTCGAGGGTGCCACGGTGTGCGATGAGCCCATTGACTGGACGTTGGGTGTCTGCAACCATGAAGCAGGTGTGTCCATTACTTAAAGTGCCCACGTCCCCGACCTGTCCGCCAGATTCGCCATAGAAAGGGGACTTGTCGGTGATGATGGTGGCCGCCTGGCCGGCGGCGAGTTCCTTTGATTCCTGCCCTTCACAGACGATGGCGATCACGGTCCCTTGGCTTGTATTGGCGTCGTACCCCAAGAAAGTACAAGCGGGGTGTTTGGTGGTGATTCGGTGGTAAACATCCAACACCGCCTCTTCGCCTGAGCCTTTCCACGCAGCCCGACCTGCGGCACGCTGGGCTTCCATCGCGGCTGAATACCCAGCTTGGTCAACGGTATATCCTCGCTCTTCGGCGATGAGGCTGGTGAGGTCCAATGGGAAGCCGAAGGTGTCATGCAACTTGAAGGCGACATCTCCGGCCAGTTCACCGTTGTCTGCCAAGCCAAGGAAGGCTTGGTCTAGGAGGTTGAGGCCTTTGTCTAGTGTCTCTCGGAAGCGGTTTTCTTCACTTTTGACCACCTCTCGGATGAAGTCAGCGCGGGTGTTGAGTTCAGCGTATTGGTCGCCCATGGTGTCGATAAGGGTGTCGACCACGGCGCCCAAAAATGGTTGATTCAGTCCAACCTTGACGCCGTACCGTATCGCACGACGCATCACGCGGCGCAGTACATAGCCACGCTCTTCATTCGAGGGCATGACGCCGTCTGCGATCAAAAACCCCGTCGCGCGTGCATGGTCTGCGATGACGCGAAGGGCGACATCGGCCTCCTCATTTTCGCCCAATGTGATGCCAGCGAGTTGTGAGGCCTTGTTCACCAGGGCCTTGAAGCAGTCGGTGTCATAGTTGCTGTACACGCCTTGCATCACTGCAGCGACGCGCTCCAGTCCCATGCCGGTATCGATGGATGGGTTGGGAAGCGGGGTCAGTTTACCGTCGGCCGAGCGGTCGAACTGCATGAAGACGAGGTTCCAGATTTCGATATACCGGTCAGATTCTGTCTCTGGGCCGCCACCTTCGCCATGTTCGGGGCCGTGGTCATAAAATATCTCAGAGCAGGGTCCGCAGGGGCCGGTGTCGCCCATGGACCAAAAGTTATCTTTGGCTCCAAGGCGTTGGATCCTCTCTGCTGGCACCCCTGCAACCTCGCGCCAAAGCAACGCTGCCTCGTCATCTTCTTCGTAAACCGTGACCCAAAGTTTTTCTTTGTCAATCCCGAGTTCTTCGGTCAGGAAAGCCCAGGCCATACGAATAGCGTCGCGCTTAAAGTAGTCTCCGAAGCTGAAGTTTCCGAGCATCTCGAAGAATGTGTGGTGCCGTGGAGTGCGGCCGACATTTTCAAGATCGTTATGTTTTCCAGACACCCGCAAGCACTTTTGAGCGGTGGTCGCTCGGCTGTAAGGCCGCTTTTCACGCCCGGTAAAGACGTCTTTGAATTGCACCATACCGGCATTCGTAAAAAACAATGTCGGGTCGTTATCGGGCACCAGTGAGGCGCTGCTCACGATTTGATGGCCCTCGGCCTTGAAGTACTCAACGAAACGAAGTCGGATGTCACTGGCATTCATCTAGGGCTCCACACGCAATTGGAGTCACCCTCTAATCTTTCGCGGCCACGCATGCATGCTTGTGATGAATAAGGTGGGCTTAGAGTCGGCCCGCTTGGATGCCTTGAATTCTGAGTTCAAGTTCATCGGCATTGTTGACTGAACGGAGAGCCTCTTCCTTGTCTATTATGCCCGATTCTAAAAGCGAAAAGACGGCCTGGTCGAAGGTTTGGGTGCCATAAACATTTCGGTTTCGTGCCATCACGTCAGGAATCTCCGAGACACGGGTGGGGTCCATGATGCAGTCGGTGATGACGCCATTGTTTCGCATGATCTCCATGGCAGCTACACGTGTGCCCGATTTGGTGCGCACCAGGCGCTGTGACAATGTTGCCCGCAGCACGCTCGCGAGTTGGCCGCGTATTTGACGCTGGTGATGGGGGTCAAAGAAGCCAACAATCCGATTGATTGTCTCAGCAGCGTCAGTGGTGTGGAGGGTGCTGAGCACCAAGTGGCCAGTTTCGGCTGCATTCAGGGCGACTTCGACCGTTTCTTTATCTCTGAGTTCCCCCACCAAAATGACATCCGGATCTTGGCGTAATGAGGCCCGAAGCGCGTTGGAGAAGCTGAGGGTGTCAGCGCCGACCTCTCGTTGGTTGATCACAGACTTGCGATCGGTGAAAACAAACTCGATCGGGTCTTCGATGGTGACGATGTGGTGTGCTCGGGTGCGGTTGATCTCCTCGACGAGGGCTGCGAGTGTGGTGCTCTTTCCGGATCCTGTAATGCCGGTCACCAAAATTAAGCCTCTGGGCTCTTGTGCTATTTCGGCGACGACCTCAGGCAGGTTGAGCGCTTGGATGGTCTTGATGTCGTCGGGAATCACGCGCAGCACCATTCCGAGGGTTTGGCGTTGGCGAAATACGTTGACCCTGAACCGGCCGATCCCATCGATATACCAGCTCATGTCCAAGTCCATCTGGGTCTTGAAGCGCTCGCGTTGGTTTGGTGTCATCAAGTTCCAAGCCATTTTAGCGAGGTTCTCGGCCACAAGCGGGGGGGCACCTTCGATTGTACGCATCAGGCCTTGGACTCGCACCAGTGGAGGTGAGCCTGCCTTTAGGTGAAGGTCCGATGCCCCTTGGGCGATAGCTATGCGGCAAATATCTCTGAGTTCCATGGAATGAGGGTACACCAATTGAACAAGGCATCGTGGGCCTAAACCCAGCGATGCCTTGGCTAATTGGATGTGCTCTGGGGCTGGCTTACGCCTCGCCTGGTGCATCCTTGTTGACCAGAGGGAGGCCGATGCCGTGTTCTGTCATGATTTTCAAGCGCAAAGCATCTCCTTTCTCGGCGTTGTCTGCGAGGAAGCTTGTGGCTTTGTCGCGTCCTTGCCCGATGCGCTCTTCGCCCAGCGAGTACCAAGAGCCGGCCTTTCGGACCATGCCGAGGTCGGCACCCAAGTCGATGAGCTCTCCCAGGCTGTTGACGCCTTTTCCGTAGATGATGTCGAACTCGGCTTGCCGGAAGGGGGGCGCGAGCTTGTTTTTGACCACCTTGACGCGGGTGCGGTTTCCGATGGACTCACCGTTGACTTTGATGGCCCCGATACGCCGGATGTCCAATCGGATAGATGCATAGAACTTCAGCGCATTTCCACCACTGGTCACCTCAGGGCTGCCGAACATCACACCAATCTTCATGCGCAACTGGTTGATGAAGAGCATGACTGTTTCTGATTTATGAATGGCAGCGGTGAGCTTTCGCATGGCCTGACTCATCAGTCGAGCTTGGGCGCCAGGAGCGCAATCGCCCATGTCTCCGTTGATTTCAGCCCGGGGCACAAGTGCCGCGACGGAATCGATGACGACGATGTCAATGGCATTGGAGCGGACCAATGTCTCAGCGATTTCAAGTGCCTGCTCTCCACAATCGGGCTGGGAGATGAGCAGTTCTTCGGTGTCTACGCCGAGGGCTTTGGCGTAGTTTAGATCGAGCGCATGCTCCGCATCGATGAATGCGGCGACTCCACCCTTCTTTTGGCATTGAGCGATGACTTGAAGCGCGATTGTTGTTTTGCCCGATGATTCTGGACCGTAAATTTCGCAGATTCGACCCATGGGAAGGCCGCCGACCCCGAGTGCGATATCCAGACCAATGCTGCCTGTGGAGATCACATCAACTTTTGGAATTTCAGCATCACCCATTCGCATGATGGCGCCTTTTCCAAATTGTTTTTCGATGGTGGCGAGGGCTTCGTCAATGGCTTTGGTACGTTTGGGATCAATGGGCATCTTATTCTCCAGGAATTGTGAGGATATATTGTGAGGATGTGCAGGAGACCTGCGGGGGGTGAACACTTGTACAGTACTTCTTGGCCCCAAGTGCTGCAAGCCAGAATTTGTCCGGATTGATTTTAACCTCTTGAAAGTCGAGCTTCTAAGGTGGTAATTATCTTAGCGTGAATACCGTCGAAACTTCCGTTAGACAGGATCACGATCACATCTTCGGGCTGAACATTGGCGGTCAGCCGCTGGCAAATTGCGTCGGCGTTCGGCCAGTTGAATGCCTCGTTCCCCCGTTTTCGGATGCCGTTAACCAGGGCGGTCGGGGACATTCGCTCATCTTCGGGGATGCCACTTGCATCATAAGGGTTGGCGATGACGGTGATGTCTGCTGCATCAAAAGACTCCGCGAAGGCATCCTGAAAGATACGCCGCCGGCTGGAATTGCTGCGGGGCTCAAAGATCGCCCAAATTCGACGGCCACCAAAGCGCAGTCGGAGGGCTTGTAAGGTGACCCGCACAGCGGTGGGGTGGTGGGCAAAGTCATCGATAACAGTGATTCCTCCCGGCTCACCTCTAATCTCTTGCCGGCGTCTAATGCCTCGAAAGGAGGAGAAACCCCCGGCCATTGCCTGCGGGCTTAGGCCTTCTCGTTCTAAAGCCGCGACGATGGCAACCTGGTTGTACAGATTGTGTTCGCCAACCATCATCGACTCAAAACGGCCCCAAGCTTTTCCATCTCGGGTGACTGTAAATGTCATCGTACCGCTCTGGGTGTCGATATCCTCAATATGCCCATCCCAGGCCTGGTCTTTGCCGTAACGACGCAGCTCACAGTTGGCCTCGGCGGCGACCTTCGCTACGGCGCTGTGGTCTGTGCGGGCGACAAGGAGGCCGTCAGTGGGCATGATTGCCATGAGCTTTTGGAAGCTCAATGAGCAGTGGTCCAGGTCCCGGTATATGTCTGCGTGATCAAATTCAATACTGGTCAGGATTGTCGTCGTTGGCCTGTAGTGCAAGAATTTTGGCCCCTTGTCAAAGTGGGCAGTGTCATATTCGTCGCCTTCGATGACAAAGTGTTCGCCCTTCGCCGCCCGCGCTGTTCGCTCGAAGCCAGCCACAACACCGCCAATCAAAAAGCCTGGCTGTTTATTGGCGTGTTCGAGGAGCCATGCGGCGATGGCGCTGGTGGTGGTTTTGCCGTGCGTGCCTGCCACCACCAGATTGCGTTTTCCTTCCAAAAAACGTGCCCCTAGGAGGGAGGGAAAGCTCATGTAGGGGATGTCGCTGTCGTTCAGCGCGGCTGCTTCGGCATAGCTGGCTCTCACCACGTTACCGACCACCACCAAGTCTGGCCGATGGTCGAGGTTTTCGGCCTTAAATCCCTCCATCGGTGTGATGTTCAACGTGGACAAATAATCACTCATTGGAGGGTACACTTTATTGCCATCTGAGCCTGTGACCATGTAGCCAGCATCCACGAGCATGCCAGCCAATGCGGCCATGGCTGTACCGCCCACCCCCATGATGTGGATGGATTTCGTGGCTTCAGGCAGTCCCTGCACTTCAGGCATATGGGCTCCAATTAAGGGGAGTGTTGGCGATGGCGCGATGGCCGGTGTACGACAGGACCATAATCTGGTGAGGGAGTGAAGACATGGTGATGAGTTCAGTGGCCCTAATGGCTTTGTTTGTCCTGCCGGCTTTGGCTCAAGAAGACACAGAAGTCGACCAAGTCAAATCCATGCTTGAAGGAATTCCTGAAATCGTGGCGCCGCAGGCCGAACAAGCTCAAAAAAAGCAGGCGGTGAACCCAGAAGGGATGGCCTTGGATGCCTATTTTCGAGCCTGTAGAAAAGTGGTTCATGCCCGATTTAAAATGCCCAAAAAGATTTTAAGGACCAGCCCGAGTGTGGAGGTTTTCTTTTTGGTATCCGTAGATTTAGAAGGAAACATCTTGGGCGTGACTGCTCCAAAGCGCAGCGGGTTTCGTGCCTGGGATGCGGCTGCATTGGATGCGCTAAACAAGGTGGGGCGGTTGCCTGTGCCCCCTCAAGGCTGGAGTGTGGCCGACGACAAGGTCTTAGTCCCGTTCAACCGACACTCACGCTGACGCCATGATTGCTCGAATGGACTTTGGGCATCGGGGGTCTCGAAGTAAGCGCTCGAGATCTGCGGATGTGTCAACGTCAAAGGCGGAGGGGAGTCGGTGATGACTCACGCCTATACCGGTCAAAGTTCGTGTGGTGTGGTCAAACAAAGTAGCCTGTGACCAGGGCATCGGGCCTAGGATTGCATCGTCGATGTCGGGTCTTCCGCCATCGATGCTGACCGTCCAATATCCGCCATCGTCGGATGGCCCGAGTGCAACCGCGCAGGGGTCTGTGGCGGCCAGGGTGAGCCAGCTTGGCTCAAAGATCACGCAGTCCGATCCCAGGGCAATCGTGCGTTCCGGCCCGCGCATGGCGTGGCGAAGTCTGTCGCCGAGGTGGCCCTCACCTTGGGGCTCTACTGTTAGCCCCATCGCTTGAATCGCTGCCGCTGTGCGCCCACCGTCTTCGCCCGCCAAAGACACGGTGACGGGCATCCCAGTCTGGAGGGCGAGGGAGAGGGTGTGGTCAAGCATGGCGGAGTGAAGCGTTGTGGCCAAAGGTGCGCCAATATCTGCAGCCAAGCGTGACTTTACTTGTCCGATTACCGCCACTTTCGTGAGCACCACGATGCGGACTTTCATCAGGCGTAGTGCCAAGTGGCGAGAATCATCCTTGCGCCGCATCTAAGAGCAGCGCGCCGGTTTCCACTGATTTTCGACGCTCCAGCAATCCTAGCTCTACAGCTTACGTCGACCTCCTTCACCCTAAAGCCAAGCTTGATCGCCTTGATCTGCATCTCCACATTCCAGCCATAATTTGGGTCTTCCATCTCCATCGCGATCAAGCTTGAGGCTCGGATGGCACGAAAAGGGCCCATGTCGGCATAACGGTGGCCGCTGACCCAGTAGATCAAGGTTGTTGCCACCTGGTTTCCAAAACGCTGAGCCAGGGTGAGTGCCCCAAGCTCAGCAGTGTTGCTTCGGTCACCCAGCACCATATCGGCCTGATTGTCCTGTATCGGTGTCACCAGCTTTTCCATTTCTTCAGGCTTAAAACTGTGGTCGGCATCGAGAATTACGATGATTTCATGTCCGGCTGCGCAAGCTGCATCGATACCGGTCTTGGCGGCACGACCATATCCTCGCTCGGGTTCGCTTAAAACGGTCGCACCTTGTGCTGTTGCGACTTGAGCGGTGGCATCCGAACTTCCGTTGTCCACAACGAATACAGCGCCCACAATCGGCATAGCGCGCAATACATGAGGCAGGCTTTCGGCCTCGTTGAGGGCCGGGATGATGACCGCGACGTTGTGGAGTTTGGCTTTCACAGCCCTTGGTTATCACTCCGCCGGATGACGAGCAGGGGCAGCAAGAAAATGAGGGCCGAGACGGGTGCCGTGTGCGCTGCAGTACATCCACACCCTGCCTTTTCTTCATCATCATTGGATGCAGTGGGAACAACGTAGTCGTCTTCTTCCGGGAGGTTTTCATTCGGGTTTAAGCCCCCGTCGTCCCAGGGCGTGTCTTCGCCGGTGTCTGTGATGTTTGTGGGTGGGTCCCCTGTGTCTTCGGGCTCAGGTGCCTCGGGTAATGGCACAAAAGAGAGTGTAAATGGGGCTGGGTAGGCAGCCTCTGACATTAGGCCGGTGTTGGCGACCGAGAGCCAAAGCTCCGCGCCTTCTGTGACCCAAAAATTGGTGTGAGGGATGTCCGAACGGACGGGTAGGTAGTGGGTCTCTACGTCGGTGATCTCAATGAGTGTGGCCCGCAAATCGACATGTGCAGGCTGGGGCGGTGTGGTCGCCTCTACATCGTATTTAAGCAACACAGTCAGGCGGCCCGCCGGGGTCACTGCATCTGGAGGGATTTGAACCAGAGCATAGCCAGCAGCCTTTGGGTGAAACATGGAGTCTACCCGGTACAGGCCGTCTTCTGGGCTTTCAATCAGGGGCGCGTGACGTAAGTCTTGAGCAGGAAAATGTTCGCTCCATGCCTCGACATGCGCCGAAAACTGTTCTCCAAGTGCGTAATCCCACACGAGATTTCGTGCGCCATGATCAGCGATGGCTCGGGCAAAAACCGCTTCGGTAAGGATGGTCTCCAAGATAAAAAGTGGATCGCTTGTGGGTGTGCCGAGATGCCAAGACGCCAAGATCGCTTGGGGCTCATGTAGGGTTTCGCTGATGTACCACGGAAAAATAAAGGCCCCATATTGGTGTAGGTCCGGCGGGGCGCCCCCGTAGGTGTCGTAGCTAAATTGGTACATGCCGGCGGCTGGCTGCAAAGCGTACCAGGGCAAAAAACCAAAAAAGGCCTGACTCTCTGGAACAACCTGCCCCTGGGCCCAACAGGCTGTGGCTTCCCAATACCAAACGCCTGTATCTTCGTAATAAAAGGCATCTTCTGCATGCTGAACAGCGTGAAAAAACTCATGGGCAATCACAGAACGGATGTATGACGGGTCACCGATGATTTCATTGCTGATCACAATCATCGGAAAGCCGTCGGGGTCCAGGGTGTAGTAGCCAGCGTTGCCCATTACCGAGGGTACATCCGCGCCCGTGTCGCCAATATAGACATTAAAGAAGCTCCCTCCGAAGCCGGTGGGGTCGGCCATCTCCCAAGTCTCGACCTCTACGGTGTACGCGTATTCAAAGTCCGCCAACAGCCGGGTGCTATCAGCCTCGGTGGGCGGGTGGTCGGGGCCCCATTTGAGCGCAAAGTGGGTGGAGTACTGAACGTTTGGAACGTCACCGTGGCTTTCGTGGTCTACCCAGTCGGGAGAGGGAGGTACGCTCGGTGGGCGGTCGCGCCCGAGAAATTCACTGATGAGGCCTGGGGTGCCGCATGTGGACAGCGGTGTCGCTGCCGCTGCAATGAATGAAAACAGGAAAATTAGCACTCAGGCCCCCAGGGGAGTCTACATGGGAATGCATCAATATGGACCTTGAGTCTGTCGAACGGTGTCGATAATGGCTGCGAAACGCTTTGGGGTGACCGTTTGCCCGTTGATTTCGACCCGGGTTGTCATGGTGCCATCCTCAAAAAGAAGGGTCGGGTTGGCTGCAGTTGAAGTGTCATGGCTGGCAAATACGGCCCGTTTGGCAAGTTGAGGCACTTGGGACAAACTGAGTCCTGCGCGTTGTAGAACCGCTGATTGAGTGTTGAAGCCTTCTCCGATCAGTCCATCGATTGGGCCCGCATGAATGGAGAACCATCGGACACCATCTTGGTCCTTGATGAGCGTGTGGCATCCGTTGGTGTGATTGTCTTGCGTGAATGCAGTCCATGTGGAGCCGGTCCAGTTGATATCCATCAAGGACAACGCAAGTGTGTCGCACCGAGCGGAAGAGAGGCCTGGGGTGATTCGATTCAGCCCGTTGATAAAGGCGGCGGTGCCCAAAGCCATGCCGGCTATCAAATAGAGCTTACCGATCCACACCACAGATTTGGCGGTCAATAACCGGTGCTGCAGCCAGGCTCCCGGAGCTGGAAAATGCATCAAAGTCTGGCGCCCATGAGTCTTCGCGGTCGCCCCACCCCTGACAATGCCTGCGAGGCCCACGATGAGACTGAGTATGGCGAGGGCGCTGAGCAGAAATGGCATAGGATGGTGCATGACGGTGGTCCTTGACTACCGGATAACCCTTATTCTTCGCCGATGATTTCACGTCGATGGTAGTCCGCTAGCCTGGAGACTGCCTCCATGCTTTGTTGAGCGATTTGCATTTGAATGGATAGGCGCCCCCCTTGTGCGCGGAGTGTCTCGAAAGCCATGGGCGCCCCAAAGATGACGTCGATTGGGTGTTGCTCCCGCTGCTTGGACCAGGTGCGGCCAAACTCGGTGCCCATGCTGTTGGATAGGCCCGTAATAAATACGGGTACTACACGGGTGTGCGGCGATTTGGACAAGATGGCACCCACCCCCGGCTGCGGCCTCAAAAATTCATATGGGTTCGCACTTTTACACCGGGTGCCTTCGGGGTGGATTCCCAAGAGCATTCCTGGTCGTTCGAGTTCGGCGATCATTCTGTCGAGGGCGTAGGTGTTGAATGCGTGTTTGTCTTTTCCCCGCATGATGGGTGGAAACATGAAGAAACCGCTCATCAGTCCGTTGACGATGCCGCCCATGGCTGAATCATAAAAAAACTTTGAGCGCACCGGAAACAAGATGCGTTTTGAGAGCTTGGTATGGTTGTAGAGAACGGGCCCAATCACATAAAAGTCAAAAAAGGACCTGTGGTTGGATACGAAAATTATGCAATCGGTCGGCCCGAGTTCGTTCAGGTGTTTCATTCCCCAACGTCGAACCCGTGGACCGGTCATCAACCAGGAAAAGTGGACCATCACAAGTTGATTCCAGACGATACAAAGCGGCCGCAGGTACCGTAAGAAAAAGTCTGCTACTCGCAGCCAAAACCGCTCAAGTAGGGGAATGTTCTTAAGCTGAGTTGGGGTGGGGCGGATCAATTGTCGCATCTTACTTTGGTCGGTGGAGCGTGACCTCTATCCGGCATGCTTTGCTTTGGTTAGGTGTTTGGGAGTATGGGGGTAATGATGGGCCGTTTATTGACGATACTGCTGGCAATGGTGAGCCTGACCGGAGTGGTTTATGCCGGAAGCCAAAACCCTTTCCGGGTGGAGGCCACCAACCTGACGCTCAAGCCTGGTGGGTCGGGAGAGGTTCAAGTGATTCTTCGAATACCCAAAGATCACCACCTATATCGCGACATGATGGAGGTCACACGCCTCAGCCCTGACGGTGCTGTGTCGACCGGAGCGCCGTCCTTCCCGCCGGGCTTCACCAAACCCGACCCCGCAGACCCGACGGCCACCCGAGAGCAGTACGATATGGATGTTGTCGTGTTGGTGCCTGTGAACAAAGTTGAAAACGCCGGCACGTACACCTTGAAATTCGAGGTTCGTTACCAAGGGTGCAAAAAATCCTTGTGCTGGATGCCCCAGACTGAAATTGTCGAATCGACCGTCATTGTAGGGGATTCATCCAAATGACTCTGACCGCTGCTTTTCTATGGCTCTCTGCCCAGGCACTCGCTGCAGGGGTCTCCATTCCACCCCCAGGGTGGGTCGCGCCGCCGGTGGTCAGTTTCGAAGGGGTAGGCGGGTCGGCCTCGAAGCGTCCTGAAAACCAGCCAGGCAAGCCACATCAGGTACACGCCAGGCTCTTGTTTGCTCAAGACGTCGTGAAACCCGGCCAAACCATTCGGGTGGGATTGCATCTGGAGCAAGATCCTGGTTGGCACACCTATTGGAAGAGTCCTGGCGACATCGGTTTACCCACCGACATCAGTTGGTCGACGCCGCCTGGGGTGACCGTTGGGCCCTATGCGTACACTGCACCTCATAAGTTCGAGTTTCAGGGCATCGTTTCTTATGGCTATAGCGATGAAGTTTTGCTGTACGCAGATATGCATTTTCCAGCAGATATGGCTGTGGGGTCAACAACCATTGGGCTTGAGGCGAGCTGGTTGGTGTGCGAGGTTTCTTGCATTCCGGGTCAGGTCAAGCT
>OBJC01000127.1_pt1 | contig 13745 bp, 9 predicted proteins | sample 1481521 | NCBI WGS metagenome assembly OBJC01 (sample SAMEA2341961, study PRJEB22496) | metagenome | biome: marine; feature: hydrothermal vent; material: water | place: Pacific Ocean | collected 2011/2012 | reverse complement strand
CCGACACCGACACCGACGCCGACGCCGACGCCGACGCTGATGACACTTCAGCGCCATTCGAAGACTGCGCCGACGCACGCGTTGTCGCCCTCGATTGGTTTGACATCGACGCTTCAGGCGAACTCGAAGGCACCATCTCCTATGGGCAAACCCACGTCATCCAAGAATACGAAGACCGATGGGCACCACCGCTCATCGAGGACCGGGCAGCCTTGTTGTTATTCGACTTCGAGAGCGACACCGGCTTTACCGATATGCGACTCGGGGCTTGGGATGGCGACACCCTGTTGGGCGTCCTTCCCATGGCAACACCTGCTGATCTCCCCTCCATCTCCGAGCAAGTCCTCACCACCACACCCCTCAACCCATGGTCCACCACAAGCTACAGCGCGATGTTGCCCTGGAATTGGGTACACGAGGGGGTCGAACTCGTCATCGGCGTCAACACAGCCGACGGCCTCTCCACCCACAGCCACACCCTGACCGATCTCGGCGCCCCCCAACGCTTTACGGTTTCGCGTTCCAAAATGGTCCTCTTTGGCGAGCCCGACAAATCCACTGCTGGCCTGAGCGCTGAACAGCTTGGACGGGACTTTTTCGCATCGTATCCATCCTCCAATATGCAATGGATTGACTCCGCACCCTGGCGTTTGGATGAAATCGTGGTCAACACAGATGATGGCCCAACCGCCGTGAGCACAGAAGGCGAACGCCTTGCTCTGACATCAGACCCCGACCGGTGGCAGATCATCAAACACCAATTCGCCATCCGCATGAGCCTGGCCAACACCGGACGGGGCCTGGCCATGACAGGTGGCGGAGACTCGTCACCTTACTCCTTTGGCACATCGGTTGGGTCGGGCTGGGTACGCAATGACGACGGCACCTACTCCGACTTGGACAACGCCCCATACGCCGCAGGCTGGACTGGCTGGACCGCGATTTGGCTGGGCGAATGCTCCAACGCCTTTATCCATGAGCTTGGACATTCATCTACCCTGCTGCACTTCACTGGCGGCACCGCGGCATCTTGGGGCATCGGCGATGAATACACCTCTGATGGTACCAATCTCCCCACGCACCCCTGGGGTTTCGACACCACCACCGGAAAATTTCGCACATGGTACCGAGTGAACAGCGCGGGGCCAGCCGTCCGAGAAGATGGCAGTTGGCAAGGAAAAAACGACCCGATGAATGGTGGAGAAGGAGCGAACGCAGTCAGCTGCTACCCACAGTTCACCGGCTATCACGCCTGGAAAATCCAAAACTGGTCCCAAAGCTCGGCCACCATTCGAAATGTAGATGATGTACCGGGTATTTACACCTGGGATTCCACCACACGCACCTATGCCTCGACCCCACCAACCGAGGCCGGAGCCATGACACCCACCGCCGTGGATGTACCGGTCGTCACCCTGATTGGGGCCTTTGGCCGAAATGGTGCAGATGCCCGGGTTTACGCGCCAATTTACTGGGGTTCAGGCAATGTGTTCGCCTACCCAGAGGCCACGGAACCCGGCCTAGATGGGCCCTATGAGGGCGCCCGCTACTACCTAAAAGTGAGTTTTGAGGATGGCAGCGAAAGTCGAATGCTCATCGCCGCCAGGGACATCGCAGACACCGACAACAGCATGTACTTGTTCTCTGTGAACGTACCCGCCACACCCGCCCCGACATCTGCAGCCCTTTACACCACTCTCGACGGCTATCCTGAGATGGACTTTTCAACCCCATTCTTACTCCACGCCATCGACATTGATCCGCCGACTGACCCCATCCCCGAGCCGGTTTGGATGGGGCGCGGATTTTTGGCAAACGGAGCCCTCAGCCTGAGCAACACATGTGAACCCGGCTTCAACTGCGACTCACGCTCAGCGGAGACCAACTGGCGCTGGAGCGACGTCAACCTACACTTCACGACCCCCGACGGCCGTTTTGATACCCTCACTGAATGTAGTGCCGCCGACAGTTTCTCCGTGCTCAACATTCCGGTCACAAGTGCCGTCGGTGAGCGGGCAGACTTGGTGGTTCACGCCCAACGTACGGTCCAAGCGGGGGCGCATAATTGGGCAGGCCCGATCAACGACGTCACCCCCTGGGTGGACCGCCCCAACTTGTCTCAAGGGCTTCGCGTGTGGGTGCCTCACGCAGAGAATGCCGACCTTCCCGCCGGGGTGTGGACCCTCGACGCCCCTTTTACCCTTAGCGCAGTGGCCGATGGTGCAACCATCGCCAAGGTGGAACTCAAAATCAATCTACAGACCTATGAAGCCGAGACATTGGACCTCAACACAGCCGCTTACGAGGGCCCTTCATACACCGCAGACGCCAGCTCCTCGAGCTATTTTGTGCTGACCGACGCCACGGTAGGCCCCACCGGCGGAATTTGGTGGGGAAATTCCGATGCCACCCCGTTGAACGTTCCCATCGTTGACACAGCCACCGGAGAACACACCACATTGAACGTCGACGCCTGGAAACGCTCGTGTTCGATGGGGTGGTCGACATGGTGGAACCTCAACAGCGCACAAAGCGCATCCACCAGCTGCGCACAATGGGTGACCATGGTGTTGGGGGACAACAGCCACCTGATCAGCGGTCACAACTATCGCAGTCCAGCCTCGGCCCCCGTGGTCATTCGGGCGGTGGGGTGGCACGCTGGAGGCGAGTTGGGAAGGGATGCCTTCATTTTTGATCACACTGCCCCATAATATCTAAACCGCGGACCCAGTCGGCGGTGAAACTCAATAAAAAACAGGTCAAACCTCACAGATTTACGATTGTCGCGTTAGCATTTTTTATGTCCATCATAGACGACCTCCGCAGCCTAAACGCCGCGACAAGCACCCAAGACCTTGCCCAAGGCTTGACCGCGAACCTTGGCGACGACCAAGCCCTCGCAATCTACTGGCCGGGTCCAACCGCTGGTGCGCTTCGTAAGGTCTATGCTTTTGGATTTTTAGACGATGAATGCCCACCACTGATCAGCGCTAACGACCACGCAGCTTGGCGCGCCTTCAACATCTCAAAACCTGTCACTTTTAAAGAGATAAACGCCATCCCAATTGGCAAAACCCAAACCATCGCAGTGCTGATGTTTCGAGGCGAGGCCATCAGCAAGCGGGTAAACGACCTGAGCGCCGACCTCGCTCACGCCATCAGCCGTACACTCAAACACGATGAGTTGCTGTGGTACCGAGGCATCCTCGATGTGCTCGAGACCCTCACTCGCGACGGCGTGATCGGCGCCACACAAGACGGTGCCAACATCTTGTATTCAGACAGTTTGCAACGCGGTTTGGGCTGGACGCAAGAAGACGTCAAAAAGCATGGTTGGACCGGCTTGGTTTACCCCGATCCACAATACCGTACTGAGGTCATGAAGGGTCTATCTGCACTCCTTTTGGGCAAGGCTTCCAACGGTACCGTTCGTAATCTCACCGGTAAAGACGGCGAGGAGCGGCCTTACGCAATGTGGAGCGGCCTCGGTCCCAGGCTTCATGGCGGTCCCCCGGTGCTTTTGGGTGTCGTCGAGGATGTCTCAGATAAACTCGCGCTCCATGCCCGCAACGACCAGAAAAACAAACTCACTCAGGTCGGCCGCTTAGCGAATTCAATCGTCCACGACTTCAACAACTTGCTGTGCGCAATTATGGGGCATGCCGAACTTCTGGGCTTTCAAACGGAAAATGCTGAACAAATCCAACGGCGGGCGAAAATCATCTTGGACGCCTGCGAAAGCGGTGCGGGCCTGACGCGACAGCTCTTGGCTTTTGGTGGTGCGAGCAAGCTTATCAAGCAACTGGTCGATCCTGCCCGAGAGGTTCAACACACCGTCAACCTTTACGCTCCCACCGGCTCAGACCCCACCCTGGCCTTAAATTTTGATGGAAAATTTGGTTTGGGCAACATCGAGGTCGACCCATCCCGGCTGGCGATGGCGGTGGGTAACCTGATCACCAACGCCATCGACGCACTCAACGGCGTGGGCAAAATCAACGTCTCCGTGAAGCGAGTCAAAGTCCCCGACACCTTGGTTTTTTGTCCCGCCGGCTCGGTTTTGCCCGGACAAGACAGCGTTTGCATATCGGTTCAGGATGACGGGATCGGTTTTTCAGAGGCTGCACTCACCAAGCTTTTAAAGCCATATTTCACCACGAAGTCCTATGGCCATGGACTGGGCTTGACCTCTGTAGTCAACATGCTCGGTGAACATAGCGGCGCTTTGGCCGTGCGCAACGACCCAGGTGCCCTGATTGCGATGTACCTGCCTCTTTCAGACCGTCCCGAATCAGCCCTCACTCAACTTTTGGCCAACGCCGTTGGCTGCGGCGAAGAAATCTGGATGGTCGATGACGACCCTCACATCCTCGAGTTTTCCACCGTGTCCTTGAGCGCTTCGGGCTTTAATCCCCGCGCCTTCCGGACCGGGGACGACGTCGTGCGACACGCCAAGGCCACTGACAAAATGCCAGATCTGTTGGTGCTCGACATTCAGGGACAACCTGGCGGCCACGCCACGCACACGGCGCTCAAAGACCTGGGCATAGATGTGCCAGTTTTGTGGGTAAGTGGCGCCGAGGCTCCAAAGAACGCCGACGAAACACCAACATCTGCTTTCATGCGAAAACCCTTCACCGGCTCCTCATTGGCGAGCCAAGTGGGCGCTCACCTCAAGCAATCCCGGCAAAAACCGAGCTTTTAGTTGTAGCCGAAACGCTCCATATCTTCCGCATCATAGGCCTTGATTCGCGCCTGAAGTCCCTCGGAAACATAGTCGGTCCACTGCCCATCGAACGACTTACCATCATGGGGGTACCCTAAAGAGCTCTTGGTCTACCTTGGTGCTGGTCGCTGAAGGCTGTTCATGATTGATCCCTCTTCATTCGCGCCCGCCCTTCCCGCCGTCGCAGCCACCCTCATCTCGACCACCGCTTTACTGGTTTCCGAGTACCGAGAAAATGCCGTTGGCAGAGCGATTTTCAAGACCGTCGCATCACTTGGATTTGTCGGCTTGGCCCTCAATGAGGCCAGGCTCGAAACTGCCTTTGGCTTGTGCATCACTGTGGGCTTGTGCTTGTCTTTAGCGGGTGACCTGGCCCTTCTTGTCCGGGGTGCAGGCCGCGCATTCTATATTGGAATCGGCCTGTTTTTACTCGCACATTTAGCCTATTTATGTGCCTTCTTCGCTGTGGAGCAAAACCTGCTGTGGGCCGGGGGACTATTGATTGTGCTCGCACCTGTTGCACGACGGCTACACCGGTGGTTGGCTGCAGACATCCACTCAAAGCTTAAGGTCGCTGTCACGGCATATATTGTGGTCATTACAGCCATGGTATGCGTCGCTTTTAGCACCTCAGTATCGGTGATGAGTTTGGTGATGCTGGCCCCCACAGCACTCTTGTTTATGGTCTCCGACATTGGGGTAGCGGCCCAGCGATTTAAGGGGGCGGGCTTTCAAACCAAGCTCTGGGCGACCCCAGCCTATTTCGTGGCGCAATTGTCTTTTGCTCTGCACACCATGATCGACTTTTAAGGCCTACACCGAGCGTATCGGCTAGACCATGCCCCATGAACCATGCAGCAGCCACCGTCCTTTTAGATTGCGTATCCTTTAGCACTGGGCGGGTGTTGGTGATCGGTGATGGGCTCGGCCTGGTGTCGGTCCCATTGGCCGAACGGGGCTGTACCGTCGAGACCTGGCAACGGATGACGAGCGCTTATGGGGTGGGCAGTGCTTGGCCAGAATGTTCACCGGTTGATGCCGTCGCCTTGAGGTTACCGAAAGACAAAACCGCTTTTGAGATGGCCCTGCATGCCGCATCGGGCAGACTAAAGGTGGGCGGAAAATTGTGGGTTTATGGGGCCAACGACGAAGGGATCAAGAGTGCGACCAAGCGTGTTTCTGCCCTATTTGGTCCGGTGGAAATCCTGGTGAGCCGTAAGCACTGCCGGGTATTGGAGGCCACAAGGCCAACAGAGGTCGAAGGACTTTTACCCGCGCTGTCGGACTGGAAGACCCACACCGATTTAGGCTTTAGCGGCGGGGTGATATCACAAACCAGCTACCCAGGGGTCTTCGCCAAAGGTCTACTCGACGACGGCACCCGACTGCTTCTAGACGCCCTACCCAAGCTAGAGCCAGCCACCCGTGTGTTGGACTACGCGTCGGGCTCGGGGGTGATCGGCATGGGGCTTCTTCAGGCCACCCCAACGCTTTCATTGACCCTGATCGATGCAGACGCAATCTGTATTGAAGCCGCCAAGGCCAACCTCCCACACGCCACCTGCCACATCGGTGCCAGCCTGAGCGCCCTTCCAGAATCTGAGCCTTTCGATATCATCGTCGCCAACCCCCCCTACCATGATGGAAAGGCACGAAGCATGTCCGTTATCCAAACACTCATTCGGGATGCCCCCGGCAGATTGGCCGATGGCGCAGCGTTGTGGTTGGTGGTTCAAAGGCAGGTCAACGTCTCCGCTTGCCTGGCCGAACACCTCGACACTCCCGAGTGTGTGGCAGAGAACCGGCGCTTTCGGGTATGGCGAGCATCTAAAATCGACATCAGAAAACAAAAGCGACGCTAAAACCTTGTCTGGGCTCAACATTCCTTGCCCATCAAGGGTACCAACTTGCAGAAATATTGGCAGGCTGTACACTTCAGCTACCCCATTAAACCAAGGCCAATCCTCATGAAGTTAATGACAGCTCTCTCCGTCCTCGCGCTCAGCTTTTCGACAACCGCACGTGCAGATATAGAGCTCGGCGGTTTCGCTGGATACAATGTTCAAAGCGCGAAGGTCGGTGACTCTCTGAGCGGCCCGGCGGTCGGGCTTCGGGCAGGCATGGGCGTCGGCCTCGGCCTTACGCCAGAAATCATCATCGCCCGCATTTCGACAGGGACAATTGGCGGCGATGAATCACAAATGAACACCCAAATCAAGACCGGCCTCGGCCTTCGTTTTTATGTTGGGGACTTCTTTTTGCGGCCTTTTGCGTCGGCGCACCTCAACTACGCCATGGCCGTCGAAACCCCCGACGGTCAGTCGGTGCCAGACTCCGCCGCCACCGAATTTGATATTGGGGCCGGAATACAGCTAAAATTCCTCGACCTCATTTATACCGAGCTTCAGGGTTCATACTCCCGCAGCTTCAACGAAGCCGAGACCGCCAATATGTACGGGGGCATTGGCTTTGGTGTAAAGCTTTAGGGTTCAAAACACCCGCCGGACTCAATACCGTTCAGCAGGTGGCGTCCGAATGACCAACATCCGAATCTCGGACATATCTTCCATGGCATATTTAAGCCCTTCTCGCCCAAGGCCGCTCTCTTTGACGCCGCCATAAGGCATGTGGTCCACCCGCCAACTGGGGATGTCTCCAATCACCACACCGCCAACCTCGAGCACATCCCAAGCCCTTTGGACCTTGTGAATATCCCGGGTGAACACCCCAGCCTGAAGCCCAAAAGCCGAGTCGTTGACTTGAGCGAGTGCATCGTCAAAGTTGCTGAATGTTGAGAGTACCGCGAGGGGCCCAAACACTTCGCCGGTCACCACTTGGGCAGTTTTGGGGACATCGCGCAACAATGTCGGCGCCATCATGGCACCCTCGCGCCCACCGCCACACAACAAACTTGCCCCCGCATCGACCGCCTCATCGACCCACGCCTTTACCCGCTCAGCCTCAGCCTCTGAAATCATGGGCCCCACAAATGTCGCTGGGTCTTTGGGGTCGCCCACACGAAGGGCGATGGTTGCCTCGACCAACATAGACTCAAAACGCTCAGCGATGTCTTCGTGCACCAGTATTCGCTGCACGCCGATGCAACTTTGGCCCGATTGATAAAAAGCACCGATCACGATGCGCTCAACAGCGTCTTTGAGGTCAGTGTCGTGGTCGACGATAACTGCCGCGTTTCCGCCCAACTCCAGGACAACCTTTTTCTTGCCGGCGAGGGCCTTCAAAGCCCAGCCAACATCCTGTGAGCCTGTAAAGCTCAACAACTTTAACCGCTCGTCTGTGGTGAACAGGCCGGCCTCAGATCGGCGCGTGGGCAATATCGAAAATGCACCCTTGGGCAAATTCGTCTCGGCCAAAATTTCGCCGATAATCAACGCGCCAATCGGCGTGCGACTGGCTGGCTTCAAAATGAACGGGCACCCCATAGCGATGGCCGGGGCGATTTTGTGGGCCACCAAATTGAGTGGAAAGTTAAACGGTGCAATCAAACTGACCGGCCCGATCGGTACCCGGCGAAACATGCCTCGGTATCCGTCTGCCCGCTCCGAGATACCCATTTCAAGCACCTCACCACTGACCCGAACAGCCTCACCGGCAGCGTAACGAAAGGTGTCAATCAAGCGGGTAACCTCACCCCGAGCAGCGGTGATTGGTTTTCCGGCCTCTATGCACAAACTCATCGCGAGCTCATCAAAGCGCTCCTCGAAACGACGCACACAATGGTTGAGCACTGCTTGCCTGGCGTGGGCTGGGAGGCGTCGCATGGGCGCAGTGGCTTTGACTGCGGCACCGATGGCCGTGTCGATGACGGCTTGGTCTGCGAGGGCGACATGGCTAACGACCTGGGCGCTAAACTTGTCGATGACAGCCAAATCTAGGTTTGCTGCGACGGGCATATTGGCCAAATAATATGGATAGCTGGCTTGGAGCATACAGTCCTCTGACGATGGGAGCGGACGGTGTATCCCGACGGGGGCCCATTCTGCCTTGGGTCAATGCAGCTTGGCCAAAACCGCTGGGCGAAAATATAATCTCCGAGCCGGACTGGACTCAGCCCGGCCACCTGAAGCGCCGAGCAAACAACGAGAACAGTGCACCACAAGTGCCTGCTCAGCGGCCTCATGACCCAAGCGTTTTGCCTCTGCCAAGCGTCCAAGTAAAATACTCGGACCCTGGGCATCCATCGGGCCTGAAATTGCGTGCTCGACACCACATGTCTCGCAGGTGTGAAAACCAGGTGCATCAACGGTCATCGGCGCCTCACAATCCAGGCAGGCGGCGGTGTCTGTCGTGGCCAATAAAGCTAAAATTTTCATGGCAGACCGGGTCCGATAGGCCCGCTGAGCGATCAATGTGAAATAGCGGTGAACGGCCAGCATGACCGAGCCCAAAAATACCGGGGCAACCAGGCCCAGATACCGCCCGGCCATGATCTGTGGGGCCAAACTGAAACACATGGCCACCAGTAGCCCCAAGGGCCAACCCCACAGCAACCACCACCACCCAGAACGCCAAGAGATGGGGGTCTTTCGAGTCACCCTTCGATGCAAAATAAGCTGGTTTGCCCAAGTCTCATGCGCCCCGATGGATGTCATCAACTGGCGAAGATCCACCTGAGAAACAGGGGCATCGAAATCATCAGCATCGAGCTTGAGATTACAAAATGCACACACCCCTGCGCCGAGACAACTTGGACATGGCGGAAACGCGCAATGGGGGCAGTTTGAGGGCATCCCTAGGGCAAATCCACAACCAGATTGAGGCCGGCGTACCATAAGGTGATGGCGTACTCACCGTTGCCCGACGGCGCCACGGGGGCAGTCTCTGGATCAGCCAAAAATGACGCTTTGGACTTGGTTATTTTATAATCAGGAAACCATACCCAAGCCAAAGATGCACCCAGGTTCACCCGCGAGCCAAGCTGTTTCCGAAGGCCCACTCGATTGTCGACCGATGAAAAATCAATATTGCCTGGATGAACCCAAGCCTCGGGGACCGCCGATGATGCGTAATGACTCCGAAGCATCACAGACCAGTCCGACAACTCTATATCTGCTCGCAGGCCAAAGTCATGAGCATCCTCCATCCCCGTATACTGATCCGCAGCCTGGTTGCCCAAGTCAGGCAAGTACTCCAGGCCGATTTTTTTCAAAATACGGGACATCGCCCGATCTTCTGCGCCCAGTCTGGGAGACACAAGCTCAAAACTAGACTGTGACAATGTACTCCACTCGGTCCAACCCCCTTCGAGGCTTAGCCATACCCGGCCCAGTTTGTGCGACACCGCACCATGAGCCTGGGCCGGAAGCACCATCACACCCTCTAGGCCACTTTCCAGGCGTAAATCAAATGAGGTCGACGGCCTTAAAGACAAATCCCCGGCCAAGTTCACCCGGACCCGGCTTCTGTAATCCAAAGCGAAAACCCAATCGGGCACAGCCGTCACGCGGGCGCCCACAGTCCCGCCAAAACCCCACCCATTAAGCTCTGAAACGTCCACCCGACCTTCAAACATCTTGAGGCCGATGAGTGGTTCGGTTTGTGAGCCGAAAAGCTGGGTCAAGACGGCGCCCGAGTCGAGGGCAAAATAGGAGTTCGCCAACACCCGCGAGGTGACGAAACCCACACCAAAACTAAAGCCTTCGATGGGCTTCGCGGCGATCATGCTCTCGAATTCGAAAACCTCTATGCCGCCACTGATGCGATGAAAACGCTGAGCACTGTCCTCATCGCCACTGGAGTCTGGGCGTGAAATCGGTGAGCCTAGACTAAAACCCAGGGCAAAATCGGGCCTAGAGAATACCGGCACGCTGAGGGCGATAAAGGGGACAATGACACTACCCGAGGCGACTTCGGCTTGTTCGCTCGCCAATTTGGCAGAGTAAGCGGTCACAAATGTGCCCAGGTCGACCATCACAGTAAAGCCATCCCCATCTACCGGGGCAGCAGGGTTGTAGACCAAGCCCTGTACGCCCGCCTCGCCCGCACCAGAGAAAGCACCACCGACCATCGGTAAGCCCCAGCCAGAAGGGGTCCCCCGTGCCCAGCCCTCAGCGGACCATAGCGCCATCAGCACACTAAAAAAAGGTGCTTCAACTGTCGACACTTTCTGAGCGATGAACAAACTCACGCCTGCCTGGACCATATGCCCCAGCGATTTGGCCTTTGCCCCTCAGCAGCCAGCGCGTGGTCATCAGGCCTTCGACGCCGACCGGCCCACGGGCGTGAATCTTGCCGGTAGAAATACCCACCTCCGCACCCAAACCAAAACGGTAGCCATCGGCAAAACGGGTAGAGGCATTATGAAAAACACTCGCAGAATCAACCCTGCGCAAAAAGTGGTCAGCGGCCTCTACGTCATCGGTCACAATCGCGTCGGTATGACCACTACCGTCACGGTGTACCCTCGCGATAGCCTCATCGATACCCGCCACCGCACGCACCGCCAGGATCAAATCGCCGTACTCTATGTGTCCATCCTCTGGGCCAGCTGCACAGCCACCCTCCAGCACAGCCAAACACTCTGGGTCTGCGCGCAACGTGACCCCGGCACTCATTAACGCCGCACCGACCACGCCCAGTTTGGGCAAAAAATCAGTGTGCACCCACAAGGTCTCAGTGGCATTGCACGCCGATGGATAGTCACACTTGCCGTCTACAGCCAAACGTGCAGCCATCACCGGGTCTGCGCCTTTATCGATGTACAAGGTACACACCCCCTCTGCATGACCCAAAACCGGAATGCGAGTTGCACCCTGAATATGCCGGACCATCGCACCAGAGCCACGGGGAATGACTAAATCAATCTCCTGGTCCAACTCCAATAGCGCAGCGACGCTCGCGCGGTCCTCAACGCCAACGACCACTTTTTTGGGTAGGCCGTGAGAAGACAATGCCTGTTGAATACACCCGACCAACATGGCATTGGTGTGTACCGCCTCACGCCCGCCCTTCATAATCACCGCGTTGCCCGAACGCATCGCCAAGCCGCCAATCTGAACCACCGCATCCGGTCGGCTCTCAAAGATAATCAGCAACACGCCGATTGGACTCATCACCTGAGACAAGACCAAGCCGTCATCAAGGGTGGTGCGCCGCAAGATACGCCCAACAGGGTCTTCAGAGGCCGCGAGGGCGCGAGTGCCTTCACATAATGTCGCAATTTTTTCTGGGCTCAACTTCAGGCGAGACAGCAGAGGTGCTGCCAAACCCGAAACAGCAGCCGCCTCAAGGTCTAAGGCATTCGCCTGTAGAATCTCAGCGCTGCGGGCCTCGAGAATGTCCGCCAAGGTCTGCAGTGCAGCCGTGCGGGTCTCCGCCTCGGACACGGAAAACTGCCGCTGTGCAGCCCGTACATCTCGGGCCAAATCGGTGAGCGTACTCATACTTCCTCCAAAACTAGATTGTCTCTGGTAATCAGTGCATCGTGATTTCTGGCCGCGAGGGGCGGACGCCCTGCAATCCAATCCGCAGCAGCAGCTGCATCGCAATTCACCATGCCGCGCCCCACCATTACCCCGTTTCCGTCCAAAAGTTGAACGACGGCACCACGCTGGAAATGGCCCGTGATCGACACCACGCCAGCTGCCAGCAACGATGCTCGCCGATTTTTAAGTGCAGCGACGGCACCGTCATCCAAAACAAATGTCCCTTCAATCGGCGTTCCCCAGGCCACCCAGCGGCGCCGCGCGCTCATGCCAGCCTTCGCCACAAACCAGGTACCCACCTGCTCGCCGGCCAGCACCGCGCCCAATGCCGACCCATCAAGTCCACTGGCAATCACGGTATGACAGCCCGATCCCACCGCCACCTTAGCGGCTGCCACCTTGCTCGCCATGCCGCCGCGACCCATATTGCTCCCCGGGCCACTCGCCTCAAATCCGCCCCAATCCTGCGCTACACGATGCAATACCTTGGCCCCCGGATGCCGTGTTGGGTCGCGCTCATACAAGCCTGCGACGTCGGTCAACAGCACCAACAAGTCTGCTCCGAGCTTGCTGGCCACAATCGCGCTGAGCCCATCGTTATCACCAAAAACCGGTGACTTTACATCACGGAGTTTAAGCTCGGCCACAGAAATCGCGTCATTTTCATTGATAATCGGCACCACCTTGTGACCCATCAGTCGCACCAAAGTGTTTCGAATATTTAAGTATCGAGGCCGGTCGTCAAAGTCACTCCTGGCCACCAATACCTGGCCCACTTTCACCCCGGCACGGCCAAATGCTTCTGAATACATCGCCATCAGGTAGCTTTGGCCAACAGCAGCTGCGGCTTGGCGGTCGACCAGGGACTGAACGGGGGTGGATAAACCCAGCTGATGGGCGCCAAGCCCAACAGCACCGCTGCTGACGACTAATAATTCCTTGCCTTGAGCTTGGGCCTCAGCCATCACAGCCACCAACAGAGAAAGCCGTTTTAGGTCGAGCCTACCTGTTGCATCGCTCACCGCCCGGGTGCCCAGTTTGACCACCACACGGCGGGCATCAGCGATAGGTTGTCTTACCTTGTCCTGCATGGGCCCCAAGCTAATTCATCGGGCGACTCAAAACACATGTGCACTTCTGGTTTTACTGTCTTTCGTGCCCACGACCGAGTACCTTCTGGGTGGCATCGCCCAAAAAAAAATCGGCCCAAATGGAGCCCCCTATCAAATTGACCGAAAAAGACGTCTTGGCTGCACAACAATCGTGGGCTCAGGCCGTCGTCGAGGTCGGACTCGCCGATCGCTGGGAGGCCGCGCACGCACGGGCCACAAAGCTCGTCAGCGACCATTATATTCTCGACGGGAGCCTGTTGTTTTGTCCAACCAAGGCATCATTAAGTCAATTTCGCCAAAATCTCGACGCGGCGGTCTCGTATTTTGTGGGCAATAATATGGACTTCCACGAAGACACGGGCTTTGCACTTCAACCTTGGTCTGCAGTACGCTTTGAAAATTTCGGCATCCAAATCACCGGTGATTTTGCCGTCACCATGGGCAACTACTTTTTTCAAAATG
>OBJC01000126.1_pt1 | contig 13789 bp, 13 predicted proteins | sample 1481521 | NCBI WGS metagenome assembly OBJC01 (sample SAMEA2341961, study PRJEB22496) | metagenome | biome: marine; feature: hydrothermal vent; material: water | place: Pacific Ocean | collected 2011/2012 | reverse complement strand
CAGAACCTACCACATAGAGTGTTTCTGTATAGGGCTCAGCCTTGCTGGCGAAACCATCACCGTCTTGGTCGAAATCGTCATTGCCGCGGCAGTCGTTGTCGATGCCGTCATACCAGGCATCCTCGGCGCTGGGGTTGACTTTGGGGTCGTCGTCGTCGCAGTCGCCGCCTGGACGAATGCCGGTGCCCGTCACGTCGGCGGTTTTCAGTCCTTGGTGAATGGTCTGGACATGTCCGTCAACGTCCGCGTCATAGTCGTCATCTAGATTGCAGTCGCCATCCACGCCGTCGTACCAAACTTCTGTGTTGCCGGGAAAGCGGTCGGGATTGTTGTCGTCACAGTCATCCGCTGCAACCACGCCGTCGCCATCGTTGTCAAACTTGGGCGCCTTTGCGTCTAAGTCCTCTTTCGAGACCCATGTGCAACTGCTCAGTGCAGCGACGATGATGATGTTGACACAGCGCATATTGGCTCCTCATTTACTCGTTGGGGACTGTAGCACGCAGATGGACGACTCAGTCGGTAGAGATACAGCGAACCCACATTCCGTCATCGCTCTTGTCGAGATGCATGGCGGCGCCCGCACGGTCGAGGTCGACTGTCCAAGCGTTTGATGTGGGGGAGGGCGCGGTGTCGCGGCTCCATAAGCGGCCCCCGACATCGGCGATATCAGGGTGGGTTTTGGCCGCGTTCATAAGCTCGATTTTGGATGGTAATCGCCATGCGCTGTTGCCGAGTTGGTCGAGCGAATCACAATAACTTGCACCGGCGGGTGGGCAGTCGGATCCACAGTTGCCGGCCTGAGCGTCTTCGGCGCTGGCTGCGGTGTACCAGTCCATGGTTGAGGCGGAGCGCGGGGACCAAAACTGACAGTCGCTGGGCTGGGTGGCCACCCCTGAGTCATCGGTAGTCCACGCCTCTCCGCAACTGCGATCTGGTTTGGCTGTGGCGCCCGCTGCGGTGTCGTCTGTGCTTGCCCCGGCAAGAAATGTGGCTGGCTTGTCGGCGCATCCTGTGGCGACCGCGAAAACGTACAAAAGGTGTTTGGCCATAAATCCCTTGGGGTCAGGTCATTAGTTTAGGACATCAAAACAACCGCTTGTTTCATTTGTCACCAAATCCAGTTCGAAGGGTTAGCATGGCGGCTATCAACAAGGAGTTTCATCATGTCCAATGGTCGTCGTGTTTTCATCGCCGGTGGTGCCCTTTCTTCATTTACTGGCAAGGGTCATCCAGACTTTATTTGGAAGCGTCACCCTGACTTTGGCACCCGTAAAAACCCCTCGATGGAGGAGCTGCTCCAAGGGGTCGTCGATGAGGCCATCACCGAGACGGGCTTGAATCCTGAAGACGTAGATCGCTTGTATATTGGGAACTTTGTGGGCGAGTTGTTTTGCAATCAAGGCCATATGGGTGCGGCGCTCGTCGGTACTCATCCCGCTTTCGCGAACAAGCCTTCAGCCCGGCTCGAAGGTGCGTGTGCATCGGGTGGGCTCGCCTTTTTGGCGGGGGTCGACGCCATTGCAGCCGGAGAAGACACCATCTTGGTTGCAGGTGTAGAGGTCCAAACCACCCAGTCCGCACGGGTGGGTGCTGATTATTTGGCCCGGGCATCTCATTATCGGCGTCAACGTGGGCTTGATGAGTTCACTTTTCCCGCACTCTTCGCTCGCCGTACTCAGGCCTATCGGGCCGCGTTTGGTGTGACTGAAGAAGAGATCGGCCACGTCGCCGTCAAGGCCTATGGGAACGCGAATAAAAATCCAAAAGCCCATATGGTCGCGAAAAAAATGAGCATCGAGGTCGCTTGCAGTGTCAACGAACGGAACCCCTGCTTTTTGGCCAATGAGGCGCTTCATCCATTCATCAAAATGAGCGACTGTTCTCAGGTGTCGGATGGCGCTGCAGCCCTTGTTTTGGTCTCGGAGGCTGGTCTGAAAAAGCTGGGCCTGACCGAGGCTGATTGCGTTGAGGTGGCCGGTGTGGGTCACTCTGTGTCGAGTTTGTATGTAGATGGAGACCTCACACAACTCTCCACCACAGCCAATGCCGTGGCCAAGGCTTATAAAGCAGCAGGGATTACAGCTTCGGATGTAGACCTGGCAGAGGTGCATGATTGCTTCACCGTCACAGAATTGATGATGGTCGAGGCTCTTGGCTTGGCGAAGCTGGGTCAAGGCGCTGCACTCACCAAAGATGGGGCAACAGCGATCGACGGGAGCACGCCGGTCAACACGGGCGGAGGCCTGATTGGCTTTGGGCATCCAGTTGGCGCCACGGGCATCAAGCAGCCCCTCGAGATTTTCAGACAGATGAAGGGGAAATGCGGCGATTACCAAGTGTCTGGTGCTTTGAAATGGGGCATCACCGCGAATATGGGCGGCGACGACAAGACCGTCGTGTCCTTGGCCATCAAAAACCTTAGTTAGTCCTCGTGATATGCTGCGCCGAGGAGAAGCAATGCGCCTATTCGTAGCCTTTTTTGCGCTTGGCTTTGGCGTGGCCCAGGCCAGCGAGGTCGAGGCGTACGGGCGGTCAGCGGTCGTTATTGGCATTGCACAGCCCCAAGCGACCGTACCTGCGCTCCGTTCAGCAGAGGACGACACGCTTGGGCTGGCAGCGGTTTTGAGCGGTGCTGCAGGGTACGAAAAAGTGAGCATCTTGATCGGGGCCCAAGCCTCGGCATCGGCCATCTTGGTCGCGGTCACCGAGGCGGTGGCGGCCACAGCAGATGACGGCACGTTGTTGCTTGTGTTTGTCGGTCACGGTGCGGGTGGCGATTACGGCGAGCCCGCCCTGTTGACAGCAGGTGCATCCGTCGCCCAGGCCGAGGAGACCGGGCTCTCAATCGGTGCTTTGGCCTCTGCTGCGCGCCCGCGAACCCCAGAGCAAAGCGTGGTCATCATTATCGACGCTGCCCATGGTGGCGATGTCGATGGCGTGGCCTTGATCGGACCCTCGGCCTCAGATTGGCCAGGTATCCCGGATTGGGGATTGGCGGTCACCACAAAGGCCCGAGGGACCGTGGGGGCTGCTGGACGCATTGTTCCGGCCCTTCGGGATGGCTTGGCCGGGCAAGCAGACATCAACCAAGATGGCCATGTGACGATCAGCGAGTTGAGTGGATTTTTAAAAAGGCGTGCCGATGCCGTCGATGGGTTGGCCTTGGAGCGCCGGGGGGCAGTCGCCGCCAATTTGGTGATGGGCGACGCCTCTATGCGGGTGTCTTTGCCCACCCCATTGCCGCCGGTTTCGGTGGTGCCAATACCGCCGCCGAGTCTTGAGCCAGCTTCTCCCGCTGGGCTGAGGCCGCTCCCGGTCACCGTGCTTGCAGTCGGAATTGCAAGCTCGCTTTCCAGTGCGGTGATGTACTTCGCCAAACGCCAAGGCTGTGAAGATATTGAGGGCAGCTTTACTTGTGGAGACGACCTTGAATACCGACGCTTTCGCAGCACTCAGCACACTTTGGGCTGGGTGGGCGGGGCGCTGGTGGCAACCGGGGTTGGCCTTCAGTTGATGCCGGGTCCAAAGCAAACAACGGTGGGTATCGTTGGGACATTTTAAGCCAGCGAGGCTCGCCAGTGCCGCATGTGTTGCAGGTGCGATATTTTTGGCTGACGGGGGTATACGGTCCGCTATGTGGATGTTGGTCGCGTTCACAATTCTACTCTTCAAACGCCAGGTATTTGCCGCACTGGCTGCTGCGATGGTGGCCTTGTATTTACGATATTCCGGACACGCGGATGTGTTTTACCCTTGCATCGATTGGGTTCGGGTTCGGGGCATGGATTTATGGCCAGGCATGCTGCAAATGGCGGGCTTGGTGCTTGTGTATGCAGCAGGGTTGGCCGCATTGACCGGCCGAAAGCGCAGCGCCAAATCGGTTGTGTTGTTAGGCGCGCTTCTGTCGGTGGGCTGGTGGGGGTTTCCCAGCCATTTCAATTTGGACATCATCGGGGCTAGCGGTGGGTCCACTGTTCCGGTCGTCGTTGCGGGTCAAATCGAGCAGCGTCAATGGGATCGAACGGTGCTGCCGATGGCGGCCGCCTCCGCTTGGCCCCAGGTCGTTCGCAGTGAGGTGACCCTGTCGCGGATCGCCCACGGCATGAGTCAGGCTGGCTCACCCCCCCGGGGTGTTTTGCGGGCGACCTTGTGGGCGGTGCAGGTGCAGGCCATGATTGCCCACATGTGGCTGACTGCCGCTGTCAGTGGCGCGTGTGTGTTGCTTCTGCTCAGCGCCTACGTTGGCGGCCCTTTGGCCGGGCTGGGGTTTTGGGCCTGGCGGTTGGTTGGCCTAAGCTTATGGTTTCCACCGGTATTTAATGGTGTGCTCAGGCTAGTCGGCCTTGTGGGCGGGCTTCCTGAGGCGGCGCTGGGCTTGGGTTTCGCCTTGCTCAACGCCGTGGTCATTATGTTGGTGCTGTACTTGGCGCGGTGCGCGGGGGATGCGTGGGCGGATTAATTTTATCGTTGTTGTTTATTGGGTGTGGAGCGGTCATCGAAGCACCGAACACGCCCAACGTCGCTGCTAAACCAGGCTTGCCAGACTTGGTCATCACCATGGTGACTGGGCTTAGGGATGACCCTGGGGCCGAGGCTGACGAGGGTTTTTTGGCGGCCACGGGTTTACACGGGCGTCGATTTTTGAATGCTTACGCCCAATCTCCATCCCCATTTGCGAGCCTTGGGTCCATGTTGACGGGGCGGTATGTGGGGGCGATTCCCATGTGTGGCCTGATGCTTTCCGGCGACCGAGTACACCGAGACGATCAACAGCCTTGGTGCGCGACCATCCCGAAAGATCGTGAAACCCTTGCCAGCGTTTTAAGCATATACGGCTACAGGACGGGTATTTTCACAGCTTCGCTCAACGGCGCACACCGCCTGTCTGCTGGGTTTCAGACCGCATCTCATGACGCAGCATGGTCTTCAACTCTGGCCAATGCCCTGGATTGGTGGACTGCTGATACAGATCAGCCCCGCCTGATGGTGGTGGTCCTGTCTGATGGTGATGGGCCAGTGCTTCAATCACCTGAAATGCCTCGATTTCCTGAGCGTAAATACCAGTGGTTAGAGCCTCTTGACCCCCGCATTGGAAAGCTAAAGCTCGATGAAGAGTCCATTCATTCAGCATATGAAAAAGCCGCTACAAAGGCCGGGAATTCGATAGCGTCTGTGCTTGGTCGTCTCGGCGATGTTCGACCTCGGTGGACACTGCTTGGCTCAACGAATGGCATGAGCCTGACCGAGCGCGGTGGATTTTATGAGTCCCCGGTCCCGTTGCTCACCAATAATTTGTTGGTAGACCGCGCTGTGCGTGTGCCCCTGCTCATCTCGGGGCCGGGGGTTGATGACTCGGTGAGCGATGCTGTGGTGGAGTTGGTGGATGTGTTCCCAACCTTCGCCAAGTTGGCTGGTGCTGTGACGCCAGCGGGAGTGCCAGGCCTCGATCTCTTTGGGCGGCCAGATGGCCCAGCCTATGCCGAGTTTGGCGATATGCTTTGGTTGCGGGTCGATGATTATTCCCTGACGTTTCGTTGCACACAGCACAACGCGACCAGCATCGACCCCGGTATTACCAACGTGCTCACCGACCCTAAGTCTTCGCTTCCGAATGCATTTTATTCCATGTACAATGTTGAGAAAGATCCCATGCAAAACGTCAACATTCGCGCATCACAGCCCATTCGTTTTGAGCAGCTACGCACCGCTTTGATTCAAATGCGAACCGGTGTAGCCGCTGTTCCAAATGACACCATCACGCCCGAACGTTTGTGGGCTTTGAGGATGGCGCCATCCGATGGATATTGGTAGACATATGTTTATTAAAAGACTGGTTTGCACTGTATTAATCACCGTTACCGCTTCTGGTTGTGCCCCCAAGGGCGAGGCAGACAGTGGCGGTGAGGGGCCGGCGGCTTCCGTCTCTATTTCCCCAGAATTACCGACCACGGTCGATGATTTAGAGGCCCTCGCCAGCGCCCTGGATGGCCCTGATATGACCGATGAACAGGGCTTTGTTTATCGGTGGTTTCGGGATGGTGAGCCCACCGAACTGACAGGCTCGGTCCTGGCTGCCCAAGAGACGTCCAAATCCGAATCCTGGTCGGTGGAGGTCCGTGCATCTGGCCCCGGACGTGAGGGGCCTCCTGCTCGTTCAGAGCCTGTGGATATACTCAACACGCCACCAGGAGATTTCACTTTGGCCATGGTGCCCACTTTGCCACGGGCGGGGTGGGTTGATTTGGTGTGTACTGTGGCTGTTGCCCCGGTCGACCCGGATGAAGAGGGCTTTGACTACAAGATGGTTTGGTCAAAAAATTCTGCCAGTTTTTCTGAGACATCGACCAGTCAGTGGCCAGGCGACACCATCTCAGCGGCGCACTTGAGCGAGGGCGATACGTGGCGTTGTACGGCTCAGGCCTTCGATGGCGACAAAGAAAGCCCGCCAGCCTCTGTGGAAACTGTGGTGACCGCGATGCCGGCGGGTATGTCTGCAGGTGATGGGGTGCTCTCCAATGCCGATCGATGGTTTATTGGCCACGATGATGCAGACTTTTTTGGCTACGATGTCGATGCGGTTGGTGATGTTGACGGTGACGGAGTGGACGATTTGTTGGTGTCTGGTCACCGTATGGAGGGGAGTGGACGAAATGTCGGGCGCACCTTTGTGATGAGCGGTGCAAGATTGGCCGCCGGCACCACCACAGACCCAGAAGTCGAGGCGATGTGGGTTGTCGAGGGAGCGGATTATTTTGACTTTTCAGGCTTTGCCGTCGCGGATGGTGGCGACGTTGATGGGGATGGCCTGTCGGATTTGTTGATCTCATCCCACAACACCGACGAGCTTGAGTTTAACGCCGGTTCGGTTGCTTTGTTGACCGCCGCCGACTTGGGTGCGGCGGGTGTGGTCTCTGCGGCGTCGGCCTCCGTGCGCTTTTTGGGGGAAAGTCGTCGTGCATACACCGGGTTTTCAGTAGCGAACGCCGGGGATGTAGACGGGGACGGATGGCCTGATGTGCTGATAGGGGCGATGGGCAACTTGGATCTTGCCCCCTACCAGGGCAAGGCCTATTTGATTCGGCATGCCGAATATGTGGGCCAATCTGAGGTGTCGCTATTTGAGTCTGGGACCACCCTTTTCGGGGAGCATCGGCGGGCTTATGCCGGATGGTCTGTCGCGGGGGTTGGCGATATAGATGCCGATGGGCTCGACGATATCGTGGTGGGTGCTTGCGGCACGGAGATGACCGGCGCTTCACAGGACCAAGACGAGGGCGCGGCCTATTTGGTGACGGGTGCACAGCTCGCAGGCGTGGATGAACTGGCACTTTTGGATGCAGAACGCCGATGGGTTGGGACCGGGTTTCACGATTATGTGGGCTACGATGTCGCGGGGGTTGGCGATGTGGACAATGACGGTCGCCCAGACCTCACCATCAGTGCATTCGCTGGTGATGCCTATGGAAATTATCCCGGCTTGGTTTACCTATTTGTGGGCGATGAATTGCCAGAATCTGGGCCTATAACCGCTGCTCCAGTTCAGTTTTCTCCCGTGGGATTTCGGGGCCAGTTTGGGCGCCGGGTCTCAGGGGCGGGCGATGTGGACGGCGATGGTCGTCCAGACATATTGATCGGCGCGATGACGGCGGGTGCCGATGAGCAGGGCATGGCGGTGTTGTGGTTGGCGGCCGATATCGGGGCGGTTGGCACCCATGATGCTTCGGATGCCTATGCGCGGATATCAGGGGATGAGGCCGGTAGCTTTGTGGGTGCTGGGCTAAGCATTGGCGGGGATTACAACGATGATGGCCGGGCTGACTTGGCCATCGGCGGTCATGGTGCACCATCTGATGTAGGGCGCCCCGGTGCGATGGGTGTGTTCTTTAGTCGTTGACCGGTGGTGGCGCTGGCGGTGAGGAATCCTCGACCATCGGCCATTGAAAGTTGGCGACCTCAGGACACCAACAGGCTGTGAAGTCTCCAGAGACCGCGTCACCAAACTCGCTCCAGGTGTCTAAACCCGTGACCTGAAGTGTCTCACCGAGGGTCGCGGAGCGCACGGTCATCATGCCGTGTTCCATGATGATGGAGAGGTTTAGCAATGGCTCCCAGCCGTTGACGATGGCCTCTGGGGTGCCGTCTCCAGCCACGAGTTCAGGCTCGGGCAGGACCGGGATTGGGGCCAAGTGGGATGCATCAAAATCACTGATCCAGATGCTCATTGCCCGCAAATCATGGGTGTTGGACCGAAAGTCGTCTATCAGTCCACAGGCCGAGGTGGCGGGGGAGAGGACGATCCATGCACCACCAGTGTTGGCATCAGCGAACCAAGCGGCCGACACCATTCTGGCCGGCGAGCCTTCGATGAGGCCTGAGATGTTGGCCACGCCCTCGGTCGTGGCGCAATCGGTCACCAAAGGCTCACGGGCCTGGGTGACGCCGCTGTCTTCAGGGGTTGTGGGTGGTGCACCCGAGTCACTCGGTGGTGGTGCCGATGCGGTGTCTGGGGATCCGTCGGCCTCGCTGGGTTTGTTTGGGTCCGATCCACTGGTGCAGCCCATCAAGAGGGTCGCGAGGCTCAGAGACAGGTAATGCTGGGGTGTCATGGGTGGTTTGTGCGTTCAAAAGGTGAGGGCCAGTCGGGGCCTCTTGTGGCATTGGGGGCGATGGCCAAGCGTGTCCGAATCCGAAAAAGTGCGGCCAGCATGGAGGGGGCATCGCGGAGTGGCCGAACGCGGGAGTCTTGGTCATGGGACCAATCGATGGGCACCTCAACAATGCGCAGGCCATAACTGCGTGCGAGAGCGAGCACTTCAACGTCGAAGGCCCAACCGTCCTCATGGGCCCGGCTAAAAATGGCGCGCGCGGCCTCGGCCCGAAAAACCTTGAAGCCGCACTGGGTGTCCTCGATGCCAGGAAGCACAATTTGCTGCACCAAATGATTGTAGGTCCGGCCGATCAGGTGGCGCCATGCGGGCTCGCCCGTGCGGACCGAGTCGGGCAATTCTCTGCTGCCGATGGCGATGTCGAAACCGGTCAACACTGGGGGCAACATCATCAAAGCTTGCTCGGGGCTCATCGACCAATCCGCATCGGCGATCATGCGGTACATCCCGTTCGCGGCGAGCATGCCCGCTCGAACAGCCGCACCCTTGCCTTTATGTGGGCGGCGTAGGACCTTCATTCCAGCCTCGGCGGCCAACTCGGCGGTGCCGTCGGTGCTGCCATCGTCAACCAAAATGACCTCGATTGGGTAGGGCAGTGCAGACTTCAGTCGCGCGACGCCGGCGATGGTCTGGGGCATACGCCTGGCTTCTTGCCAGGCGGGAATGATGAGGGACAACAGCATGGACCCATTGTTTATCCCATCTGCCCCAACGTCGACCAAAAACATAAGCTCACCTATTGACACGTCAAGCCCAACGTGGGACGATCAATGTATCCTCGCTGATTTATTTCCCCCCAGTCTCTCCATTTTCCGCTCAGTCCTCTTGGAGCACCCCGCTGATGTCTGCACTCAATTTGATCTCCGCTCCGACAATCGCGCCCGAAGTCCTGCCGTGTCCAACACCCGAGGCCGTCGCGATGGCCCAATGGCGCACGCTCGCTGACGCCCAAATGGAGGATGCACTCGCACATTTTGATGCGACAATCCTTGGGGGAGAGGATGTAAGCCGAGCGGCGTATGCCCTGACCCACGGATTTATGGCTTGGTCGCGCAAAAGCATGGCGCTGTTTGGTGGACGTCGGACCGATGAAGGTCAACAGCGCGAATGGTCCCGAGAGCGTGCAGTGTGGATGGGCCTGGCTGACCTCGCCGCCGTCGACGCGCCCAAAGACCCAGCGGGGGTCGATCGCTTTTTGTTGATTTGGCTTGGGGTGGTGCATGAAGCAGCGGCCACCGGCCGTGCTTGGTTATTCTCAGAATAGCGATAGTGTTTCGCTTGATGTAGGATTGTACCGTGTCAGAAATGTCCGCAGTTATCCAGGTAGAGTTGCCCTCAGGGGATGAGCTCGCCATCATTCGCTGGCGTTTTGGCCGCGGTGGCCCAGGTGCGCCCCGTGTTGCCATTGTCGCCGGTATTCGGGGTGACGCGCCAGAAGGTACGAGGGTCGCACACATGGTGGCCAAGGCCCTCGAGAAGTGTGAGGACCGACTCACCGGTGTGGTGGACATCTACCCATGCGCCAACCCGCTCGGTGCCCACCAAGGGACGCGCCTTTGGCCATTTTTCGATGTTGATCTCAATCGTCTCTTTCCCGGAAAGGAGACTGGCCATCAGCCGGACCGTGTGGCTCATGCATTGTGCTCCGACATTCGCGGCGCCACCCAAGTGATTGAACTTCGGGGTGCGAGAGCCGCTTTTTCTGAGGTGATTCATGCGCAAGTGCGTGCCCGGGACACTGCAGCAGCTGAGCTCGCTATGGGTGCCAATGTGTCTGTGGTGTGGTCCCGCGTTCCCGGCCCGGCAGCCACCCAAACCTTCGCCCATCAATTTCCGGGCACGATTGTGCTCGAAGGCGGTACGGGCAACAGGCTGAACAACGCTGTCGGCAAAGACCTTCAAGAAGGTGTGTTGCATCTGCTGACCCAAGTCGGGGTTTTGGCCGACTCAGATTTACCTTTTCATTGGGCGGCAATGAATCGCCCCGTCGCCGTCAAAGACGATGCGGTGTTTCGGGTCCGCGCAGAGCGATCGGGCCTGTTTTTACCTGAGTTTGGTGTTTGGAGTGAGGTTGAGGAAGGCGAAATTTTGGGTACGGTCATCGACCCCGAAAACGGCCATTTACTCGAATCGATCATGTCGCCGACAACCGGTCGAGTCATGGCTGTTCGGGAGCATCCGGTGGTTTACCCCGGAACAATGGTGGCCCGGGTGGTGACTGTATGAGCGTCGTTTTTTCCATCGATGCACCCTATCGTGGTGGCTACGAACTACATCGCCTCAGCTACGGTTCTGGCGGCCCATCCATCGCCATCGTCGCGGGTTTGCACGGCAATGAGCTCAACAGTATCCACGCCGTCAACCTGCTCAATAAAATGCTCCGAGTTCAGCGCCCCAAAGGCACCGTGCATTTGTTCCCGCTCGTCAACACCTTTGGAGCAGACCAGGCGACCAAGCGTTGGCCCTATGACGACCAAGACATCAACCACAACTTTCCAGGCGACCCAAACGGATCGGTGGTGCAACGCATCGCCCATGCGATCTATGAGTCCACAGACGCCGATGTGTGTGTTGATGTTCACTCTGGCGCACCCCATGTGCGGGAGCTCCCTCAAGTGCGCGCCCCGATGGGTGGGGAGGAGCTTGAGCTTGCCCGTGCCCTCAAACTCCCAGTGGTTTGGCGGCGTCCAGGTATTCGGTTGGAGCCCACGGGCCTGATCGGTTCTTGGCGTGCTGCCGGCCGAAAGGCGCTTCATATTGTTGGCGGTCGTGGAATCACCCTCGACAACCGTCATGCGACGACCATGGCAAACGGCCTATTTAATTTACTCGGTCATATGGGCATCTGCACGCCGATGGACATGGGAGGCATGGGGGTCGCCGCCGATGTCACCCACGCCGAGGTTGAGACCCATCGTGCCAGCTGTGGTGGGTTTTTCGTGGCTGAGGTGCATGTGGGCGACGCTGTTAAGCCCGGACATTTATTGGGCTATATTCAGGCACCGGTCGGCGGGGAGCGTCTCGATGAGGTCCGTGCTGGGTCTCGCGGAGTTGTCATGACAGTTCGCGCCTACCCCATGATTCATGCCCAAGAGTTGTTGGTGAGGGTGGCCTCGGTCGGGGCCAGTTAAACCAAGTTCGTTCAACACCCACATATGGGGTGTACGGGAGTTGAGATGGCGAGCGAGTTTGATTCACTGATGGCAGGTATGGGCATCAAACGCATGGGCAACGAAAAATCCAAGCCCGCGACAAAGGTCGTCCGGCGGCGGGCGGGGCAGGCCAGTGTGATTGTCGGTGATGCGCCATCCTCAAAGCAAAAGACTGAAGGTGCCGAGGCACGGCTTGCCAAACTCGAGGCGGGTTTGGACCTCGTCAAGGGTGAGCGGGCCGAAGCAGAGGCCAAAGTCTCTTCGCTCAAGAGCAAGGTCAAAAAGTTGAAGGCGAGTTTGGCCGAGGCCGAGGCTGCCAACAGCGGCCCTCAAGTGACCGTGGCTGCAGTGTTGGCAGAGTGGGGCTTTGAGAGTGCCGAGGAGCGCAGCGCCTTGTTGATGCTCGATGGCATGCTTGAGCGGATCATCTCCAATCCAGACCTGGGCGCAGATGAAGCCCTCCGTTCCGAGTTGGTTGAGGGTGTTGTGCGGGTGTGCCGCGACTGCTCGGGCCCTAAAGGAAAGCTCGTGATCACCGTGTCGCCTCCCGCTTGTTCGACTTGTGGTGGCCATGACATCAACCGTGAGGCCCGACGTTTTGTGGACGCGGCGCTGATTAACGGCCGGCTTCGCATCGTTATTGTCGGGCGCGACACCCACCATCACCGATGGGTACGTGAGCGGGTCGGAGACAAGCGCCTGGTCCTTACCCATGTGTCCGCTGGTGTTCGACGAGATGTCGCCGCGGTGCAAGCCGATGTCGATCACGCTGATGCTGTGATTATCTGGGACCCCGAAACCATCGACCCAGCCCATTTGGCCATATACCAAAGTGCCTCCCGAGTGGGAGAGGTCAGTTCAAGCTCGATGGGTGGGTTTTTGGCTGCCGCTGCCGCCATCATCGCCACTGACTAAGCGCATGAAGCCAAGCCTCAAAAAACGCATATCGGACGTCTTGTATCAACTGGGACCAGCACGATATTACCAGCCTGCGTATGCACAGATTGCCGCCGCTATTGGTCTTTCAACCGGTACATTTTTGGATGTTGGTTGTGGTCCTGGGTGGCTCTCGCTGTATGTGGCTGCCGGAAAACTTGATATCGATGCGGTGGGCATAGACACCTCTACGGCCATGGTTGAGGCTGCCCGTCGAAATAAGGGCTCGCGGCTGAACATCACAATCCGCGAGATGGACGCCGCTGATATCAAGTTTCCCCACAGCACTTTCGATGTTGCCGCTGCTGTACAGTCCGCTCATCACTGGGCTGACACGCCAAAAATCTTGGCGGAAGTGTTTCGGGTTCTCAAGCCGGGCGGTCGTTTTTATCTGTATGAGGCCGCCCGGGAGCGACAGTTGGTTCCCGAGGGCTGGATTTCCAGAAAAATGGGTCTTCCGAGTGATGCCATGGTTCGCTCAGGCTGGCGCCGTTTTGGCATGAACGACTCCGAATGGGCCGACCTTGAGGTGACCGTCCGCCGTTTAGACTTCAGTCGTATCGTTTGCGATGAGCACGGATTTTATCGGCGTATGGTGCTCACCAAGTGAGCTTTTTCCTGTGGCTCGCGTGCGCAGACCTCACAGTTGGGGAGCGGGTTTTGGGAGAAGAAGTTGTTGCTCAGACCCTTCAGGTGGCAGCAGGTCAGGGCCGGGTTGTCGGGCTGCACGGCGACACATTGATCTCAACCGACGATGTAGTGATGGGCGACTGGCGCACCGGCGAGCTGAGTCCTCAGGGTTTACAGCATGTCCGCCGGGTGGGCTTGGGCGAGGCTGGGGCCTGGGCGTGGTTAAAAACTGACACGGTGCTCAGCTTGCCTGACGGCGCTGTGCTCACCGAATTTTCTGGGCGCCCCAGTGCGGTAGATCGGTGTCCAAACGGGGAAATGCTCGCGGTTTATGGGGCAGGTGAGTCGGTTTCGTGCGCTGAGGCAGGTGTTTTGGTGACGGTGTGTGAGGGACCGGTATGT
>OBJC01000125.1_pt1 | contig 13857 bp, 7 predicted proteins | sample 1481521 | NCBI WGS metagenome assembly OBJC01 (sample SAMEA2341961, study PRJEB22496) | metagenome | biome: marine; feature: hydrothermal vent; material: water | place: Pacific Ocean | collected 2011/2012 | reverse complement strand
CCGATCTTAGCCCAATGGCCGATCCTTGTTCTTGCTCTTCAATGTCGCCAACCAACAATGTGGTCACCGTCACAATCCCCCGGTCTTGACTGAAGTGGTTGGCCATCCGCACCATGCCCAGGTTGCGCCGTAAATCGGCCACAAAAACCAAAATATGGGGACGCCAGTTTCGAGGGTCATGCTTGGAGTGGTTCAGCTTGAGCATGGCAAACCGAGCGAGGGTAAACCACAATCCGCTCCGTAAATCACCCCAGGTGGTCCGAAGCGCGCGACGGCTCAGCACCCACCAAATCAGCCCCTCGACGATGATGGCGACAAAACATGCCACGGGATGAATGGAAAACATGGTCAGGAAACAGCCAACGCCGCCTACCATCGACACCCACCACGGCACTTTGATGCTGGGCCTAAATGCGGGGTCAGCCACCAAAGACTCGAGACCCGCCGCAAAGTTGAGCATGCCGTAGGTGGTCAAAAAGAACATGGTGACCACTGCTGCGACCGCGTTGAGGTCACCGAGGCCCACCGCAAGTAGGGCGACGCCACCAGAGACCCAAAGCGCAAATACAGGCTCATTCTTATCCGCGGAAACCCGCCCAAACACCGCTGGGACCAAACCATCACTGGCCAAGGCCTGAAGCGTCCGTGGTGCCGCCAAAATCGACCCGATGGCGCTCGAAAGGATGGCACCACAAAGCCCACCCATGACCAATGGTGCCGGTGCAATCTTGGCCCAAACCAATGGGTCGTTGGCCAAGGCCTCCACAGATGCACCATTCGCCAGAACCACCGGCACCACCATGTACACAACCAAGCCGATCAAGACCGAAAAGAAAACCCCTCTGGGGATAGAACGTTCTGGGTCTCGAAGGTCTCCACTCAGACCCAAGCCCGCCAAAATACCGGTGACTGCCGGAAAGAACACCGCGAAAACTTCCCAAAAACTGGCGCTCTCAGCACCCGCAAACATGGGCACCTGGGAGCCCTCAAAGGTCACCCCCCCAACCAAAGCCACCAATGAAATACCGATCAAAACCATGATGGGTATCTGCATTCTGAGCGCCCAAACCGTGCTCTTGATGGCCATCAGGACCACGAACACCACGATGACGCCTGCAAGCAACTGCACCGGAGCGCCTGGCCAAAAAATACGAATACTCTCTGCGAGCCCAAAGCTGTACAAGGTCAGGCTAAGCGCTTGAGATAAATACAGGGGTATGCCCAGCGCACCTCCCAACTCCAGCCCCATACTCCTTGAAATCAGCCAATACGCTCCGCCACCGCCCACCCGCATACTCGTGGCGAGCGCAGAGAGCGAAAGCGCAGTCGTGACGGTGATGACATGGGCCAACAAGACGATGATCAAGGTGCCCGCAAGACCCGCGTTGGCCACGACCCAGCCCATCCGCAAATACAGGATGACGCCCAAGATCGTCAGCATGGTCGGTGTGACCACCCCTAAAAAGGTCCCGAGCCCCATCCCAGTCTGCTGGTCTTTATCTTCTTGACTCAAGCTTCCCCCAAGTTGACACCCATAACGCTATCCCGTCACCGACAATAAGTGATCCCCGTGGCGCCGCCCCGGTTGGGCTAAGATTTAGCCATGAGATTCACACGACGTCACCTGCTTGCCCTCAGCGCAGGAAGCACCGCGGCAGCAGCATTGGCAGCAGGCGGGGTGCTCACCCAGTGGTGGGACCAGGCCCCTGAGGCGCCCTACTCGGTGTTGACCCACGATGAAGCCGGCTTCGTGCGCGCATGGGCAGGCGTTGCATTTCCGGCAACGTCCTTCATTCCACTCCATGGTGCCGACGCCGGGCTGGACCGTTTTTTTGACCGCACGCTCCAGACCACCCCCCCTGACACCACAAAATTGCTGCGACTGCTGCTTCATGCTTTAGACAATGGGGCCACACTCACCCACGGGGGCCTATTTTCAAGCATCAGTCCCGCAAGACAATCCAAGTATTTCGAGTCGTGGATACACAGCGATATCGCCATCGCTCGCTCGGCAGCCCAGTCCTTGGTCTTGCTCTTGGGTTTCGGTTGGTCGATCCACCCTGAAGTGGCGCCACACATGCGCAAGCTCCACAGTTGCGGCTACGGCGCATGAGCTTTCCCTCCACGGAAAATTTGATGTTTCCTCCGGTCAGTGCCCGAGGACACGAGGCGGTGGGAACAGGCCTGAAACTCGAAGCGGATGCCGTCATTGTGGGAACTGGCCCAGGAGGCGCGAGCATCGGTCGCGTGCTGGCAAACGCTGGGTGGCGGGTGATTTTTTTAGAGGAAGGCCCCGCCCAAAGCCGATTCCGGCCAAACCAAGCGCACACCATGCGCCACCACATGCAAGAGGGCGGCATGATGGTCGCAAAGGGCAGCGCCTATCTCGCCATCGCCGCAGGGCGTGGAGTTGGCGGCGGCTCATTGATAAACTCAGCGCTTTGTTTTCAACCCGCAGACGAGGTCTTGGATGGCTGGGCCAAACTCCTCGACGACCCTGCATGGGGCTCAAAGAGCCTCACCCCCATCTATGACGAGATGGCTGCCCTTATCGGTGTCGCGACCACCGAAGACTGGTTCGCCGGTGAAAACAACCGACTCATCGTCCGCGGCATTCAGGCTTTGGGCCTCGACGGGGGTTTAGCGCCCCGGTCTACCCCACGCTGTGTGGGCTGCGGCATCTGCAACTTTGGATGCCCGACAGACGGTAAAGCCAGCATGAACCTGACTTTATTGCCGATATCTGTCGCCAACGGTGCAATCATACAAGCCGACACCCGCGTGTCAGAGCTCATCATCGAAAATGGCCGGGCCGTGGGTGTGCGCGGGCTGGCTAGACACCCAGACACCGGCGAAGTGGTCGGGCCCGTCGAGGTTCGCGCCCCTAAAGTCGTGTTGTCCGCCGGCGCGATCGGCACCCCGCGACTGCTTTGGCACACTGGCCTGGCCCCAAGGCTCGGCCCCATCGGCGAGGGGCTTCATGTGCACCCTGGCTCTGCAGTTTTTGGACTTTGTGACCAAGAGATAAACCTGTGGAAAGGTGCCACACAAGGGGCCTTTTTTCACCATCCAGACCTGCCGGGGGTGCTCCCACACGGCTTTTCTGCCCCGCCAGAAGTGTGCCTTTTGGCCATGGACCGGGTAGGCGTTGGCCTCGAGGAAGGTTTGGCGATGCTGCCCTATTTGACGGCCATGGTGGTGATGGTGTCTGACAAAGGCGAGGGCCGAGTGCGTGCAACCCCGACAGGGCGTGCAGATATTCAGTATAATTTTGCACCCGACGACATCGACCGCATCAAAGCGGGCATGCGAGAGACGGCGAGAGTGTTGTTGGCTGGGGGTGCCAAAACGGTCTTTGCACCCGTGCACGGTGTTGGCCGACACAGCAGCGCAGATGCGCTTTTTGAAGCCTTAAAGCCCGCTCAAATTACCGACTTCAGCCTGTACGCATCTCACCCGATGAGCACCGCCAAAATGGGAATCAGCCCGGAAACTTCGGTGGTATCCCCAAGCGGCGAGGCCCACAGCATTAAGGGCTTGTTCATTGCAGACGCCAGCGTATTTCCGACATCTTTGGGGGTCAACCCTCAGCTGACCACCCTCGTGGTCGGCACACAAATCGGGCGTAAAATGGTGAGTGTGTGAGGCCTCTTGATGCCGGCACAAAACTCCGAGCCTACACCCTCGAGCACCGCATTGGGCGAGGCGGTGAGGGCGATGTTTGGTTTGCGCGGGACATCCGAGGCAAAGCAGTGGCCCTCAAGGCCCGCCCGAATACCGATGACAAAGACGCTCAGCGATTTCGGTCCGAATTTTCCCGACTGCGAACCCTTCGCATCCCCGGCGTGGTGCAGGTGCTCGATGCCGGCACCGACCAAGGCTATTTGTTTTTCACCATGGAGGTCGCTGACGGGGTCCCGCTCGACAGGTACATGGGCCCCCTCACCGAGGTAAACCAGCGTGTCAGGGCGATATGTTCAGCCACCGCTCAAGTGGCCCGCGCGCTTGCGAGCATTCACCGCCTCGGCCTTGCCCATCGCGATATCAAACCCGCGAATATTCACGTCACAGGCATCGACTCTGAGCTGATCGCGACCGTGCTCGACTTCGGCACCCATCACTTTGGCCCCAGCCGAGATGAAACAGGCTCTATTCGTGGCACGCCCGCCTATATGTCTCCAGAGCAGCGCCTGGGCATGTCCCACAACCATCGGGTTGACCTGTACAGCTTGGGCACCATTATTTACGAAACATTGATGAACACACCTGCATCGAGCCTCCGCCCCGGCTCCCGATGCCCCTCACTGGTGGGTGCGGGCGCTCATATTCCACTTGCCCTCGCGGACCTCGTCGACCGCATGCTCGACTTGGACCCTGCCGAGCGCCCAACTGCAGAAGAGGCCGAGGCCGTCCTCCGACCCATCTCGACATCGGCCTCGGGCCCCGCCGCACCATTATCGAGCTGGCCAAAACCAATATTTATTGAGGCGGACACTCAACCGCTCCTGGATGGCAGTCGCCTTATTGTGGGCAGTCTTGGCGAAGGCCTGAGCCGCTTTATCACCGCTGCACGGTTTAGCTGGTACCGAAAAGGCTACCCCTCGGTGATGGGCCGATGCGACCCCTCCCAGCCTTACGGACCATGGAAAACCATCCTGAGCCAACTCTTTGGCCAGCGCTCGGTCAGACAGCGCGTGGCCTTGGCCGGAGCAGATGCAGCCATTTTGCACGGTATTTGGCCAGAGCTACCCGTACCCTGTGATACGCCCACCATGTCGGCACCCCCACCGAAAGCTGCCGCCCAAGCCCTCGCCAATGTGCTGAATAGATATGGCCCCGTCGCCGTCGTCATCCACGGTCTGGACTGCGCAGACCCTGGCACCCAGGCGACCCTTCCCCATGTTTTGGCCAAGCTCGACCCACAAAACAAAATCTGGATGACTTCAGCCTCGCCAATAGCTGGCATTGACACCTGCGCGCCCCCAGCTTGGTCCGACTCCAGCCATTCTAAAAGCTGGCAGGAGCTAATCGGCGACAGGGCCCCCACCCCTGCGCCCACAAAGTCTGGGCTTGAATTTCTTAGATTGGCCTGGAACGTCCTGGCTGCTGAGCGAAACCTGGTGCAAACACCTCAGCCCATCCCTGCAAGCCTATGCCGCCTCAGCCTTCTAAAGTCTCCATTTCCAGCGGCTGTGGCCGTTCAAGTCGCGCCAGACCTCGATGAGTGGACCCGACAAGGGCACTTGGAGCAAGTCTCCCCCCCGAGCGACGTCACCTCAGCCATGCTGAAGTTCACCACCACAGCCACCCGAACCTTGGCCTCGGAAGCCCTCGAAAACCCCACCCAGGCCCATCAACTCGCCGCCATCGCCTGGTCGCGCTTTCCCGACTCAGATGAGGCCGTCCGGGCACGTACCTTCCATCTGCTGCACGCAAAAACAGCGACACCCGCGGATCTTCGGGCAGTGATTCTTTTGGAGGTCACCCGAGAACGCCCCCTGGAAATTCGGCGCTGGCTGAACCTCTTGTGGCTTCACTTGAGCCCACACGAGGCCGAAGCCACCAAAAATACCTTTGAAATCCGCTACGCGACCTTGTACACACAGCTCGCCCTTCATCCCAACAGCATCGAAGTGTCCGATGTGAGGGAGCTCGCAGTTGGGGCAGACACCAGCTACCGACGGGGTTTGGCAGCCCACTTCAAGCTCGCCCATGCCACCCGGACCGGCAATGGCGAAGCTGTGGTGGCACACGCCAGCCGCTGGGCACGAAACTTGTCGATGAGCCACCCTGTGTTGGCCGCACGCATGTTTCGAGAGATTGCCCTGACCAAATTGGGAACCCGAGACAACGCGGCAGCCATTCGCGCCTCACGGAACGCACTGTCGTTGGCACGAAAGGCCGCATCTGTGGGAGACGGCGAGGAGATCACGGACCTCGACACCACCATGCCCATCAACCCTAGGCGACTCACCCAACCTGAAATCGACGCGGCCACCACCTATTCGGCGGCCCTGGTCTATGCTGGCCGGCCAGCTGAAGCCCTCGAGCTGTGCACCGCGATGGCCCTACGGTGCCAACAGGCTGGAAACATGCGTGGCACCGCCGCCTTTTTAATCAATGGGGGCATCGCTGGCCTTCGTACTGGCGCCAGGAAACTCGCGACAGAGACTTTATCGGCTGCCGCAGCCCTCCAGCATACCCATGGCGACATCGGTGTGTTCGCAAACCAGGCCGTCACGGCAGCACGCTTGGCGGTCGAACGGGCCGACGGCGCAGCGTCCAGGCTCTTGCTCGACGAAGCCATCACCGCAGCCCAAGGTATCGAAGACGCCAATCTACTGGGGGAGGCATGGGCTGTGGCATTGGACATGGCCAGCCAAACCGGCAGCATCCCCGAAGCCCGGCGGGCCTTGATGGCATACGGCGACGCATCCGCATGGTCAGCCCGAGACCACTGGCCCGCTGCCCTCGCCCGTTGGCAATGGGCGCGTGGCCGCCTCAACGACGCATTATTGGCCACCGACGAGCCCCGAGAAGGCTTTGGCGGTGGGTGCGTTCAAGCCGAGAGGGCACGCCTACTCCTGCTCAATGGCAACCTCGATGCCGCCGTGGCCACCGCAAGTGCGCTCCTCAGAAAGGCCACCGAACACGACTGGGCAGACTTGGTGAAGTTTGCACAATTGGTCTCTGGCGCGGCCCGTCGCGTGGACGACAACACCTATCAGCCATTTATTGCAGCCACCCGCGATAGCCGATGGGTACACCTTTACTTGGGTGCCTTGCACCTCGATGCGATTCGCAGACGCGGTCGAGGTGAAAACGTGATGGCTCAGTTACGGCGCCTGCGAGCGCGTGCCACAGACTTAAATCACCAACTGTATATTGCCCTCGCCGACCCCCGACGGTGGTAGCTTAATATCAGCCATGAGGATGCCTTGAGTCAAACACCCCCACATCAACGCTTTGGGCAATACCAAATCATCGAACGCATCAACGGCGGGGGGATGGCCGAGGTGTTCAAGGCGCGCGTGGAAGGCTTGGGTGGCTTCGCGCGCATGTTTGCCATCAAGCGGGTGCACCCCGACCACGCAGACAACCCAGAATATGTCGATATGTTGATCGAGGAGGCCAAAATAGCTGGACTGCTCAGCCACGCGAACATTGTCCAAATCGTGGATTTGGGCGAAGTGGACAAACAACCCTTTATCGCCATGGAGTATGTGAACGGTCCCGACCTGGAGGCCGTCGGCGCTCGACTCAAAGATCGGGGCACGGTGCTGCCCATCCCCCACGCCATCTTCATTTGCCTCGAGCTTCTCAAGGCCTTGGAATATGCCCATGATCGACAGGTCATGCGTGGCGGCAGGCCGGTGCCTTTGGACATTATACATCGAGATATCTGCCCTTCAAACGTCCTGATCAGCCTCAAGGGTGAGGTCAAACTGACCGACTTTGGCATTGCAAAAGCCTCTGTCCGAAACCTCGACACCATCACCGGGATCATCAAAGGGCGCTTTGACTACCTCAGCCCAGAGCAGTCCCGCGGAGAAGACGCAACCCAACGATCCGATATTTTTTCGGTGGGCATTCTTTTATACGAAATGCTGACAGGCCGGCACCCCTTCGCCCAGGCGAGCCAAGTCAAGACCATCGAGGCCATCAAGATGGCCTCATTTGTCCCGGCGGTCGCCTTCAACCCCGAAGTACCCCCAGCCCTCGACCGACTGCTTGGCCAAACGCTCACCGCCGATCCGGCCAAACGTTTCGGCTCAGCCACTGCCCTCAAAGATGCACTCAACCTCATTTTTCATGAGGGCGGCTATATTTTTTCCAATGCCACGCTCTCTGCGTACCTCCGCGGGCTCTTTCCTGAATTGATCGGTGATTTACCCAAAGACGACGACACCGAAGCTGACGAAAATCAAGAAACCCGACCATTTTTACGGGGGCAACGCCCGGTATCTGCTGAGGCAGGCAGGGTTGAAACAGAGGAGATGCCCACCACCGAACGGCCGGGGGCCAACCGGCTACACGCACCGATCCCCAACCGCCCGCTGACCGCACTCGACACCAGCTTGAGTGGATTTTTTGGCCCCATCGATGACGAAAGCACCATCGTCGGCCCCAAAAAGACCAAAAACCAAAACTGGCCAGACTTGGACACAAAAATTCACCCCGTCATCGACACCGCCATGGACGGACCGACCCGCCCCGGTAACACCCAAGGGCCCTCCGACACGGCCGATACACGCATCTCGGGGGCCAAAACCCGCGCCGGAAACCACCCAGCGATTAGCAAGCGACACAAGCGCAAAAACCTGCCACCTCGCGCCAGCCCGCACCAACAACACGCTCAGGTACGGCGCGCCCAAATGCTCAGCCTGGCTGTGGGTGTAATCATCGTTGTGATCGCCCTTTTGGTCGGATTTTGGCTTGGAAACAAGGCCTCCGGTATCAACAATCAACCGGTCACCGCCATGACCATACCGGCGGACCCAAGGCTTGAGATCTACACCCCAGAGGGCGCAGCATTATCCATCGATGGACGAGAAGTGGCCGGAACGTCGCCCTATTTCGTCACCATCACCCCCGGCCAAGCCCACACGGTACGCATCTCCAAAATCGGGTACTTTCCCGTAGAAACCCGCCTGTCCTTACGGAAAAATGATGTGCGCGTACTGAGCTTTGAATACGCAGAACAACACAAGAAGAAATAACCTTAGCGAGACGATTAGCGAGGGCCGGGATAGCCACAAGCCATGACTTTGCCCATCCAAGCACCGCCGTCCCAAAGTGTTTCCCAGTTTATCAGCGCAGGGGTTTCGGCCCTTCGCATGAAGCAGTGGATAAAGAATCTTCTGCTGTTCGCCGCGCTCATCTTTGCGCTGAAGTTCAATGACCTGGGTTTGGCCCTCAAGGCCTTTGCTGGCTTCTTCACCTTCTGTATGCTGTCGAGCGCTGGCTATCTTTATAACGATTCCCGAGACCGCGAGGCCGACGCCAAACACCCGCGAAAGTGTAAGCGGCCCATCGCAAGCGGCAGGCTTCCACTCAGGGCCGCCTACTTTGAAATGGCCTTGCTCTTGCTGCTCGGTTTTGGTGTCGCCTGGTTTATCAGTCCAATGTTCTTGCTGGTGTCAGCTTTGTACTTGTGCACCACCCTTTCCTACACATTTTACTTCAAACACCATGTCATCTTGGATGTGATGTTTATCTCCGCCGGGTTTTTGTGGAGAGCCGCTGCTGGAGCGGTGGCCATCGACGTCATCATCAGCCCATGGTTGCTTACATGCACGGCGTTTTTGACCTTATTTATCGGCTTTAACAAGCGGCGGTCAGAGCTCGGCTTGATGGCCGGAAAGGGCAACGCGACCCGAAAAAACCTGATGTACTACACCCCCGAGTTGCTGGTGGAATTCCAAGCCATCACCACCTCGGGTACGGTCATCAGCTACGCGCTTTACACCGTCTTGGGCTCACCAACGCAGTGGTTGTTGCTCACCCTGCCCCATGTTCTTTATGGCATCTTTCGCTACATCTTCTTGGTCAACAACCTCGACGAGGGTGAAGAGCCCGCGGACACCCTTTTGCGTGACATGCCTTTGCTGGCGACCGTGGTGCTCTACGGGGTCACTGTTGTCGGGATCTTGAGCGTGACGAGCATCGGGCAGTAAGGCCGAAAAAGACTGCCCACCACCACGGCGTCCGCTCAAAGGGTACAGCGTTGCAGCCCGCTTTAGACGGCTCTGTCGCCAACGCTGGTGGAGACTCAAAACCGGTTGACTCGTCCTCGGCTTCTTCTGATGGTTCCGGGATAAACTCACCGATCTCAAAGCCAAACTCCAAAGCGGTGTCACCTGGGTTTGTGAGCACCAAAACGACATCCCCCTCGCCTTCTGGAATGTTGATGACATCGGAGAAAACCCACCAATCACCGTCCCGAACCAAAGTCCCAATGCCTGCGGAAATACTCACCGAGCCCACAGCATCGCCCAAGTCCAAATAGGCACTCCCCAGCTCACCAGCGATGCTCACCGCCTCACCTTGTAGCGCTGGGTACATCAGCAATTCTGCATCGTCGAGCTGCATCGCCATGTATGCACCCACAAAGTTGGCCCAGGTCTCGGAGGCAGCGGTACCGGTCACACGACCGATCTCGCCAAGCCAAGGCTGAGCCGTGTTGCCCAGCCAAATCTCCCACAGTCCAGCATTCCCGATCTCAAAGCCAGACAAATAGGAATTAAGCAACACCATACCGTATTGGTGGTAGCCCTCAAGGCTGTCGTACCCTTCCCAAGGCTGGCTCGCATACGCATCTGTGGACCACACATATTGGTTGAGGTCAGGAAAGACCACCTCGGCCATCCACTCGGACGAGGCCTCCCAGTACCACGCCTCATCCGGACCGCCCCCATACCAGTCTCGCACCCGAAACTGCAGAACATGCCCAAACTCGTGCGCTGCGAGGGCGCTGAAAAACGGCGGATTGGTCGCATACTCGGGGTTCAGGTAAATCACAGGTAGCCCTGCGGGGTAAAAATCGGTTGGATAGGCCGTGGTCAATCCCGTGGCCTCGAGTTCGGGGTCGAGAATCACCAAAATCTTATGGGTATCCCCAGAGGTTGGCGCTCCCCAGCCCTCCTCGTCAACCATCACCTGCCACGACGCCTCGAGTGCATCGATGGCTGCGACCGCCACATGGTCAGCGATGTCCTCGTCATTCCACTGGACACTAAAGTTAGGGCTGTCCATCCAAAATTCGAGGCGCTCACCGCTCACGAGCTTTTCTGGTGTTGGGGGCATTGCGATAGCCCCAACAGAAGCCCCTGGGGTGATCAGCGACAGCGGCGGTGCCAAGCCTTGAGCCGCTGCAAACCAAACAGGCAGTAAACATGTATGCATACGGCCATTATGACGTGATTTTAGAGCTTGGGCGGCCCAAGCGCACCTAAAAGCGCTGCGGGATCATCACCCACCCCAACTGCCTTGGCTGTGTGCGCCTGGATGACCCCATCCCAAGCACCGGGAACATGCAGCCATAAGGGGTCATTTTCGCGAAGCCCACTGAGGTCCTCAACGGGCTCATGCACCACAAATTTATGTTCGAAAGTACTGGCTATCAGCCCCCAAGCGCGATGTGCCCAAATCACTTTTGGCTTTTTTTGGCGCACCGCGAAAGCCACAGCACCGGCCAACTCATCGGCCATCACTGTGCCATTGCCCACCGACTCCGTCCAGATCGCAGCATCAAAGTCTGTACCGGGGCTGGTGGGCATGCTGAGGGCACAAGTCCGCCAGCCAGCGGCTTGAATCGGCGCTAGGGCCACAGCACCCAAAGTCAGCATCACGGGGCCTTCGCCCTGACAGTCCACCCGGGGCACACGACCCAGAGATGGCTGAGGCTTCCATGGTTGAGCCTTGAATGCCGGTAAATCCGCGATGGCCATAAACCCGGATTCACCCAAGGGCGTGCTCAAGTCCACATTTGCTGTGGCGGCCAGGGGCTTCATCTTTCGGGTGCCGAGATGGTCAGAAAACCAGTCCAACGCGCGTTCTTGCATGGGCAAGGTATAAGAATGCGGCCCCTCAAAGACCTCAAATTCTGCCTTTGGCGACAGGCCTTCAGGTGGCACCTGGACCACATCGGACATCCATAGGGTTGGATCTGACCACTGACTGAGCACCGTGGCATCGGGGCCCGGGTGGCCTGGAATATGATCACAGGCGCACCCACTGGCCGCGGCCTCTCGGGGAATCGGCGGTGAGGACGCCATCACCGCAGTGACCACCCGGGAGTCAAGCCACCCCAGATAAAACGAGGCCACCGCCCCACCCGATGCGCCGGTGGCTCCGATTGGCTTGGCGCCGAGCTGCTCCAGCACATCCACCCCGCGTCGCAGCACATCGAGCTGAAGCGCCATCGCACTGCTGCCACGGGAATATAAGATCCCACGATTGTGCGCCCCGGAACCAAAGTGGATTCGACGCTCAGGCACATCCCACTCCTCTACACCTGGGGTATCCACCGCCAAAACGAGCGCCCCTGCGGCTGCCAATTGATGGGCGATTTCTTGTGCCTCCGCCCCACTTTTACCCTGGCCATAATGACCATGAGCGACGATAACACCTGCACCCGTGGGACTTTGTGGGGTCCACAAGGCACCGCTGATCTCAAAACCGGGTCGAAGTGAAAACCGCACGGGGACAACGGTAGCCTGGTGAACCGAACGCTCAGGGCCGATAAAGCGAATACCCAAGGGTCCAGAACGAAAGTTTCCTGTCAGAGAAGCTGCAACATCATGTCTTTTTATGGGAGGCGTTGTTTCTGGGAACAACGTGCTGCAAGCGATGAAAAGCAAGAAAATCATCATCTGAGGTTAACGGACTTCGCAACCCAAGACTTCTGCCCGTTGACACTCGGGGTAGTGGGAACTACCAAATGGGCGGCCAAGCCGAATGAATAGGGGCACTAATTATGCGTGTTGTCTGCGAAAACTGTGGCGCTACATACAAGATTCCTGAAACCAAATTGGTAAAGGAGCTCAATAAGGCCACATGCCGAAAATGTGGCTTTCGAATGATGATTCGCCGACCAGCCGACGGCAGCGCAGCCCCCACGGCCCTCCCCCCATTAAAAAAGGGTGCCGACAAGGCTGATGAGGCCGCCACCCAAGTCACTTCCAACCCACTGGGGCGCCAAGGTAACGAGCGGTCAGTCATTGACGCAGCCCCAAGCACCGATGCCTCAGCAGCGAGCGAATGGGATGACGACGCGCCCACCCAGGTGCAGGCGGATACCTTCCCAACGCCCGTGAGCCACACCCAGCCCACCGTGCGCTTAAACCCATCGGGCCGAGCACCAGGCGATATGCTTTTGGCGCTGATCGGTACCTTTTCTGCCGCTGCAGGCCCCATGCTGTTGGCCACAAACACCGCTGACGTCAGCACACAGCGGATGCTCGGCTTGCTTTTAGGGCTGTGGGGCGCGCTGATTTGCCTGTTTTTACTGGTCACTGGAAATCTTTGGCGCCAAAAGGGCAATATGCCCATCTCGGTGGCATTGGCGACGGTTCTCAGCCTCGGCGCCACTGCATTCGTTGAATTGGCCATGTACGGACAAGCAGCGCCCGCCGAAGCCCCCATCGCCAACACGGCGCCACCGCCCACCGCAGGCACCACCGCTGACCAAGCCCCCAAAGCCGTCCACGCACCAGAGGCAGACAGTGGCGCCAACGAGGATGGTTCAGCAGCTGTGGAGCCACAACAAGCACCCGAGCCTGAACAGGTCCCCGAGCCCCCAACAGCACCAGCGGCTCCACCACCCGTCAAAGCAGCCGCTCCGGATGCACCAGAGCAAGCCCGGACCACCCCACCAGCCCCAGACGAAACCCTGGACGAGCCAGACATCGATGAGGTGGCTTCAAGCCGAGCCGCTGCTGAGGAGCGTCGCCGCCAAGAGATGGAAGCGGCAGCAGCCCGTTCCCGCTCAGCCCGCCAATCGAAAAAGCCCAAGAAGGTCCGCCGTGCAAAGGCATCTGTACCCGCATCAAAGGTGCGCCCTCCAGCCACCACCGGCCCACCCAAAATGAAAAGCCTGCCACTCACGGTGGTCGACACCATGATTCGCTCAAATTTGAGCATAAAGCGGTGTTTCTTTACCGAGCAGCAAGCATCTGGCGCCCTGCCAAGCCGGGTCAATGTTCGCTTCACTGTGATGCCTACGGGCTCCGTCAGCTCAGCACGGGTCACAACAGAGAAATATAAAGGTGGCACCTTGGATTCTTGCTTGGGCCGCTCCTTTAAGGCCATCGGATTCCCGGCCTTTGGAGGCGAACCACTGTCGATGACCTACCC
>OBJC01000124.1_pt1 | contig 13865 bp, 13 predicted proteins | sample 1481521 | NCBI WGS metagenome assembly OBJC01 (sample SAMEA2341961, study PRJEB22496) | metagenome | biome: marine; feature: hydrothermal vent; material: water | place: Pacific Ocean | collected 2011/2012 | reverse complement strand
GCCACTTTATCATATTTTTGCACTCACCATTAATTGCTTATTATTCATACACATTAAGGCTACGAGTATTCTGATACTCAACCCCAGAGACATTAAGCAATTAATCACACCGATCAAAAAATATAATATTGATGCCATTACTGGCGTTAATACTTTGTTTAGCGTATTAGTGAGACACAGAGAATTTAAAAAACTCGACTGGTCACATCTTAAAGTAGCGGTTTCAGGTGGCATGCCATTGGATAAAAAAGTATCAGACCTATGGCAATCAGTTGTTGGCAAGCCTATTGTGCAAGGGTATGGCTTGACCGAGTGCTCCCCTGTAGTCAGTGCTGAGAGTTACGAAACTAGCGAATACACAGGATCTGTCGGCGAACCTTTGGTTGGCACTACAATTAAAATTTTTGATCAATCATTGCATAATATGCAAACCAATGAGATTGGAGAGATCGGTATTAAAGGACCTCAGGTGATGGATTCTTATTGGCATAAGGAAGAGCTTAATAAGGAAGTGTTCACTGAAGATGGGTATTTTCTTAGTGGGGATGTGGGCTACATAGATGAGAAAGGGCGAATCTTTATTGTTGATCGAGTAAAGGACATGATTATTGTTTCAGGATTTAACGTCTACCCTTGCGATGTAGAGCAAGTATTAAACCAACATCCGGAAGTCATTGAGTCAGCATGCATTGGTATAAAGCATAAAGTTAGTGGTCAATCTGTCAAAGCCTTTGTGGTTAAAAAACCAGGCTCTATATTAGATAAACACACACTTACTGAGCACTGTAAAGAGCATTTAACTCATTATAAAATCCCTAGAAAAATTGAGTGGATTGATTCGTTACCAAAATCCAATGTTGGGAAAATCCTCAAAAGAAAATTGACTCTCTAATTTAGTAAAAAATTCATCTAAAATTCTGTATTTTTTTGCTTAATTGCTATTAAATTTTTTCACACCTGCTGATGCAAAAGGTTTTGCGCTTTTTATTACCAAAAAGTTATATTATGGCATCATAAAATGATAATATTTACATCAAAAAAACGTCTAAATTTATTTAATTTTTTTTCTGTCTCGCTATCCCTTTTGTAGCAAAACATTCGGCGATATTGTTATAAAAATGACAAAAACTCCACTTGCAAATAAAGGAAAAATACACTATATTTAGTTGTAGTTAAATTTAATAACACTATATATAGTGTTTCTCTACTGGGGGAGAAAATGAACGAACACATTCAAGTTACCAAACGAAATGGCATAAAAGAACCCATCGATATGGAAAAAATACACCGTGTGGTTCACTGGGCTTCTCAGGACTTAGACAAGGTTAGTGTTTCCCAAGTTGAGATCAATGCGCAACTGGCTTTTTTTGATGGTATTAGGACTGAAGATATTCATGAAACCATCATTAAATCAGCCGCTGACTTAATCTCGACAGATGCTCCTGATTATCAATATTTAGCGGCGCGTTTGGCGATCTTTCATTTACGTAAAAAAGCTTTTAAATCTTTCACTCCGCCACACCTATATGAGCATGTTAAAAAGTTTACCGATTTAGGTATTTACGACACTGACATTCTTGCAAAATATTCTGAGGTAGAGATCAGCGAATTGAACGAATATATCGACCACTGGCGCGATATGAAATTCTCTTATGCGGCCGTAAAACAGCTCGAAGGTAAATACCTAGTGCAAAACCGTGTTACTGGTGAGATTTATGAGTCACCACAGTTGCTATATGTATTAGTTGGCATGTGTTTATTCCAAGAGTACGAACCGAAAGCACGTATGGACATTGTTAAGCGTTTTTATGATGCAGTGTCTAATTTTAAAATCTCTTTACCCACCCCAATTATGGCGGGTGTTCGCACTCCAACCCGTCAATTCTCTTCTTGCGTATTGATTGAAGCAGCCGATGATCTAGATTCGATTAGTGCAGCAGCGGGCGCTATTGTTAAGTATGTTTCTCAGCGTGCTGGTATTGGCATTAATGCAGGTAGGATTCGAGCTATTGGCAGCCCTATTCGTGGCGGTGAAGCAACTCATACAGGCTGTATTCCTTTTTATAAGCATTTCCATACAGCGGTCAAGTCTTGTTCTCAAGGTGGTGTACGTGGTGGTGCAGCCACCCTTTTCTACCCATTGTGGCATTTAGAAGTTAGAGATTTATTAGTGCTCAAAAATAACGCAGGTACCGATGAAAATCGTGTTCGCCATCTGGATTATGGCGTACAGTTTAATGGCTTGATGTATCAACGCTTCTTGGTCGATGGTGATATCACCCTATTTTCGCCGCATGATGCGCCAGGCTTATACGACGCCTTTTTTGCTGATCAAGCTGAATTTACGCGCTTGTACGAACAATATGAGCAAGATGACTCTATTCGAAAAGAAACCATTAAGGCCAGAGAATTATTTGCTAAGTTTATGCAAGAGCGTGCCAATACAGGGCGTATCTATTTACAAAATGTTGATCATTGTAATACCCACGGTGCCTTTGATGCTAAGCAAGCCCCTGTTCGACAATCTAATTTGTGTATGGAAATCACATTACCAACTAAGCCATTGTATTCTGTGCAAGATGAAAATGGTGAGGTGGCCTTGTGTACGCTCTCAGCGGTTAATCTGGGTGCGTTAGACAGTCTTGACGAGCTCGAAGACATTACTGAAATTATTGTGCGCTCATTAGACTCGTTATTGGATTACCAAGATTACCCAATCAAGGCGGCTGAACTTGCTAGTAAAAACCGTCGTACACTCGGCATTGGTGTGACTAACTTGGCGTACTACTTGGCTAAGAATGATGTCAAATATTCAGATGGCTCAGGCAATGCATTGGTTCATAAAACTTTTGAGGCGTTGCAATACTACTCACTTAAAGCATCTAATAAGTTAGCTAATGAGCTTGGCGCTTGCCCGTTGTTTAATGAAACTCAATATGCTCAGGGTATATTGCCAATCGACTCTTACAAGAAAGACATTGATGCCTTTAGTCCAACTGATTTAGCATTAGATTGGGATACTTTGCGACAAGATATTGTAGCCACTGGCCTTAGAAATTCCACCCTGACTGCGCTTATGCCGTGTGAGAGTTCGTCACAAATTTCTAATTCTACTAATGGCATTGAACCGCCGCGAGGTTTTGTTTCTATCAAACAGTCTAAAGACGGTATTCTCAAACAAATTGTGCCAGATTATGAAAATTTGAAAGACAAGTATGAACTGCTTTGGGATATCAAAGACAATGAAGGCTACCTACAGCTTTGTGCCATTATGCAAAAGTTTGTAGATCAATCAATCTCTACCAATACGCATTATGATCCTGCACAATACAAGGGTAACAAAGTGCCAATGAAGTTATTCTTAATGGATCTATTAAAGGCTTACAAATATGGCGTTAAAACGCTTTATTACCATACCACGCGTGATGGTGGTGGTGACGATATGCTTGAAAAAGAAGATGATAATGCCTGTGCTGACGGCGTCTGTAAACTTTAGGAGAAGAGTAAATGTCATATAGTATTTTCAGTAAAACTGTTAGCGATACATTGGCCCAGCCTATGTTTTTTGGCGACTCGGTGAATGTTGCCCGATTCGATAAGCAAAAATTTGAAATGTTTGAAAAGCTCACTGAAAAGCAGCTTTCTTTCTTTTGGCGTCCTGAAGAGATTGACGTCTCTAAAGATAAAATGGATTTTTCTAAACTTTTACCTAACGAAAGACATATTTTTATCTCTAATCTGCAATACCAAATCCTTCTAGATTCGGTACAAGGTCGTAGCCCAGTCATTGCTTTTTTACCAATTGTGTCACTACCAGAGTTAGAAAATTGGATTGAAACTTGGTCTTTTTCTGAGACCATTCATTCGCGTTCGTACACGCATATTATTCGTGCCATTGTAAATGAGCCTGGTGCTGTATTTGATGATATCATGAAAACCGATGAAATCATCCAGCGTGCTGAAAGCGTCTCTAAGCACTATGATGAGCTAATTAAATGTACACAAGCTTACCTTCTACATGGTGCAGGTAAGCACAATCTTAACGGTCAAGAAACCACCATTGATTTGTATTGCCTAAAAAGAAAACTCTATCTCACCATTATGTCGGTGAATATTCTTGAAGCAGTGCGTTTTTATGTTTCTTTTGCTTGTTCATTTGCTTTCGCTGAGCGCAAAGTCATGGAAGGCAATGCCAAAATTATTAAGATGATTGCTAGGGATGAGGCCTTGCATTTAACGGGTACACAACACATGCTTAATCTCATGCGTGATGGCAAAGATGATCCTGAAATGGCTAAGATTGCTGCCGAGTGTGAGAGTGAAGTCATCGAGATGTTTAGAGAGGCTTGTGAGCAAGAAAAAGAATGGGCAGAGTACTTATTCCGCGACGGTTCTATGATTGGCCTTAACGCTGAAATTCTTAAACAATATCTAGAATACATTACCAATGTGCGCATGAATGCACTAGGGCTCACACCAATCTTTGAAGAGCGTACTAATCCACTACCATGGATTAACCATTGGTTAGATTCCGATAACGTGCAAGTCGCGCCACAAGAAACAGAAATCACTTCTTATCTTGTGAGTGCAATTGACAACACTATGGATGCTGATGATGCTGACTTTGGTGACTTCAAGCTATAGTTGCTTAACCCATGTTTAGAATCGATGTTGACAACATCAATGGCAAAACTGAATCGCTGTACGTGTATGGTGAGCAATCCATCTTAACTGAGCTTGAAGAACACAACGTGGTGATTAATTATTCTTGCCGACAAGGGCATTGTGGGTCTTGCGTATTGCAGTTGTTATCAGGTGATGTTATGCATCAAGATTGCTTGGTACCACTCTCTCAAGGCGAGATACTGGCTTGCCGAGCTACGCCGATTACCGATATTAAAATTGGGTTAAGAGATTACTAAGCGATTGACCGATCAGCAAGATAGCTCAACACTTCATTAGCATCACCTTTAAATACCACTCGATCCATTTTTTTCTGAATTTGATAATCATACATCGGGTCGTAATAACCTACTAGAAGCTCTTCTACTACTGGATAGAATCCACCGGCTTCACCTTGCTCTTTATAATGCTGTAGCGCACTATTCACCAGTTTTAACATCGCTTGATAACGTTCTAAACCTAGACGTCTTTGTATTTTTTCCAAGCTTCGTAACCAATAGTTAGCAAAATTATCAAACCCATTGACAGCGTCTTGCTGGATAAAGTCTTGCTGCATGTTGATCACATAAGCATCCATACTAACTTTAAGGCGCTCTTCGACACTGGCCTCAAGTAAGATTAGTTCTGCTTGAGAAGTTTTATCTTGTACGCATTTTGGAATATGTACCGTGCCTACATTTGAACCTTCGTCTTCAAATACCAAGTGTGAACACTGCTGCTGTTTAATAAGTTCAATTGCCAGCGCATTTTCAAAGTTAATTTGTGTCGGTTGTGGCGTGGTGGTGTTGCCAAATGCCGAGCCTCGATGGTTGGCCAGGCCCTCTAAATCAATGGTATCTTTAAGTTGATCAAGTAGCAATGTTTTGCCACAGCCTGTTTGCCCACCAATAACAACTGGCGTTATCTTGTCCATGATTCGATCGGTTTCATCGATTAAAAATCGACGTAGTGCTTTGTACCCGCCTTTAATACGAGGGTAGTTAATACCAGAAGCCTCATAAATCCACTCTTGAGTGATTTGACTACGTAATCCCCCGCGAAAACAATAAAGCGCCCCATTAGGGTTATTTTTGATAAATTCAAGCCATGCATCTAGTCGCGCTTGTTTAATCTCGCCCTGAACTAGCTCATGACCAAGAACAATCGCTTTCGCTTGACCTTTATTTTTATAACAGGTGCCCACCAACTCTCGCTCTTTATCACTCATCAAGGGTAAGCTAGATGTGTTTGGAAAAGCACCTTGCTCAAACTCGATTGGCGCACGGGTATCAATTAGTGGTGTATCACCAATAAACAGCTGGGTAAAGTCTTCTATCTGGGTTAATTCTCTAGACATTGATTTGTACTAACGCTGTGTTACTGTCAGGCTTAATGATCTTGCCAATAGCATCTAGCTTAAATCCTGCATCCTGCATCATCTGATCAAACTCACTTTGAGCAGAACTTGATACCATAATCAACAAACCACCACTGGTTTGCGGATCGCAGATAATTGATTGTACTTCAGCCTCCATTTTACTTAGGTTGTGCCCATAACTATCAAAATTACGCTGTGCACCACCAGGTGAGCAACCGTTAGCTAAATAATCTTTAATATTTGGTAGGGTTGGTACTTTGTTGTAATCAATCATTGCGGCAACACTAGAGCCTAAACAGACTTCAGATAAATGCCCGCCAAGACCAAACCCAGTCACATCGGTAATTGCATTCACACCATCAATCTTTGCTAATTTAGAGCCGATATCGTTCAACTGACACATGGTGTCAATGGCGCGAGTTTCATCTTCTTTGGTGATTTTCTTTTGTTTTTGTGCGGTAGTGAGAATGCCAATACCCAGTGGCTTGGTTAGATAAATCTTATCTCCAACCTGGGCTTTTGAGTTTTCTTTTAAATGTTTAATGGCAACTCGTCCAGTAACTGCTAGTCCAAATATTGGCTCGGGTGAATCGATACTATGCCCACCTGCTAACATCATGCCAGCTTCATGGCACACACTACGACCGCCTTCAATTACTTGCTGACCAACTTCAGGGGGTAACTTGTCAAGCGGCCAGCCAAAGATGGCAATAGCCATCAGTGGTGTGCCACCCATGGCGTAAATGTCACTAATCGCATTAGTGGCAGCAATGCGCCCAAAGGTAAAGGGGTCATCGACAATCGGCATAAAGAAATCTGTGGTACTGATAACCGCCTCACCATTACCTAAATCGTACACAGCAGCATCATCTCTAGAAGCGTTACCAACTAACAGATTTGGGTCGTTGATCTCATCAAGAGATGATTCCAAAATAGTATCTAAAACCTTGGGTGAAATCTTACAACCGCAGCCTTGGCCGTGACTGTATTCAGTTAATTTTATGTTCGAATTTAATGGCATTAATAATGTCTTTTTTTCTAATTTTGTGTTGGGCATTTTTATAAATATTGGCCTCTAATTGCTCTAATACAGCATCAAGTCCAGCCATATTAAGTGGTAATAGTAAATCAAATAAAGCCTTATCACCTCTGGCAAGTTTGATTTGATTAATCAAACTCTTATCTGTTTTAGGTTTTATGTTTTTAAGTGTAATAACCAAAGCGCTGACAATAATACCAATGATAATACCTAGCAATAAATAGTAATATTTTAAGTTACTTGTTGGCGGATTAGTATCAGTGCCCGGTAGTAGTTTGCCTGTTTTATTCGGTAGGTTTTGTATCGGCTCTTTAACCTCAATTTGAATATCAATAGGCTTTGTTGCAATGCTCTTTTTACTTTGGGTTATTTTATCAAAGTAGTCAAATTTAAGGCTGGGTATGGCAAAACTTTTTCCACCAACAATGGCAAATTTTTGCTGCCATTGATTGTAGGTAAATGTTGCATCGTCACTATAAACAGTGGCACTATCAATATCAAGCTTAAATTTTTCAATATCCCCTAAATTGCCATTACCACTTATGATAAGCGTTAAATTAACAGCATCCCCCTGCTTAACTTGAGTTTTATCGATACTAGCCTTGATTTTAAAATCACCAAAAATTCTCAGTGCATCTGGCAAAGGATTGACTGTTATTGTTAATGTGTTTGAATGTATTTTTTTTATCTGACTTGTCTTTCCTCTTGCTGGGAAGTTGCCAAATGTATTGGTGTTTTGATTGCCGATACTTGCAACCACACTTGGAATATTAAACGTGCCAAAATTATCTGCCCTAAGTCGGTAATTAAGGGTGTGAATATTGTAATTTTCGTCAGTGCTTTGGATAGATTTATTATTTTTGATAAACAACAAATCCTTTACCTCTGGCATAGTGATACTAACTTGATTACTAGATGATATTGATTTTTTAACTTTAAAAATCACCTTTAAGTTAATCTCATCCCCTAAGAAGAATGTTGGTTTGTCAGCTTCAATTTGTAAAATATAATCATCACCTGGCTTAGCTTGCTCTGGGTTCTTAAGGTTTATTTCAATCGGTTGGGTGGTTTGCTTGCCTCCATCCACGATGAGCGTATAAGCCGGAATGCTAAAACTCTTTGAAGGCTGAATAACGTAAGACTGACTGCTGTGCCTAGATTGCTTGTTATTAACAATGCTGATTTTCTGAGAATTGCTAGTATACAAAATATTGTTTCCATCAATATTTCCAATCGAAGGAAAGCTGACCTTGTTGCCGTCAGAACTCAACGTTAGCACCACTTGATCGCCAGGATAAAACCAAGTCTGGTTAACGCTTGCCGTCGTTAGTGCAAATATTGGCGCACTAATTAAAAGGCATAAATTACCAAGGATTTTGTACATTATCATCTTGTTGTTTATTAAGTGGAATCAAAAGTGTTCTAAGCTTTTTATTTAGAGACTTTTCCCATCGCTGTTGTTTAATATTATTGAGTTTTTTTCTTTGTAGTTGTTTATTTTTTGGTTTTTTATTATTTTTCTTCTTCTTTTTATTTTTTATATTCTTATCTTTTTTATTTACTCTACGTCTTTTTTGTTTTTTAAGTAGCTCTAAATTAAAGAGTGCATCGTCATCTTTTTTTAATTTTAATGCCGCTTCATAACTGTTAATTGATTCGTTAATTTTGCCTGATTTAGCATAGGCATTGCCAGAATTATATAAACGATCAAAAGCCAAGTCTTCTTGTTTGATGCCTCGGTATTTTATTAATGCCTGTTTGTATAGGCCTTGTTTATAAAGACTATTGGCCTGGTTTAAGCGGGCAGCATCATTATGGTCAATTTTACTAAATTGCGTAGCAGCTTTTTTATAATCTTTATCTTGGTAAGCTTTATTTGCCTGATGAATATTAAAAAAATCAAACAATCCAGCTTGTGCATTTATTGATATAAACAGTAAAAATATTAGCTTCATGACTTCTTCGGCAACGAGAAAAATGCAAAAAATAACAACACCAAGGCTAGCATCAATGGGTAATAAAACAGTTGTTGTTTTTGAATAATACTAGTATTTCTATTGCTTGTATATTTTTTAAACTGGTTAATAAAGTTAGATAAGTCGTTATTATTTAAGGAGTATTTTAAATAACCACCCTGAGTTTGATCAGCCAAATCTTTAATGTTTGGATTCTCTCTAACAATCACAAGGTTCCCATACGCATCCTTTAATGTTCCCTCTTCAGTTGGTATGCTACTGCCGCGCTCACTGGCAGTATCGAACACAAACATTTGAATATTATGTTCATTTGCATAATCAATTTCATCATCGAAGTTATCACTATCCCCGCCATCGGTCAATAACAATATTTGCTTGTTTAGTGCGTCACCCAGCAAGTCATTTGCTGATTGCATTATATTAAGTATGTTGGTGCCTTTTAAACTAATGTTATCTAAGTATATATTTTTGATTAAAAATTTAAGACTGTTAAAGTCATCCGTTAACGGCGAGATTAAAAATGCTTGATTGGCAAAACCTAAAATTGATATACGCGTACTGCTAATCTCGTCAAGGCTATTGAGTAGCTTATTTTTAGCAAACTCAAAGCGATTCGGGTAAATATCATTTGCCAGCATTGATTGTGACATATCAATCGCCACCACCAGATCACTCAAGCGTTTATTCACCTTTATTTCGCCATAATCAAGGGTTGGCCTACTGAGTGTTATAATGATAAACACCATACTTAACAACAGCAATCTAAGGCGTGTTTTTGTTGATATCTTATGGTTATTTAGGCTGATTTTTTCCAGCACTTCAGGTGAAAACAAAGCCTCAATGTTGTTCTTTTTGCTATGGATAAAGAACCATAGAACAACCGCTGGAATAATTAGATAGAGTAGTTCTACTTGTTCAAAACCCATGTGTTCTTCCGCCAAAAGTAAATCAATAAAAGCACCAACGCTAGGGTTAGTGGGTAGTGAAAATAGTAGGTTTTTTTGTCGTATTTATTAATATTTATTTCGCTTTTTTCTAACTGGTTGATTTGTTTATATATATTTTGAATGCTTTCATAGCTGTTGGCTGAAAAGAACTTGGCCCCGGTGCTGTTTGCAATATATTTCAAAACTTCCGCGTTATAGTCTTTTTTATCACCAACAGCAACTGTATAGACTTTAATTTTATTGTCTTTTGCGCGTTCAATCGCCATATCAAGTGGCACACTGTCGGTATTGTCTTTGCCGTCGGTAAGCAAAATAGCAATCCTCTCTTTTGACTTAGAGTTGTTAAATAGTTTTGAGCTTAAGAATAAGGCTTCATACAGGGCAGTTTTCCGTCTACCAGCAACACCAATCTCAATGTTATCAAGCATTTTAATGACGCTTTTTTTGTCATAGGTAAGGGGTACAACCGTATAGGCAAAATCTGCAAACACACTAAGTGCTAACTTGTCAGTTTTACGCTTTGATATAAAGTCAATCATAATGGCTTTAACAGTCTTAAATTTATCAAAACGATTCATTGATCCAGAGGCATCTAAAATTAAGGATATTTCATGACCCTTGCTGTTATCAAGTATGATTTCTTCAGTTTTAACAGGGCTTGAGAGTCCGATTATCAGAAGGCTTAGAATGAGTGCTCTAAGCAGATTAAGCAGTATTTGCTTGGACTTTACTAGGCTAGATAATAACTCAGTATGAGGAAAATAAATAGCACGAACTTTTTCTTTGCAAAACAAGATACACACTGCCACCATAATAAGCAGCAAAAAAACATAAGGATATTCAAAGCTATACATGAATAAAATCCTTGATTTTTTGTATTAGTACTTCTTCTAAATCAGCCACGTGTTTCTTGTATTTGTACTGCTCTAAATCACTATTTATTTGTTCAAATTGCACCTTATTTTCATCATTGCACAGTATCTGTGCATACTTTTTAAAATCATAAGCAACTGTCTTGCTATCAGTAAAATCAAGTTTTTTTAGCTTTTCAATGGCAATTTTTCTATCATTATTTTGCTTTATTTTGATCGCTTTCCAGATAAAAAAACCAACAAGCGCTAAACCTGTTATTGCTATAAGTAGATACATCAACGAGTCATCTGGCACGGTCACAATTGGCTTAATATCTCTTAATTTGATCATTAGCGTAAGATTTGAGACAACTTGGTAAAGGCGTCATCATTGGTATAGATCTTGCCAGCATTGATTTTATGTTTTACAAAATGAGAGAATAATTTATCATCCTCAGCATTAAGCTTGGCGTGATATTTTGAAGCTAATTTTTTATTCATATTGGCTTCAACTGTACTGCCATCTTGCGTGTTTACCAGGTCCAGTTCAGCAGAAAAATTTGGTATCTCTTCGAGCATGTCACGTACTATTAAAGCGTTAATCTGATTCTTATGGCTAATCAGTGAGTAATCATCATGCTGGTAAAAATCCCCAATAATAAACACCATAGATTTTTGCTGTTGTAGCAAATAATCATGCATCGCTTGAAAGTCTAGTTCTGTTTCTAGCAAATCCCACGATTGTATTGCTTCAATCGCATGGAGTACATCGGTCGTGTTATTAATACGAAATAGCTGTTGCTTGTCTTTTGTAAAAAACAATAACTGTGTTTGATTCTTTTGTTTAATTGAAGAGCAGCCTAATAAGGCAATAATTTGCGCGATTGTTTCGCTTTTTAGGCATTGACTGCCAAAGTGCAGGCTACTTGAGAGCATGATACAAATCACTATATTGATTTGTTTATCTTCATTGAAAATGTTGGTTTGCAGTTCGCCCGTTTTGCCGCTGGCATTAAAGTTGATTTTACGAATCTCATCACCCGGTTCGTAAGGGCGAATTTCACAAAAATCTAGCCCATCACCTCGTATCTTTGATAGTTCTCCGGCTGATTTGTTGGTAAAAACATTCTTTTTAGCACGCAGTAATATCTCTTGAGCTAGCATGGTAGTACCTATGGCGCTTTAATCACTTTGAGTATTTTCTGAATAATTGATTGCGCACTGATATTTTCAGCCTGCGCTTGATAGCTGAGTACAATGCGATGTTGTAAGACCTCAGTTACTACACTGGCTACATCCAGCGGTGTGACAAAATCATTGCCTCGTATTAGTGCTTTGGCACAGCTAGCTTTAAATAAGTCAATACTACCTCTAGGGCTTGCACCAAATTCGATCAAATCTTGTATTTCGGTTAACCCGTATTTTTGAGGATAACGCGTTGCAAAAACAATTTTGAGTATGTATTTCTTAACAGCCTCATCCATGTGAACCTGTTTGAAATTAGAGCGAATTTCTTCTATGTCGCTTAAATTTGCCACTTGATTCACTGTATCAAATCCGCTAACAGCGACTCGATTAACCACTTCTAGTTCTTCTTCTATGGTGTTGTAATCTAGTACGGTTTTTAGCATAAAGCGATCAAGTTGCGCTTCTGGCAATTGGTATGTTCCCTCTTGCTCTACTGGATTTTGTGTTGCCATGACCAAGAATGGCTCGTCAATCTTAAAACTCTCACTGGCAATGGTTACCTGTTTTTCAGCCATCACTTCAAGCAATGCTGCTTGCACCTTGGCAGGTGAACGGTTAATCTCATCCGCTAGTAATAAATTGGTAAAAATTGGCCCTTGTTTGATGCTAAATTCACCGCTTTTTGGATTGTAAATTTGTGAACCAGTTAAATCACTGGGTAATAAATCAGGGGTAAATTGAATACGTTTAAAGTCAATACCTAAAGCCTTGGCAAGTGTATTAATTGCTGTAGTTTTGGCTAATCCTGGTACGCTTTCTACCAATATATGCCCACCAGTAATCAGCCCTATTAATAAGTTATCAACCAAGTTTTCTTGACCGATAATAACTTTTTGAATTTCAGTTTTTATTGTGTCAATCATAAGTGTAATTCTAAAGGTTTATTGTTTGTATTCTTCTTCTAGTTTTTTGTACAGCTGCTCAGGTGTCAGATCAGGATGCTCATCCATGATATTAAAAGCAACAACGTTGTCTTCAACACCGCCCCACATCTTAACATAAGAGCCGTCCTTGTAGCCGTGGTCTTGTCTAAAGGTATTGAGTTGATTTTTAACAATGTAGCGTTTGTAGAGCTCTGGCACATCCATACTCATGTTGGCGAGCGCTTTAAAGAAAATACTAGTGATTTCGTATAAAGCATTTTGTGATTTATCTACATTAGCACCGGCAGCAGCAGCTACCATTTTTTCTAAAATCTCCACCATAAGCTCTGGGTTGATTTCACGTTCAGGCTCCATATTTTCATAAGCCTCAGCAAAACCTGTATCACCAAAGTGAATGGCCTCAGACATAATAAAATGCCAGATATCAACCAATTCAACTTTGGCATTGTCTAAATCAGGTTGACCATCAATATCTTTCCAGTGCTTCCAGTTAAATGAATCAATCGCTTCAGCAGCCTCCATATAAATACAACGCAGCCAAGAAATTTGACGACCCTCTTGAGTGGCGCCTTCTGTCCAGATTAGGCCATTAGTGGCATCATTGAGTTTTTGTTGCAGCTCAAACATTTGCTTGATTTGATTCATGAATAAAACCTTATAATAATATGAAATTTATCGATAAATATTATACAACTGAGTGTGAGTAAAAAGCTAATTAATTGTGATTTAGGTGAATGTTTGACAATTAACCCTGACTCAAGTGCTATGCCGCTAATTGATATGGCGAATATCGCTTGTGGTGGACACGCGGGTGATGATGAAAGCATGGTTAAAACCATTAAACTTGCTAAAGAAAATAACGTCAAAATTGGTGTACATC
>OBJC01000123.1_pt1 | contig 13970 bp, 12 predicted proteins | sample 1481521 | NCBI WGS metagenome assembly OBJC01 (sample SAMEA2341961, study PRJEB22496) | metagenome | biome: marine; feature: hydrothermal vent; material: water | place: Pacific Ocean | collected 2011/2012 | reverse complement strand
TCAAGAACAACGGCCAGTAATACAGGAATGAGCAGCTTCATTTGGCTTGTCCTGGCCGCAAGGCCGTAAGTGCGGCGATGGCCATATCATCCCCAACCAACGCTTCAACCTCTGCGAGCGTTTCGGCCACAATCGCCCGAGAAACTTTGACTGGGTTGGCTGCGTCTACCACCGCTGGATTGCCGAGGGCGAGGTCAAGGGTTTTGGCTGCGAGGAGCATGGGCAGCAGGCAAAAACGCCGCATCGCCACGGGGCTTTTTGGGAGGGCCAAAATGTAGGCCACACCATCTTCGAGGTGGCGGCGCGCCAAGAGGTTGAGCTCGTCGATGGCACAGATGGCGGTGTGGACGTGGGCTGGGTCGGTAAGCAAGTGAGGTGCCGTGTTGGTCGCGACACAGAAAGTCTCGGGTACGAAGCACCAGCCACGCTCGGCATCGTCGGTGACATCTTTCACGATATTGGTCAGCTGAAGCATGAGGCCGAACCCCTCAGCATGGGCCCGAAGCGTGGCTGAATTCGCCGATGCTTGCGGGGAATAGATCATGAAAAAATCGGTGAGCAAATGACCGACTGTGCCTGCGACAAAGTAGCAATACCGCTCCAAATCAGCTTGATCTCGTAAGGTGGCTCGTCCGCCCCCCAGGGCGTGCCGCAAGCTGTAGATCGCCATGCCGCCGCTCATCTCGAGCACACGGGCCCGAAGCGCCCCGACCACTGAGTCTGGAAATGTGGTCATCGTGTTGAGAATTCGGTCCAAGCCCTGGGCAAGCTCGCCCTCTGAATCTCCGCCAAAAACCACTGCACCTGCCTTAAACTCAGCGCAGTCGCCGGTCATCAAGGCTTGGTCGAAGGCGCTAAACAGTTGGCGCCGGGTGACCCAGTCAATCCCTAAGGAGTCTTCCACTGTGTCGACGACTCGGCACAGTAAATAGCCGGCAGTGAACCACTCGGACAAGGGGCTCGGCAAGGTCTGAATGCCGATGGCAAAGGTCCGAGACACTTTCGGTAATAAGCGTTGGCACCAAGCCAGGTCAGTCATCGCTTCATGATCTCCAAGATTGCCCCGTGGACATGTCCGTTTGAGACGGCGACTCCGTTTACAAGTGGGTCGGGTCGGTTGAACACATAGGGAGCACCCGTGCGGTCAGAGCACCGGCCTCCAGCAGCCTCAACGATGGCGACCCCAGCACAGATGTCCCATTCATTTCTTGGGCGCGGGGTGAAGGTTGATTCGGCCTCGCCGGCGGCGACCAGTCCAAATTTATAGGCGACGGAGCCGACCGGTACCGGGGTGAGGACGTCCATATAGTCGTCAAACCATCCCTTTTTCATTTCCGTACGCGAGCACACCACTTTGGAGCCTTTCAACTCAGGGTGGGCTGTGACGGAGATGGGTTCGCCATTCAGGGTTGCCCCTTGGCCCACGATGCCGGCAAAAAGCTGTTTTTTGATGGGGTTGTACAGCACGCCCAACACGGCACGGCCATCGATGACCAGCCCGACGCTCACCACAAACTCGGGAATGCCCTGGGTGAACTCTCGGGTGCCATCGAGAGGATCAATGATCCAAACATGGGATTTTTCGAGGCGCTCAGGGGTGTCTACCGTCTCTTCACTCAACCAGCCGTGGTCTGGAAATGCACCGCGAATTTTGGCCTCGAGAATCTTGTCTGCCGCGAGGTCGGCGTCGGTGACTGGGTTGTCTTCGCCCTTGTCGCGGACGGTGTATTCGTCTTGGTAAAACCCGGCGATGGCAGCGCCGGCCTCAAGTGCTGCTTGCCGGGCGATACTGAGTGCGTGATCGAGCATGGTCTCTCCTGTTGGGCCGATCCGTATCCCGGCCTGCGCGCCGATGCTTGGGCGTGGGTTAGTTAGCTTGGATTCGGTGGAGGAAGACCAAGTCCATGGCCGCGTCGCCATCAAAATCCCCTGAAAATATTCGCTGACCGGTGCGCAAATATTGCTTGGGTTCGGTGAACATCAGTGGCGCATCTGTGGCGAGTTGAGTCTCAGTCCAGTCCTCGATGGCCACAGCGCTTCCAAAGTAAATGGAGACTCGACCGGCATCATAAGTGGCCCCGGTGCCGGTTGGATTCACATAGGGCGCGCCAATCAAGAGATCGCCAATACCATCGCCGTTGATGTCTGCGATGTGGGTGCTCCACCCAAAACGCCCACCGCTTTCGACCCCCAGCAGGGTGTGGGTGGGGGCCGCGATGTCGCCGCCTTGAATCTGAGCGCCAGACCAAATGTGGACGGCACCCACAGTCGACTCTGCGCCGGGAGCGCCAATGGCCAAATCGTTAAGGCCGTCGCCGTCGATGTCTCCGGTGGCGATGGACCAGCCAAACCAGCTGTTTGCATCTCCGACCCCAAATGTGAGGTCGGCGGCAGCACTCAAAGTGTCAGGTGTGCCGGGGCCAGAATCGTATATGAGATAGACCTTGCCGGCGGCGTCTTGGGGGGTTTCATCGTCTTCGATTGTTGGGCGGTCTGCATAGGGGGCGCCGATCAGCACATCGGGCGTGCCATCGCCGTTCAAATCGTGGCGACATGAGAGGCTGCTGCCTGCCGCTTCACCGATATCAAGGCCGGTCCAGCGTGTGTCGAGGGCGTCGATGCCGAGCTGGTCAGATTGCACCGCCATATCTGCGCTCAAAGCCAAGACCACTTGCCCTGCCATAGATGCTGTGGTGTTGTCTCGGGTGGCTGAGGCCATCCACTCACTCAAGCCATCGCCGTCAATATCTGGGCACACCACGAGCGCAGATCCCAATCGGCCGCCTGGGGATTCGCCGCTCATGCGCATCACCGCATCCTTTGCTTGTAAGCGCGTTGTCCAGCCGTCTCCGATACCTTGAAATCTGTACACTGCGCCGTTGTGGCTGGTGTCAGCCGTCAGGGATTTTTTGGGGTCTGAGATCAGCAGATCACGCTCGCCGTCCGGCCCATCGATCACCACAACTCGGTGTCCAAAACCATCCTCGCTTTGCTCGCCGACGATCCGCCCCTCCGCTTGTTGTTCTGTGAGGGCGTCGCCGATCAAGGGTTTGAAGCTGCGGACGGTGCTATCGGCGCTGGTGCCAACGATGAGCACGCCTGGCCGAATAGCGACATGCCATTGTGCGCCCAAAAAGATGTCGCCGCTCACCGAGGCACTCGCCTCTGAGCCAGGGAACTCGCCTGATTCGGGCAGGGTCGCTCCCAAGTGTAGCAAGGCGGACGCTGCGCCGAAATCATCGAGACAACCCACGCCCACACAATCAGACTCGCATCCGGCGAACCCTAAGATTAGGGCCGTGGTGAACGCCCTCAAGTTATTTTACTCGACCGCTTGAGACGCGGGTAAGCCACGGTTTTTGAGCACCGATGCTGCGCGGGCACCACCGGGAACGATGGGGCTGTTTACCTCACTTGTGCGGACTGCGCGAAAGTAGCTATAGCCAGTGCTGTGGCTGAATCGGACGTCATAAAGACCAGTTTTGAGGCCGTGAACTGCTGCATTCGTGTAGGGTCCAACCGTGCCAACGACTGTGCCGTTGATGGCCACAGTGGCCTCGTATGAGCGGTCGTTTTCGATGAGCAAGCTGCCCGTGCCGGGGCCGTGGCTTGCATCGGGCGTGACGTGTGCGGCCGTCTCCAAACGATGCTTGCTCCATCGCTCGATCACGAACTCTACCCGGCCTACGTCCTTGGCGTCGGGGCGTGTTTGCCCAAAGCCAATAGAGCCGATTCGGCCCCGATCAACCCCTTTTTCGACCAAATAATCCACGACTGCCTTGGCCCGTTGCACGGAGAGCGCCAGGTTGACGTCGCCGTTGGGGTTGCGTGCTGCATGGCCTTGGATCGAGATCTCCTCGATGTCAGGACGCGCGATCAGCGTAGAGGCCACCCGATCGAGGATGGGGAAGCTGGATGGGCGTATTCCGTCGGCACCGAGGGCAAAAAAGATGCGATCGTTGATGGCGATTTGGTCTTCGGAGACGGTTGCTCTCGGGATGAGGCCGTCTACGGAATCCAAGGGCCGAAGAAATGCAGCAAGCTTTTTGGGGTTGACCAACAGCAAGTTGAAGTTTTCAATCGGGCCTTCGGAGAGGCGGGTATCGACAACAAAAGTGACGGGCCGCAAAGGTGCTGCGATCGCCTCGGTCGATATCGAAAATGCAAGAACAACAGAGAAAACAGTCAGCATGCTGGACTCCCGGTGGGTTCCGTCAATAAGGGGATGAATACCTTAACCACAATAGGATGCACTGTGGCAAAACATTCACACTCACTCGATGTGCTCAGCGAGCGCATCGCATCTTTCAATCAGGATCGCGATTGGACCCAGTACCACTGTCCGCGAAACCTCGCGATGGCCTTAAGCGCCGAAGCCGGTGAACTCTTGGCCCTGTTTTTGTGGTCCGCCGATGACGGACCCCAGCCGCCGGTGAAGGGGCGCGATGAAGGGCTCAGGATGGAGTTGGCCGATGTCATGATCTGTTTGCTCAATTTGTCTGCGCGACTGGATGTGGACCTTGGCCAAGCCGTGGTCGACAAATTGAAGATTAACGCCGAGAAGTACCCGGTAGAAAAGTGTAAAGGCCGCCTAGAGAAGTCCACGGAGTTGTGATTCAGGGGCGGCTTAAGGTGTGAGCCTGAGCGCGAGCCAATCGACGATGGGGTTGAGCACCTCCTCGCGGGCTGCGTCGCCGAGCACCAAGTCCAAATGCCCATAGTCCGCCCCTGCACCGGTGCTCTCGCCCATCTCCATATAGGTTTCGTCGTTGCTCGCGCTGTGCTCAAGCCAGGGCTCGACCGATGATGGGGGCGCGATTTTGTCTGCGCTGCCGCTGATGGCCAGGAGCGGGGTGGTGAGTTTGTTGAGGGCGGTGGCGTAATCGATGGTGTCGTCGTTGGATGTGAACCGTTTGGATTTGAGGGTTTTTGAAAGCTGTGCGAGCTCTTCTCTAGAGACTTGGCTGACGATCCGGCTCAGCATAAAACGTCGCATATGGGGCGCCATATTGGCCGGGTTGTACAAGATTCCCTCGCCGTGGGCTGGGAGGAAGTTGGGGAGTTTGGCCGAGAATTTCGCAAAGCCCTCAGCGCCAATACTCGGCCATATCCTGGCGATACTCATGCTCAATGGCCCCAAGCGCATCAACAAAGCCTGGGTATCGAATGCGATCGGAGAGGCCACCACGACCAAGGCCGAAATGGCATCGTCCCCATGGTGGGCAATGTACGCGGCGCTCACCATGCCCCCCATCGAGTGGCCGACCAATGCCACCGCCTCAAATCCGGTCTCTTTTTGAATATGAGCGATGGCGGCGTCGAGATCGTAGCGTCCATAATCATCGATCGACCAACCGTGGCGTTGGCGCTCCCCGGATTGCTTATGGCTCGCCAAGCCATGCCCTCGGGTGTTGAGTGCCCAGGCATCCAAGCCAGCTTCGGCGAGCATGGCAGTCAGGCTGTGTTCTTCGGTGAGATCCCAAAATTGGTGATTGGATGAAATTCCATGAATCAACAGGACCGGAGGGCCCTTTGCCGGATGCCGATGGGTGACAACCTCTGCGCCATCTTGGGTGGGAATGACGGTGTTGACCGAATCTGAACAATGGGGAGGTGCGAGCGGGGCGGTGGGCTTGCAGCCTGCGATTAAAAAAAGAAAAAGGGTCAACACGGTGTGCTCATCGTCCCCAGGCTTTGATTGTCGGGATGTTGATCCGTATCCTAAGGCCCGAGGGCGAGAGGATGGGCTGGTTTAGGAAAAAAAAAGGTGGGCGGGGTGGTCACGACGACGCTGTTGTGGTCCGTGATGCTTTTTTGTCTTTGCTGGGCCATATCGAAGGGGAACTGCCTCGTGCAGAGGCACAGCGCGTGCGGGAACTGATCGATCGGATGTCGGAATTTCCTGTCCCCACGGGTGTTGGCCGCCAGACGGCCACAATGGTCAAGGCGATGCGCTCCACGGCAGCCGGCGCGGGTTCTTCAGATTTCGCAGACGCGGCCCGAGCGCTGGTGTCGGCCATGCAAAGGGTGAGCATTCATGATCGGGACCTGACCAAGGCGATAGCCAAGCTCCACGCCTCGGTGCCTCTGCGGGTTCGGAATGGTGATGCCCGCTTGATAATGGTCTACGCCAAAGACATCGACAAGTCAGCACAAGCCGCCCGTTTTCGGCAAACCCAGGCCGACGAGGCGGTGTTTACGTTGATCAACGCCCTCGAGGCGAACCTCGGAAAAGCCCTTGAGGCCTCGGCGAGTGTCGATGCCGAGTTGTTGCAGGTGAAAGTGTTGTTGGAAGGGCTGAACGATCCGGCACAATTTGTGGACTCAAAAGCCGCGGTGCTGGCTGTGATGCAGCGGCTGGAGGATGGTTCAGCCATCGCCCGAGCGCGTGTGGATAGGGGTGTTGCTCGCGTGCGAGAGCTCAACCACCACATCCGTAGCCAAGGTGGTGAAGTGGGGATCTCAGAGGTTAAAGTGTCGAACGACGCGCTCACCCAGGTGGCCGACCGGAATGCTTTTTTGAGTGCCTTGCCTTTGGCTTTGGTGGAGGCCCGCTACCGGGGGGGCATGCTCAGTTGTATGCGGGTGAACATCGATGGGATGGCGTACATCAACGAGACTTTTCATCGGTCTTCAGGTGACGATGTGCTGAGGATGGTGGCGTCTACGATTGTCCAACAACTGCGGACAGAGGACTTTGTCGCACGGCTTGGAGCGGATGATTTTGCGGCGCTGTTGCCCGAGGCTGGGAGCAGAGAGGCCACTTCAGCCGCTAAACGCTTGGGCCGAAAGGTGGCCAGAATGGTGTTCACTCACCAGGAACAAACTTTCAGCGTCTCCATCTCGATAGGGATCGCGACCTGGGATGGTAAGGAGTCCGCGGAGAGCCTATATTCGCGGGCAGACAAGGCGATGGGGCGGGCCAAAACGGAAGGGGGCGGGCAGTACTGGGCTGCCCAGACCCTTCATCATGGCTAGCCCACAACCTCGAGATTCATGGGGACCTCAGAGACCACGCATCGGTTTCGGCCTTGGTCCTTGGCGTCGTAAAGCGCCACATCTGCTGAGCGGAGAACCTCTTCTGAACGGTCGCCATGAATCGGGCGGGTGGCGATGCCCAAAGAGGCCGTAAAGATTGGCCCTTGGCGCCGTGTCTCTTGGGCAAGCATCGCTTGGATTCGAGAGGCTACAGCCATGCCGGCATCGGTGCCAGCCCCAGAAAGGATAAGGCTGAACTCTTCTCCGCCCGGACGGCATGCGATGTCGGTGTCGCGGCAGGCTTCTTTGAGGATCTCAGCAAAAAGCTGAAGGCAGCGGTCGCCCACATCGTGGCCATGGGTGTCGTTGATGGACTTAAAGTGGTCGAGGTCAGCGACGATGACAGCGTAAGGGACTGCGGCGCCATCGAGACGCCGGAGGTGTTCATCCATGGCGCGTCGATTGGCAAGGCCGGTAAGGGGGTCGGTGCCTGCAGCAAGCTCGCGCTCTGCGAGGTTTCTCACGACGCCTGTGCGCACGCCGACCGCGGTAGAAAGGGCTTCTAGGAGCTCCTTTTGTCCCTCATCGAGCAGGGTTCCCATCAACTGGACCACACCGACCGCTTTGCCGTTGACCGAAATCGGTGAGCAGGTCACGATAGTGGCCTCGTCGACAATTCGCGGGCATCTGCTGAGGCCCATGTCAGGGTGATGGTTAAGGACGTCGCCTTTTCTGGCTGCAGGGCAACTCTCGATGCAGTTGACTGTGCAAGCCACCGGTGCGGCTTCATCGATGGGCACCAGGGTTCCAGCAGATGTGTCGGCGACCAGCAACTGAAAGATCTTTTCTGGGAATGCGACCCGGGCTGCGCGGTGAGCAGTGCGGACCACCTCGTTCTCGCTTTCTGCCAAGTCGAGGGCATCGACCAGCTCGTGGCGGAAGGTGAACTGTCGCCGGATGCGTTTATTGGTTTGCTGAAGCTCGGTCAGCCTGTCTGCGACCTTTCCGATGGAGTCTCGAAATCCGCGGACGAGCGGGTGGTCGGGAATGGTGGGCACCGGTGTGCCTTCATGGGCGGCCTGCAAAGCCTGGACTGCCCCATCGATGGCGTGTGTGATCTCAACCTTTCGGGTGATCTCATTGTGGACGTAGCGTCGCCGAGCGGTGAAACCTGTGAGCAAATACACGGCGATGGCGCTGCCCCACAGGCCTAAAATACCCAGGCGGTGGGTGATCTGGTGCTCGCTGGCACGGGTGCTGACCCGCCGTGAGAGTGCGTTGATTTGTTGTTCAAGGTCTGAGCTTGCTTCGTCGAGCAGTGCCATCGAGGGGCGGATGGCCGTTGCTTGGGCCTCTGCATCCGAGACTGCGGCATGGCCATCCCACAAACTGGCGCTGGCATCGTCGAGGACATTGAGTGCCGATGTGGTGGCTTGGACTTCTGGTTGGAGGCTTGGGACCAAGTGGCCCAGTACCTTCAGGCTGGCCCGTGCCTCGGCGCTAGAACGTGCTGCGCTGATTTGGGCCCTCGGGTCGCCGGTGCCTAAATAATTGAAAGGTGCGATGAGGGCATCTTGGATGTTGGACTCGATATCGCGCAGGGTCGCTTGAGGGACCTCCACCTGGCTGTGCCAGTCACGAAGCTCAGTCACGGTCCATGCGATGGATGCACCGGTAGCCAACACCAAGGTCATTGCCTGGGTGGCCAAGAGCGGGGTGATGGGGCGCGATGAACTTGCCATCGGTGGTGTCCTTTATGTGTGTCATTGCTTCAACGGACGGCAAAGCGTCCGCTTTAGGGCGTTAGCATAGGATTTACCTTAACATAACTCTTGACATTGCAAGATGCTAAACTTCTCTACGGGCCCGCCCGCCCGCATCATCGAGGAGGCTGTTTGCCGTGAAAATCGTCACCTGGACAGACCGCGAGCGCGCTGCCCTATCAGCGTTAATCCGAAGCGGGGAGCCTGTGGATTTGACGGTGGGCGCAGATTGTGGCCGGGGGCGTCGCGCCAATCGGAACATTCGTTTTGATGAGTTGGTGCCTTTATGTCGCTCCATTGACTTCGAGGATCCAAGCTTGGCTGGTCTCGCGAAATTATTTGAAGCACCCAGGGCCAGGGCAGGGAGAACAGAGCGCATCACGGCCGTGATTCCTTGCAACCGATCCAGTCCCATCGGTGTGGCTGCGCTCAAGGCCCAAGATATGGATGTGGAGGTCTTGGTGCTCTCAAATGGAGATGGTCCAAAAACAGTGGATGGTGCGAGGGTGATCTCCGTTGACTGGAAGGGCCACGGCGCTACCCGGGCCCTGGCGCTGGAGCATGTGGACACCGAATTCGTTTTTTTTAGTGTGGATGATGCGTTGGTCTTGGGCGAGGGATGTCTCCATACACTGGCTGACGCCCTCGATGATGGCCTTTGGGATGCCGCTGTCGCCCGCCAGATTCCTTGGCCAGACGCCGATGCAGTCACCGCTGCCAGGCTGCGACGATGGACGCCGCCCGGGCAAACAGTCCAGCCGATGCTTCAAGCAGATCACGTTGCGACCCTGTACCGAACGGAAACGCTTCGGGCTTTTCCCATCCCGGACAAGCCCATCGCCGAGGACGCCTGGTGGTCTATGGGGCGTCGGGTTGCTTATGTGCCCACAGCACCCGTGTTGCACTCCCATGTCCGGTCGGCCTCAGCATTATTTAGGCGAAATCGAGATATACACCAGCAGCTTGTCCTCATGGGACACCCCCCGACGATACCCAGTCTCGCTGCAGTTATTGGGGCACTTCCAGGGGTGCTTCGCCCCAGCTTATCCGGTGGAAGCGCCGAGGTGCTTAATCAACTCGCTGAGATTGTTGGTCAGTGGCAGGGGGCCCGAACGGCGCGATAATGGCCGCACCAGCGAGTTTGTTTAGCGGTACACGGCTGCGCTGAATATGGTCCCACATCGCTTGGCCATCCATCGTCCATTTGGGGCGGTCCTCGCACCGCTTGGCCCATGCTTTTGGAGCAGATTTAACCCCTGCCACCATGCCCAAGACAGCCGCGGTTGCCCCAGACAACCCCGCCCCCCTAGCCAGGCCACGCCCTGTCAATGCGGCGATGCCCATGACCGAGAGCCGAAGCGCCGAGCTCAGCGGCATCGTGGCCACGGCCCGCAGAGGCATGCTTCGAATCGCTGCTGAGGTTCGGTTGCGCTCCACCAAAAAGATCTTTCGTTTGCTCACCCGACCATAAGTCGCACCGAGTTTGTGGGTGATGGTCGCTCGCTCCACGAATCGAATCGGAAAGCCCTGGCGCACCGCCCGCAAAGAGAGGTCTAAGTCCTCGCCGTAAGCACAAAACTCCTCATCAAATACGCCCACGGTATTCAGAATTTCAGGGCTGAACATCACGGCTGCACCAGAAAAGGCCCCACACGGTGTGCCAGATTCAGGACGGTCTTCACCCCGGTCTCGGGCCACGTTGAAGCCATCCCAAAATAGCAGGTGACCCGTGTTGTCAACGCGCCCGTTTTCAAGCTTGATATGCGGCTGATAAATTCCAGGGCCGTCCATGGCCGCCAACAGTTCCGCGATAAATGTGGGGGTTGCAACTGTGTCATCGTTGAGCAGAACCACTGGACGCGCCCCCATGGTGGCCAAGCCCAAGTTTGCTGCAGGTGCAAAATCTGTAGGGCCGGCGGTGCGCAAAATTTCGATGTCTGGGGCTTTGGACACCGGGGCATCCGATGACACGACGACGACAATCCGCACCGGCGCGCAAGTTTGGTTGCGCACTGCGGCCAAGCAGTCGTCGAGCAGCGCCCCCGCAGTGTGGGTCACGATCAAGACGTCGGCATAGACCATTCGGCGCTTCCTGTTCGCAATTGGGTACGACTGTTTTGAAAATTGAATCAGCCCTTCCAAAGTGTAATAGGCTGAACCCTGGAGAGACGCCATGGGATCCGGGTTCGGTCGACTGTTTCGTGTGACAACATTTGGAGAGAGCCACGGCGGTGGGCTCGGTGCTGTGATCGAGGGGTGCCCACCAGGTATACTTCTCGACATGGGCGCGATTCAAGCCCAGCTCGATCGGCGGCGCCCAGGGCAGTCGGCCTTGGTGTCTGCCCGAAAAGAGCCAGACCAGCTGGAAGTGTTGAGTGGAGTCTTTGAGGGGCGAACCCTGGGGTCTGCCATCGGTTTGCTGGTGCGCAATAAAGACGCGGACCCCTCAGCCTACGCACCTTTTAAAGACAAGTACCGCCCTTCTCATGCCGACTACAGCACCGAGGCCAAATACGGTTTGCGTAATTGGGCGGGCGGTGGACGGGCGAGCGCTCGAGAGACTGTCGCTCGAGTGGCTGCTGGCGCGATCGCAGCTCAGGTGTTGAAGGTGCAGTTCGGGATCGAGATTTTGGCCTGGGTGCGCTCCGTTGGCGATATCGTCGCCGAGGTTGACCCGCTCAAGGTCACCCTGGAGGGCGTAGACGCCAGCCCGATGCGCTGCCCACTGGCCGAAAAAGCTGCCGAGATGGAGGCCTGTGTTCGGGGGGTGCGCAAACAGGGCGATACCATCGGCGGGGTGATCGAGGCTGTTGCCATCGGAGTGCCCACTGGCTTGGGTGACCCGGTCTTTGATAAACTGGAAGCGGACCTCGCCAAGGCGATGATGTCTCTTCCTGCCGCCAAGGGGTTCGAAATAGGCTCAGGCTTTGAGGGCACCACCATGAAGGGCAGCGCCCATAACGATGTGTTTTTGCCTGGGGATTCGCCGGGTGAGGTCATCACAGCCACCAACCATTCTGGGGGCATTCAAGGTGGCATCTCAAACGGAATGCCGATCACCCTCAAGGTCGCATTTAAGCCGGTGGCGACCATCTTTATCGAGCAGCCGACCGTTGACTGCTCAGGAAAGGCGACCACCATCAAACCGCGGGGGAGACACGACCCGTGCGTCGTCCCCCGGGCTGTACCCATCGTCGAAGCGATGATGGCTTTGGTGATTTTGGACCACGCTTTACGTCAGCGCGGCCAATGCGGTCAGCGATAGAAGGGCAAACTCAGCTTCGAGGCTGACGGTCTTTCTTCTTTCGGTCTCCACGAAGAACGCTTCGCATATTTGATGCGAGGGTCCGTTTGCGCAAACGGATGAATTTTGGCGTGACCTCGACCAGCTCGTCATCAGAGATGTACTCGAGGGCTTTCTCGAGGGTCAACTGAAGTGGTGGAGCCAAGATGAGCTTCTCGTCGGCACCGGCCGAGCGGATGTTGTTCAACTGCTTGGGCTTGCAAGGGTTGATATTCATATCGTTCTCACGCGATGCAGCGCCGATGATCATGCCTTCATAGACATCGACCGCGACACCAATAAACATCGCTCCCCGTTGCTGAAGCGTGAACAGGGCATAGGCCGTGGACACACCCTTGCGGTCGGCCACCAAGGAGCCGCGTTTACGGTACTCAATATGCCCTGCATACTCGTCGAAGCCGTCAAAAATCGTGTTTAGGATGCCTTCGCCGCGTGTGTCGTTCAAATACTCCCCCCGGAAGCCGATCAACCCGCGTGTGGGGATGCGGAACTCGACCACGGTTCGACCTGAACCACCGGGGCGCATGTTGAGCATGCGGCCTTTGCGCTGGTTCATTTTCTCTGAGACAGCACCCATGGCGGCCTCAGGGAAGTCGAGGGTAGCCAACTCATAAGGCTCGGTCTTCTTGCCGTCTTTTTCGACGACCCGAACCTGGGGCTTGGATACGCAAACCTCAAAGCCTTCCCGACGCATTTGCTCGATGAGGATGGCCATTTGAAGTTCACCACGCCCAAGGACGCGGACGGCATCTGGAGCCCCACCATCTTCAAGGCGGATGGCCACATTATGAAGCGCCTCGTGCTCCAAGCGTTCACGGATTTCACGGGCGGTGACCTTCTTGCCGTCGAGGGCAGAGAAGGGACCGTTGTTGGCGTGAAAGGTGATGCCGATTGTCGGCTCGTCGATCGAGGGGCGCTCCAAAGGTGCGGGGCTGCTAAGGTCGGTGATGGTGTCGCCGATCTGAAGGTCTGCGATGCCAGCGACAGCGATAATATCGCCCACTGAAGCACTCTCGGTCGGGACGCGCTCCAAGCCTTCAAATGTGGAGAGTTGCACCACTTTGATCTTCTTGATGTTCTCGTCTTGTGCCAAGCCGTACTCTTTGTTTCGGCAGATGGTTCCGTTCATGACGCGCCCGATGGCCAAGCGGCCCAGGTATGGGTCGTGCCCAAGCTGAGTGATCAGTACTTGGGGCACACCGTCGGGGTCACCTTGTGGGGCAGGGATGTGCTCGACGATCCCATCAAAGAGGCAGGATAGATCACCCGATTCTTGCTTGTTTTCGAGGTGAGCGTAGCCCTCTTTGGCACAGGCATAAAATACTGGAAATTCGATCTGCTCGTCATCGGCATCCAAATCGATGAACAGCCCGTAGACTTCATCGAGCACTTCTTCAACCCGTGCATCGGGGCGGTCGATCTTATTGATGCAGACCATGACCTTAAGCTCGGCTGCCAGGGCCTTTCCGAGTACAAATCGTGTTTGAGGAAGTGGACCCTCTGCAGCATCAACCAAAAGCAGTACGCCTTCGACCATGCGCAAGACCCGCTCAACTTCGGCACCAAAGTCGGCGTGGCCGGGGGTGTCGACAATGTTGATCTTAATGTCGTTCCATTTCACGCCTGTAGGCTTCGACAAAATGGTGATCCCGCGCTCTCGTTCGAGGTCCATCGAGTCCATGACCCTGTCGGATACCTTTTGGTGGGCCTCAAATGTTCCACTTTGACGGAGCATATGGTCCACAAGTGTGGTTTTTCCGTGGTCAACGTGAGCGATGATGGCGATGTTACGAATTTTTGCTTCTGACATGGTCCCCCCTCGGGCGCGCCACCGGCTAACCGCTTGGGACCACGTGGGGCCACCGTGAAAAGCGACCACCGTGTGACAACTTACTTTTTGTTCAAAGTATGAAGGGGTAGGTCAT